>Ga0115851_102208_pt1 | contig 10267 bp, 15 predicted proteins | sample InSIn2gowninarea_FD_83865 | JGI IMG/M metagenome (GOLD analysis project Ga0115851, IMG submission 83865)
ATATGGTGAGGGATTTCTCGCTCGACCATAAGGGACGGAGTCACTCACTATTCATATGGTGAGGGATTTCTCGCTCGACTGTTAAGGCCGCCATCGCCGCCATCGCCGCCATCATGCGTAAGCAGGCTCGACTGATAAGGATGCGCAAGCAGGCTCGACTGATAAGGCCGCCATCACCTTTAGGTGCTCGACTGGCCGCCATCGAGAGGGCCGCCATCACCGGTAGGGTGCGTAGCACGCTCGACTAATAAGGCCCGGCTCGACTGCCTTTAGTTACTTATTTGAGAGGGGGGCAGCCATCGGTCACTCACTATTCATATGGTGATGGTGAGGTTTCCCTACTAATTGATTTTGGGAGGCGGAGGTTGAAAGCGTAATGACATATATAACTAACTACGCCGTATCTAGCAACCAAGCTACTTACGGGGGAGGCTTATAAACCGCCCAATTATGGTAACCCTTCGACCCAGGAGGCTTCTTCCTATTATCCATCCTCTCCTTATCCGTCCTCTCCTTATCCTTCAACCAGGATGGCTCTTTCGGCTTATGGGTGTCCTGAGTAGGTAGCTTAGTAGTTTGACCTAATTTACCCTCCAGTCTAGCAATCTCTTCATTCTTCCGCTTAAGAATCTGAAGAAGCCGCTTATTATGTTCTTTGTGAAAAGACTTTGTTTCTTCAAGAGAAAGATATGGGATCTTCTGAAGCTTCTGATTCTCTTTCATAATACTAGCATTCATCTCACGCAGATCATCAAGTTGAGCATCCTTCTCCCGAATATCCTTCTTCATATCCTGAACCTCTTCAAACATACGAGCATGAAAGTTAAGCGTAGCCTTTCTCTGATCATCCATCTGCTCCCGCTGCTCCTGATTCATCTTAATCAAGATCTCATTCTGAGAATGCAGCTTCTCAGTCAGCTTAGCCAGACGATCAATCTGCTCCTTCAGACGAGCATTCTCTTCATACAAACCAGCCATACCATTAATATGACTAGCCATCTCTTCACGCAGAAGAGCATTCTGGTTAGCCAGACTCTCAATCTGCTCCTTCAGACCATGGCTTCTTTGACCAACATGATGCTGGAAGGCAACCAAAAGTGATCTGGGAAGAACTACAACACTTGGAAGCAACATATACTGGCATTGTTCAAGGCACAACTACCCGACCCATAGTTGCGGGTAAAGACAAGGACAAGTTTGATGGCCAAGATAGAGAGGTTGTGATGCTGATCAAATTGTCCGTAATAGATGAAATGCTTCCTGAAGTTCAGGCAGGGAAGACTTAAGCAGCCATTTGGAAGCATTGAAAAGATCAGCATGAGACTTATGACAAAGGGCGAGCCTTTTTATGAAGAATATGCTGTTCTCGATCACGATGAGTGAGGGTGCCTCGTTGCAGGAGCACTTACTCAAGATCAAGGACATCTTCGACCAGGTGGAGGCAATTGGTTAGAAGATGGAAGAAGATTACATGGTAGTCATAATGCTTAAAAGCTTACCACGTGCTTACGAGCACTTCATAGAGACCCTGAACATCACTGCTACGGATGTTTACCTGAAGTTTGGAGAGCTTTGCAACAAGCTCTTACAGCAGGACGGATGGAAGAAACAGTTCGGGAGCAACACTGAGACAGAGGGTTCCGAGCAGGCCTTTGCGGCCAATTTCAAAGGCAAAGGAAAAGGGGCCAAGAAGAAAGGGCAGCACAGCGGGGAGGATGGCTCCCAGGGACAGAAGACCATTTGTCATTATTGTGGCAACACAGGCCATATGAAGAAGCACTGCAGAAAACAGTTCGCTGACCAGAAAACCAACCAGGGAGGGCCTCAGCAGAAGGCTCATGTAATAGAGCACACAGAGGAGGAGTCAGTCTTCTATGCATTCATGGCCACGACACAAGCAGATCATGATCAGTCCAGGTCATCTGCTTGGTATATTGATTCAGGGGCCTCACGACATTTCACTAACAGGACGGATTGGTTCACAGAGTATGTGTCGTGTTCGTCCAAGGATTCCGTGATCTTTGGTGGTGGGCTATTTTCCTACCTCTCCTACCTCTCCCTCCTACCTTTTGGTGTATCAGGCCTTTCCCGAATGAGTCTTCATCGCCTGGCCTATTCGAACAAGAATGTCTAATAGACCAACCATCCCACTTCTATTCTTCCTCTCCTCTATCCGCTCCTCTATCCATCGAGAGGACCGGAAAAGAGAAGCAATAGAATCAGTTGTTAATAAACCACTTCTGTCAAGATGGAGCCGGGCCGCATTCAATAATTGAGAAGATTGATTGAGGGAAGGAAGTAGAAGAACAATAGCTAATAAAGGCTAAGGTTCCCTACTTCTAGCAGAAGACCTGTCCAATCGACCTAGAGCTCCCAATCGATTAGTCGGATACACACCTCACCGCCAGATGTTGAAGGATTCACGAAAGGAAATAAACCTACTAGTTGGTAGGATAGGCATATTAACCAGAAGGGCAAAAAGATTGATTGATTGACCAAAGGGAAGGATGGATGGAAGGAAGGCGGGGTGGGTTGAAACAACTTCTGTTTTCCCATCCGTGCCCAACTCCTCTGCCAAGAAGAAACTAACCTTCCATCCCCCACAAAACCCGGGAAAGAGAACCTCCATCCGGTTCTCCTCCCCATCTCTTCTTATCGTAGCTATCCTTCCGTCTCCATCTGCCGTTGTTGGTTTGCCCTCCTTCGCGGATTCGATAAGTCATTATGTTTGCTTCCCCTGAAGTGGGCGTGGGATCAAACAACTTCATAAGTGGGATAGGGAATGAATGAAACAACAGGAATGGCGGGGGTTTCATTAATAATCATCCAAACAAAAGGAAGGGAATTGGGTCGGTGGGAAGGGAGTAGATTTTATAGCTTCTCGAAGGCCGGGGCAGATGGAAGGAAGGTTTACAGACCGGAAAAGGAGGACTTCCAGAAAGAATTGATCTGCGGCCGGGTGGGTTTGGGGATAAGAAGGCAATGTCAATTGAGAAATCAATTGTAGGGAAGTGAAGTTGGGCAGATTGATTGACCAAAAGAAGGTCTTCTGATTCAAGGTTGGAATAATCTCCTCCCTCCCACCCCGGAAAAGAAGAGAAGCTCCTCCAAAGAAATTCGTCATTAGTTATGTTAGTTCTGTCTCGAATGAGAACTACTTTCATCACCTAGGATTGAAGAGGCAGGTCCAACATTCAATGAGGCAGCAGGAGGAGAAGCCCGGATAGCAGGAATAATCAACCTTCGGTGGAACCTCAAGGTCCCGGAGGGGCTTGCGCTTCCTAGTGCAAGGAGAAACGATAAGGAGGAGTAGCAGGTTATGAGGCACGGTCCAGGTCGAATTCTATGCTCAGGTAGGGCCAATCATCAACTTTGGTAGGGTGAACAAGAGGTTTCGAAGAAGGATTAGTGGGTCTAGTGCCATCACTACAGATTTTCTTGGCTAGGGGGTTCTCTCTCTGCCGCTGCTTTCGTCGAATATCCCTCCCTCCTGACTGAGGCTTTCAAGGCAGTTATATTATTTGGTAGGGTTGATTGGCCTGCTATCTGTACCTCTACCTGTCACTCTCCTCATTTCATGGTTCTTCATGGAATGGATGCACTTGTGATTTCTATGCCCTTCTCCCCTTCTGATGACATGGACCAGTTCTCCGGAGAAAGAAAATTCACGTACGTTAGTGACTCGACTGATAAGGACCCTTTAGGGGGCTCGACTGATAAGGAGAGGAGAGGAAAGCAATCGGATATATAAAAAGTGGATAAAGGGATGTGTTTATTACGGTAATTGTCGACCCTTCACCTTTCTGAAAAGAATTGCTAGGGCTAGGTTTCGTTTCACCTCCTATAAATAAATAGAAATAGATTTTTTTATTTTTTAGCCTTTCATAATTAGATGCGCCAGCTTTTCCTTTCGGCATTCCATTGGTTCCTTCATTTCATCCCAAACCTTGGGGTTGTAGAGCTCTAAGAAGAGGAAATCAACAGAATAATGGAAGTGATAGAGGGTATTTTATGACGTATAGTTTAGCCTAATCGTTGTCTGTTTGTCTTTGTCCCGTTGGCCTGCCTTTGAGTCTCTTGAAGGGACAGATTAATTGATTTATTGATTGGCCGGGCAGGTGAGGTGAGTGAGACCACCGAATGAATAGGAACGCTGGGGCGCGGGAACTGAACTATAGTTCTGTTCTTGCGATTGGATTGATGATTACCTAGTTACCTTGGAATCAAAGCTGTCCCCTCCCCGTCCTGGCCGGGATTGATTTGTCTATCAATGCCCAAAGAGCATTAGACCTTTATGAAAGAAATGGACATCCAATGTGTTTCTTTCTGTATGACAGCGATTAGTACAATTGATCTCGCTTCAAACCTTTCTCGCCTGCTGTAACCTCCATAATATCAAAGTGATGTGTCATTATTGTGTCCGGAGGTGACCGATCAAATGTCTGCGTTTCGATGCTATCCCTATCATATGAAATAAAGTTTGCTGATCGCTATCAAATCAATGTGGTTCAGCGGGGCTTGGCTTTTTTATGTCATTATCATCACCGCACACATAGCAGCAGATAGAATTTTAGCCTTCTCTTTCTGAGATCGACCCGAAAAGCAAGAGGAGTTTCGATTCGGAAATGTGGAAAGGTTGAAACCGCAGGACCTACCAGTCCGGGGCCCCTCACTTTTTTATTACCAATCAGCAACCTGTTGTGAGCGAAGTAAGACTGTGCTGAGCCCATTTTTATTGATCCTCCCCTGGTTGACCATGTTTACTCCTTACCCAAGTTGGGCTCTTTACCCGGCCTAGGTTGGGGTTCTATCCATCCAGTCCGGTGAAATTATTCATGATTCTTCCCACCATTCTATCCATCCAGATATTTCGAAATTCTCCCACCAACATGCAGCCCTGAGCATATAAACCCAGTCAAATGCAGTACGAGCAGCAAAAGCAGAATCAACATGATCATCAGCAAGTATAGAAGCAGGTTCAGTGTGGTTTAAGCCCTCTAGTGTTAGTGCTATCGCTAGAGCCTTCTAGTGTTAGTCAGAACAGCGCGGCCCAGGATCTCTATTTTCCCATTCCAGGTTAAGCTGTAGGCGTACAGTCCGCACCCCCGACCTAAAGGTTGGCATCTTGTTAGGAGTCTTCCCCGGCCGCCGAGTGACCCTTATCAATTTGAATTTCTAAATCAATGAAGGTGCCGTAAGGCCGCTTGACCGTAAGGGCAAGGGATTTCAGCTGAGCTTGCCTTGTTGAAGACGGAATGGGAACAGTAAGCCACTTTCGTTTCCATTCTCCCCGGAACTAGAAGATCATACTTTCTCGAGCACTCCCTATCCTCTACCTTGCTTAGGAGCGTCGTTAGACCTCTCTAATGAATAATGGTCGAGCCCCTATCGCCCTCTCCCTTTTGTCGCTGCTCACGGCCAGTCGTTTGCAATAGCGAGAACTGAATGGCCAGGCACTTGACTAGGTAGGACCGGCACTCACTGAGAGGCCCTCGACCAAGCGGCTGCACTCGACCGACCCTCAACCCCGCGAAGCGCATTGGACCACCTAATAGCTGAACCGAGTCTCTTATAGACGTATTAAGATTCTCGATCGAGAGAGAGGAAAGATGATGTCGGTTGAGTGGGCCCGGTTGAGTGCATGCTTTCCAACTAAACCTCCTCATGTTGGTTGGGTGCATACCCAAATCATATGACGTAGATAATAGAATCTCGGTTCAGCAGGTTCAATGGGTAAAATGGTTCGATGTTTCCCGCCTGCCTGGTCCTCCTAATTTCCGAGTCCAACGAGGCGTGAGTTGCTGTCCCCCACTTCCTATCCATAGGTGGTGTTCGCCGCGGGTGAAAGATGGGAGTGAAATAAGATGGAAAATGTTTGGCCGGGTTCGACGAGACGAGTGAAACACAGAACCACATCCCAGAGAGTCGAGTCTTATTCCTTCTTACATGATGTGCTCCAATCTTTAGGGACCATCACGATCAATCATGTCTCCTTCCTTTCCCCATTATGCGCTCCGTGATCCCGGGCTGCTCCTCCTAGTGGTAATGAGTGCTGTTCTCTTCTCCTTAGGAGGGCTGTTGCTTACTCCGCCCAGTAATCCAGTAGTTGTGCTTCCTATTGGTATTGGTGAAAAAAGGCCATGGACTTGGATCTACCACAGGTGGCTGTTGCTTCTTCCGTGATCCCATGGCCGTTCCCCCTTACCGTAGGTGGTGCCGAGACCCCATTCCCCATGTTCAGTGGTCTTATCCAGAGAACTTGAGGAGTAGCGATAGAGCCCCGAGATTTGATACGTAATATTGGTTCAGTTTTGATACTCCATATGGAATCTAGGTTTTTAGATTCGATACGTAATATTGGTTGGGTGCTACCACCCCACCATATCGTGAATGTGATGACGGAGCCCTCCCGCTTCTGAGCTAGTTGTTTTTTTAAGGTCTCGTCAATCGGCTCTCTTTGCTTCTCTTTTTCGCTCTTGCCAGGTTCTGAGAGCCGGACCGTGGAGAATCAGAAAGAGTAGGAGGAAGTTTTCATTTTACTTATTGGGTGGGGGGGCTTATGGTCGAGCCCCTGCCGGTCCTCATTCAGAACCCGGCCTTTTCTGGTAGGAAAATAGATGTGGCTCAGCAGCGAAGAATTGATACCAATAGTAGGATCAGTGGGAACGGGGACACTGAGAACGAGGGTAATAAACAGAATAGATGAATTGAGAGAAAAGTGATACATCATTCGATCCGGCACCGGTGATCCAACCCTTCTCTGCTTAGAGAATTACTATGGGGTCTATCAAAGATGAGATCAATCTGTCTATCGGCCCTTTTCCAATTTCGAACCATATCGCTTTCAAACCTCGCCCTCCGTTATATGATCCGACATGGCTAAGCGCCGCATACATCCCTTTTGCATGTTCCTCTTTAGGAATCGCTTTCAATCGAAGGCTCGCACAAACAATGGACCGGTAGGTCACTATCTTCTCTTATCATTATAGAAAGAGATTATCTCTTCATTTGTCCTGCACAGATTTAGGTCCTTTTTTCGATATAGATACAATTGCTTGCTGTTTCAACTTCTCAAAGAGTTTGGGTTTGGGGTCGAAGAGAACGCTTCATATTCCGTAGTTGGAGCTAGAATTCTCAAAGTACTTCTGACTGCGACTATAGCCACTATAGGACTAACTGCTATTCACCAAACAGCAACCGTGGATTTAGTACCGATACGCAGGCTAAGGATTCGCTATTACGTAGGCTCGGTTGGCAAAAGTAGTTCCGTCTAGGGATGTCTACCGATTTCGCTTGGGCCGATTGATGTGCTTCACTATTCCCGAGTTGGCCCATCGAAGAGAGCCCTGTGTCTACGTGATCCTTAACACATTGGATACTGGGCTTACCACTACTCTCTCGAATGTTTGCCGCTGGGTCATGACTGGATTGTTTCTTTCGCAACCCCTACTAGCAGAATGGGTCTGCGTTTTATGGTAATGACACCAGTGGCTAGGATGATTGGAGGAATACGGACCAGCAGCTGGGGTAAGAGAGGTATGTGGAAGCGTGGAAGTGGGATGAGGGGTAGGGGTACGAGAAGGAGACAAGCGAGGTCATTTCTCATTATTGTGTTCAATAGCTAAGGTGCGGAGAAAGGCTCGGTCTAGGGTAGTGCACTCAAATAATGCCACTTCATTTCTATAAACAACTAACAAACCAGAAACAACTTGATAATGAGGATCGGCAGGGCCCTTTTTTTTACTTATTTGAGAGGGGCCACCCAATAAGCATCAAGGAAGCATGGCTCGACCAACCTTTAGTTACTTATTTGAGAGGGGCCACCCAATAAGCATCAAGGAATCAGTTTTCCTGATGTAGAGGTTGATCCAGAGCTTGGTGAAAAGCTCAATATATTGCTTGATGGTCTAACCTAGAGCGTGGCGAAGTTGAAACCACCGGCACATCAAGTTCTAAAGAGAACTCAAGTTCTACAGATAACCAGGAGGGTAGAAACGTTGTTGAAGGGCTAGACAGAAGGCATCCCATGTAGTAATTTGCCCAGAGGTGGAACTGCCAGATTGGGCCTCATTGAGTTCGATGTAGATCTTTGGAGAGTGAGATTGGGACTGCCACCAGGCTTGTGCCACGCCTTCCAAGTGGTATTCTACGATTTGGAGGCATGTGGCCTCAGTCATGTGGAGACAAGTATTTCAATATGCAGTGACACTGCGGATCCAGGAGTCCATCAGTTCTCCCTGCATTTGTCCACCATATTTGGGTAGATCAATGTGTGTATCTAACTGGAATCCTGGAGTGGAATCCAAAGGCTGCATGCCCACTGCCTCCTGAAAAGAGAGAGCCTGTTCCTGTAGTGAGCTAGAAAGAGGTGATTCAGCATCCTATGAAGAAGAGTCGCAGCGGGGAGGCATTGTTGTTGAAATGCGTGAAGACTGAACCCTTCCAAATGGCACCTGGGGTGGAGGAGCAGGCCTCAAAAGGAGCCTAGTGCTGGAATAGAATCTGGGTGGGCGTGGAGCGAAACTATATATCTAATCCATTGATTCCTCTGGCTGTTACATAAGAATATCGTCTGTATCTGTCTGGTTGACGCCAGTCAACTGATCATCCCCATCCCCTCTTTTTGACAAGCAACAGGAGACGATTCTACGGCGGCATCATAAGGCGATAGCAAGATCCTGCTAGAGAGTTTCGGCTCGTGCTTACGAAGTGCTTCGGTCGCCATCATTCTCCTGTTAAAGCAATCTTATCCCCTACTATGAATGAAAGCGCATGGAGTATCGAATTCTCCGTATGAATGACCCAATCCCTTATAAGATACATGTACACGGATGTTTTAGGATAAGGAGAGTCATTCGTGCCCTGAATGCGGGAGCTTTGGATTAAGGCGGATATGAGCCGGACGGGTACATTTAGATTCTCATGGAATCGTGTGGACTCGCCCTTAGCATCTGGAATGCAAGCCCGGATTTTGAGTAGAGTGTGCCGGCGTTTTCTATATAAGTAGGCAATCGAGTTCATTTCGCCCCTACCCTATATAACCCCGAGCTTTGAATAGGTCAAACGAGGCTTTCCGATGCCTCAAAAAGTTGCCATCGGCTTATTATTGAAAAGGCGGGAGGGAGCGATGGCGGCCTTATTAGTCGAGCGTTCGTTCCTCACCCTGTAGACGTGTGAAACCCTTATTTCATAGATTGGGCGAAAAATGAATAAAGAATCAACTACACTCAGAAATAGTCACCTCATTACCATAGCGAGGTAAGGGCCTAAACCCAACCTATCAGTTATTGCTGATTCCAAATACTCGCTACCCGTAGAGCTCGACGACTCTGATACATTCACCGTATTCCACACCTTCTTGAGTTTCCACACCAGATCCGAGTCATTCTGCACCGGAATCATGGTATAGAGCTCGCGTACCCAATGGTTATTTAGTAAGGCAACGTGACACAGGCGAAAGGATTCACATAGATCTACTCCCTGTAGTAGTTAAGCTCCGAAAAAACGGGCTATTTAGCATAACGAGAAAAGAAAGCTATCATGTTAGCTTAAGAGAGGATTCCGCGAGGTGCCGCTCGACCATAAGGGTGAGGTAACGAACTCTCGACCATAAGGGAAAGGCTGGATGACAGTGAGGATGCGTAAGCAGGCTCGACTGATAAGGACCTTTAGGTGCTCGACCATAAGGACCTTTAGGTGCTCGACTGTTAAGGCCGCCATCGCCGCCATCAGAGGATGCGGAGCACGCTCGACCAGCGGGAGAGGATGCGGACAAGCGACTACGTTCCTACGAGATTGGCCATTTGACCGTGGCGGAGGTTCTTCAACCTTGACTTCCTACATGCATAATTACATATATAATGAATGATGAAGTTCAAGCTCTTAAGAATGAGGAGCTTTCCTAGGTCTCCCTCACCATATGAATAGTGAGTCCCTACCGGGCCTACCGGTCGAGAACTAATGGATATGGGACCTATCTCTATCTCTCCTCAAGCGGGGTCGAGATAGGATAGGTACGGTCTCCCTATCGGTCGATAACTAGAGCATAATCTCATATAATAAGTAGATAAAGAACTAGGGAAAGGGAGAAGGAGATTGAACTCTCTCTCCTTAAGCGAGGTCGAGAGAGGTGTATCATATATAATATACAGCCCCTCTCCTCTCCTCTCCCTCTTCAATTTACTTATTGGGTGGGGGGGCTTATGGTCGAACACCTAAAGGTCCTTAACAGTCGAGCACCTAAAGGTGATGGCGGCCTTAACAGTCG
>Ga0115851_101483_pt1 | contig 10266 bp, 6 predicted proteins | sample InSIn2gowninarea_FD_83865 | JGI IMG/M metagenome (GOLD analysis project Ga0115851, IMG submission 83865)
ACCATGGGATTGTATAAATAGAGAGAGGCTCTAAGTGTAAAGGGACATCTAAGGAATTGAAGATAGAAGATCTAATGATGAAGCATTGAGTCTAAGGGAAAAGTCGAGTCTTTGGGTAGTAGAGTAGGAGAAAGCTCTACAACTGAGTTCGTAGAGGCCTAGTAGTCCGTAGCTGAGTGCGCGAACCCCTGCAGCTGAGTGTGCAAGGCAGGTTGAGTTTGTAACCGATTGAAGCACTAATAAAGAGAAGCTTTATATTATTTATGTGTATCTTTTCCTATTTTATGCATTGAAATATATTGGGTATGAATTGCAAGTTTACTATTTATTTGCTGTGAAAACTTATATGAATGTATTGAATAAGTGAATATAAGATAAAGTATCTGTTTATGGGAAGATAACTAACTGTTATAAGAAGATAAGTAAGATCCGCAGTGTAACTCGAGGAGATAACATAGATCGTTGCTTTAACAATGCAAAAGCTCCTCAACCCTTAGTTAGGGCTACGAGAAGGCGAGTATAATAGAGTGTGAAGGCCTCGCAGGTCAGGAAAGTGTGTGAAGTGAACTACTCGAAGGTATTCACAGTTGGACCAAATTGACCCCTCAGACATCTCAAGGGTTCAGAAACTTGGTTCCAGCATCCCCCCATACTGCTTTGGGTGAGACCTCAGTCTGCGCTCTGCAGGTTATTGCCGAAAGGGTTAGTAGTACAGGGATTTGTTTGGCTAAATAACTCCGAACCTAGGTTAGGCCCCCTCAAGCCAACACTTACTCTATCAGTACAAGAGAAGTTGAAAACAATCTAGCAAACACAACGAAAAATGGTCCTTGCGGTGGAAGGCCCTACAACAGAGAAGCTCGTAGAGGAACTGCAGCAGGCCACAATGCAGGGTATTGCTGACTTGCAAGTGTTGAAGGTAGCATTTAGTGAACTCCAAGCCAATATTATTGTGCTAGCTGAGTGACTCAAGGGCGACTCACCCAATTTGTGTTGGGGGCTTGTTGCGATGGGGTCCCTAGAGTCATTTTGATCAAGTTTTGGGTTAATTTTGGAATATCTTTTTGTAACGAATGTAAAATCTCCACGAAATGTGGAAGTGGAGCACGAAGCTAGTATGAGTCAAAGGGACTTTAGTCCCTTAGGTGGGTAGGTGACAGAGTGGTTTTGAGACCCACCGATGGTCCGCAGATCATGCTATTGTAAAGAAAATGTTATATATAGATGAGTCATAGTAGGCCTTAAGAAGTAAATTTTTGTAAAGAATTATTGTAAGGGAAAGTTGATAAGTCAGGATAGGTCTGTTTCCTATACTTAGGCAAAAGGGGAAGACTCCTGCAGCTAAGTGTGTGGAGACCTTGGTAAGTCTGCAAGCTCAGTGCGTGGGCCCCTGTAGTTGAATGTGCAAGGAAAAGAAGTTTGTAATTGAATGATTATACTTAATAAAGATTGTTTTGAGCTAAATCTAGTGCATCTGCGTCTTATTATTCACTTCTGCAAAGTTTATTTATCTCCACTCTGTGTTATGATTTACATGAATTATTGCTTGTTTACTGTGTGAAAGTAGTAGATCTGTAATATTTATGCATGATAAGTATAATTAGGAACCTTCACAAACATCTAGAAGTTGTTTGGATAGATTTGTAGTAGTTATCTATTCGAAAGGATTAAAGGTGCACAAATGTAGATCTAGGCCATAATGATTGGAAGAACACCTCACATAGGCCTCTGGATGTAGAAACCTAGTTCTAGCATCCCCCAATACTGCTTCGGGTGAGACTATAGCCTGCGCTAGGCAGATTGTTTTCAGAAGGGCCAACAATTAGGGTTTTGTTGGTTGGCATTCATAACACTGAACCTGGGTTAGGCCCCATCACGCTGACAATTAGTAGTAGAGAAATATCGACCTTATCTAGTAATTAACTTTACCTTTCCACCAAGACACTTGCACATGGGAGAGAGGATAAGACAACAGTGAAGAGGACATGAGAAAGTGGGATGTAATCATTTAATTGTGATGGAAAACAAGGAATTGGAAGGGGTAGGTGAGGGCCAACTCAGTTAACTCAAAGCACTTTCATTTTATTTTCTGTGCAATGAAAAAATAGAGAAATTTTGAAAAAATAATGGAAAAAAAATTAAAAGAAATAAAAGATGGACCCACCACCTCTTGGCATGCAGATATTAATTTCTACATGATTCAGGTTGTGTGTAACTCATGTACTCACCACTCTCCATCACTCGAGTAGCTCAAAAATCAAAATTCTACCCCTCTCTGGATTTCTACAGGAAAATTGTAATTGGTACAAGAAGATCTTATACCACTACAAGAGGGCTACAAAAAGCTACAGGAAGCTACAGGAAGGCTGCAAAAGCTACACGAAGGCTGAGAAAATGCTACAAGGAGCTATCAGAGTACTACAGGAAGGAAAATTTCACCCAGAACAACCACTAGAGCCTTGGGAAGCAAAGAAATATTCAAAGGAAAAGTAAGTAAAAATTCTTTCTCTCCAACATTTGGCATAAGGATTCCAAAAGAACCTCAATCATCAAGAAAAAATACTCAACAAATTAATAGTTTGAGAAAACAATTGAATTGGTTAAGAATTTTCTTAAGAATATGGTGTGTTGAATAAGTAAAGGGTGCATCTTGTAATTTTTCTTTCCTCAACATTGAAACAAGAATGTCAAAAATTTATTTTGTTACAACAACCTCTATTGCATAGGAAACTCTAAGGTTTGCAAAAAGTGTTATAGGAAAGTCACAGGATACTATAGGAAGCTTGGTAGTGGACATAATTTCCCTTAAACATAATGAATTTGGAAAGAAGCATGAGGAAAAGGGTAAGTACAAATTTTCTCCACCAATACATGGCATGGAAACCCTTAAAACTCTCTCAATTCTCAAAATCATACTCTGTAGCTGCCGCATATTTAAAAATCAATAAGAAAGATCAGTAAATTTGTGTCGTTAAGGATAAAGTGTCTTGGGTTTCATTTTGAATTATACCTTATCTTTGGAATAATAAAAAGAATATGTATTGTACCTTTGTTTCCTTAAATACTCCCACTCCTGTAACATAAAAGAGAAACTCCTTGTTCTACATTGACGAAATTTTATTAAAGTCATGAGAGGAGAGGGAGAATCAAAGGATTTATGGGAAATTGAGATAAACAAAAATATTATCCAACAGGGGTAGTTACATCCACATCAATATGGGATATTATGAAAGTCACCTGATGCATAAGGAAGGAACAACATGGCAAGAAGATGGATATGTTGCTGAGAGGGTGAGCAATAGTTTTAGCAGGGGGGTATGATGGACCTCCAAATTAGACACAAATTAAGGCCCATCTAACCTTTATTAGGAACGTGAAGACTATATTAAACCTCTACTTCTACACTTACTAATGTTTTTTTAGCATTAATATGTTCATTAGGAAGGTTTATGGATAATTGCATAATTGTGCATAATATTGTTTATTTATGTAGAATATTGTGAGAATATTGGAAAGACTCTGAAAATTTAGAGGAGGAGATAGTCTAGGGACTTGCTCCCTACTACAAGAGGATCAATATTGGATAATAAATCAACAAGATACTATGAAATTATTGCACAAGTTTTGGAGCTCCAATGATTGAGAAAATCTAGGAATGTGTTGTCATTTATTGCAGATTCCTAGTGTTGGGAACTAGATCCACTATTTGAGGGATTTTGGATGGGAATTCTACCTCATTTCATGGATAATTCTTCCTCATCATTTTTTATAAGTACCAATTCGAATTTTCCTCCAGGGGATGGTTTTTTTAGTCTTCTTGTGGAGAAAACTTGTATTTTTGCATCTCCACTTTCATTTCTAGAGGGGATGTAATTATATTTATTCAAATAATGAAGCTTGGTGCCATTTTTAGCTTCTAAAGCTGGGTATCCTTCATAGGAATCTTAGTTTCCTTGGGCTTAGCCATCCTAGGAGCCTCAAATCCCTTTTGTAAAATTTACATTTCTTCTTTTCACTTATTATTCACATGCATCTCTTGTTCTTATCTTTCCTATTTGTGCATTTAGTATTGATGATTTCTTGTTGTAGGATTGGGTTAAATGGTTGAAGTGAGTTATTTTGTAGGATAAAAAGAATGATTTAATCCTTAACAACTTTGGAAGGTCATAGTAATCATTTAGCTACTTCGATTAGTTTGGTTATTTAGAAATCTAAAATTTCTTGAAGTCCCTTGTAGCAAATAGTAGTAATTTTATGCTATTTTTTAGAACATGCTAATGATAATAATTTAAGCTTATTCCACTTGTATTAGGTCATAAAAAAATTCAATTTAATAACAAAATTTACGCCATTTTATTTTCACTTGATTAGGTTAGGCATTTGATAGATTAACTAGCTCACTAGTTCTCGAATTTTTTGATTTTAGACTAGTAATTTTTTGCTATTTTTAGCACATGTTAACAGGGGTATTTTTGAATGATTTCACTTGGAATGGAGACCTAAGACATCCTATTCAATAAAAAATTGTCCTATCCCATTTGGATTTGATTTACTTGGTCATTCAGTGAGTTATAATTTCCCGTAGAAAATTTGTAACTTCCTGTAGAAAACACTGTAACTTCTTGTAACACTCCTCTAGCACGTGTAAACTTGACCGGATTTGCTCAAAAATATTTTGTTTTTGTCTCTTAGGGTTGAATCATAATCCCTAGGTTCTAAATCCATGATTGAGGATAATAAACACCAATTAGGACATTCCTTTTTTTAAAGTAGATTAGGCCTATTTATTTGAATTCATGCTCTTAGGATTTCAATTACAAATTATTGTTCTTGCATAAGATTAATTGCTTTTCAAAGTAACATTTCCATTTATGCAATTATTTTAGGTTTTGATTTCATTACATTCACTCCTTTACATCATAAAAACAAGAGAAGGACGCATTGTATGTTTCACATATAGTGTCGATACCTCTTAAGTTTGTATGAAACCCAAGTTGATAATTAAAGTTGGTAGCCTTGGGAGTTGCAAAATTCTTGTTGCAATATTGAGGCTCATCACTTTTTGGCCAAAAATATAGTTATGTTCCTTGTTGTTAAAGCATTTCTACATTTTAGCCCGTGTAGAGATGCTATCCCCATGTATACCCATGAACCAACACAAGGCTACATCCTTAAGGGTGCAAATGGACCAAATTCAGCTCATGGTCATCAGAGGTATAGTCATATGTCCTACATACAACAAAAAACTAAAAAATGAAAGTATCAGGGTCCTCTAAGGTTAATCCATGGTAGCGAGGAAGGACAAAAGGGCTTATATTCTTCATCCTAGCATCTCTATTAGTTTCTCTAATGGAAAATACCTCCTCATTCCTATTTTCAGCCATGGTGTAGGTATGTGGAATGGTTTCTTCTTCTTCCCCAATAGTTTCTTTAAAGATATCCAGTTTTTCACCTAAGGGGTCTTCTAACTCCCTTATAGTCAGAGAGGGAAGGTGACAGTCACTGAAGAAGAGTGAAGGTTGATTGTTTGATGGTGTGGGAGTATGTTGTAGTGGCTACAAAACCCTCCAAAATTTTGGCCTGCATCCAAATTTCAAAGCCTTCCTTGGATTTTCTCCTTGGTGGTCGCAAACAATCGGGCTCATCCCATGAGATCTTGTTGAGTTATTAAACCCTTTTTGCTTGATCCACCATTGGTCTCTTTTTGGCATGTTGATTTCTATTTCATGCTTGCCAGTTTGTTTTGGAAATTTTGAAGGTTTGTATTTATGTGCATGAGTTGTTTTTGCTCTCTGAACAAAGTTCGCACTCACACACAAAATTGTAAACACTACCACACAAGTGTCATCATGGTCGTTCGAAGAAATATCTCAATTTGTGTACTTGTTGCTCGTAATCTTTGAGTTAGTATCACTAAGCACATGATTGTCTTGTTGGTTTGAGGTGCCTTCTCATTGAGTCGTTCTCAGTGTGGGATCATGATGTCATGAATGCACAAGTTCACTTACTTTCACACTTAGTCATTTTTCCTGAAAATCTATCCACCAGACGACCCTCCTAGAATCGAACCCCGATCTTAATGACCTTGTGCTATTGTCCAAAACTGCATAGAAGTTTTCTGTGAACCTTATCTAGTTTGTGCTTCCTGCAAGATCACCCATGAAGCCTCCCTTTGGTCAACCAGACAAAACTGACTTGAGTTGTGATATGGGGTTGTTTATATCTGCAAAACTACACAAAATTTGTCTAGCCCTCCTGCATTGAACTATCTGTAGAAACTGTGTAGATGTGTGGGACAAGCCTCTACTTCTTGTCACTGCACTGTCCTGGGAAATTACACAGATATGATAGGAAAGCCCCCTACTGGCCTACTCTTCTCTCCCTCATAGAGTTGCGCAGGTTTTTTTGTTACCAGGACTGCTACCTCGCTCTGCACTCAGCCCCAAAATTACGCAGTTATGTCCAGGAGCCCTTGTTGTCTGTCCCAGATTGTCTCGCTGAATTACATAATTTTGACCAGCAACTCCTCCAGCCTGATATTGTCCTCCTCTCAAAAACTACATATATTTTCCTACTAGTGCCTCTTGCTACTTGCTCTTCCTTCCTCAAACAAACTATGTATATCCTAGCTAGATGACTTGCCCTATGCTCCCCTTGAATATGGCATAGATTGGCACAACATTTCCCCGACACTCTACCTAATCTTCCTCCTGAAAACTACGCAATTCTATCTCCCAGCTAGGTTTTACCTCGCAACTGTCACTATTTTCCTGGATTGCATAATATGCCTCCCAGTGACATGTGCATAGTTTTCACTGATAGTGCTCTAGATCCTCACATCCCAGCCTGAGCTGTGCACTGCACAGTTTTGGTTCCTTGTCCCTCTCACGGTTACCTCCACTGAAATGAAAAATAATGCATCATGTTAGGCTATGATATCTCTGGATTTGATGTCATCTTGTCATGAGTGATTGCAGGAATAGCTATATTGATGAAACATGATGTGATGATGAAAGAGGTGGAGAAAAGGCGCATGCTAAAATAATTGCTTGCAGTTGGACGAATGTATGAAGCACATCGAGAAACAAGTGAGGGAAAAATACACATGCACCATCAAGGAAATACCAATACCATCAAAGACCCCACACACTTTACCATGTGGAGGTGAATACATGCTACACCAAGAACACACCATCTCTCAGCAGCACAACAGCTCGGCATGGACACCACAGTTAGCTAGTACATGTTAGTAGTGTCATATCGAGTTGTTTCATGAGTTGTCTCAGCCACATCACTAAAGTGGAAGTCCAAGAGACCTACATATGAAATTGAAGAGTCATGTAAAGTTGAAAATTCGTAGGAAGTCAAAGAATCACAAGGGAAGTCGAAGAGTCACAACGGTCAGTTATTCCCCCTTGGCTATATATACCCTGTCATTGTATGAGCAAAGGAATTTTCACCTTGGCTCCTCCCAGATAGCCTTGAGAGTCTGTAGTTTGTTCTTTGAGGAGTGAGGAGTGGCTCTAATGTCCCACTACTAGGACTAGTGATGTATCCTATATAGATGTGTCTTAGATATTTTGCTTAATTTAAAATCTTGTCTCATACCAACACATTTTCAAGCATGTTTTTCATCCATTTGTAAGACTATTCTTTAAACGTTTGTAATGCGTGTTTGCTTAACCTGTACTAAGATAGTTGAAATACTTTAGTTATTTTAATACTTACATTGTTGAAGATGTGTTGTATTTTTTATCACTATTGTACCATCCATGTGGACTACTCCGTCGGACATTAGACAAACCATATTTGTGATTTCTTGGTTTTAATGACCATCACCCATGTGTGGAATATTCCACTAGATGGTGTATGTGTTTCCCTTGAAATTTGGTTTTCACGACTACTGCATCCACTGTGGACTATTTCACTAGATGTTGGATAGACCCTTGTTGTTGTTCACATGTGTTTCTTCTTAGGTTGGGACTATTGCCTCTCGTCAAGAGGCTCAACTCACTTTCCCCTTTAATAGTAAGAGAAACCACACACATAGTTACATTACCCACTCACTGGCTATACTCAACTCTCCTTCCTAAAGTTACAAGCATAACACTCTCATGTGTTGAGCAACAAGAGCTAAGACAAATCTTTAAGATAATGGCAATCGAGTCATTGTACTAGATGGGACTCCTACACCAAATAGTGTGAGGTCTGGTTGGGAATTCATATTGGGGAGATCCCCTGAATGTTGGTGGTTCCAACACATTCAACTTTTATGGTGCTAGAAGGTGGCCCACTAGTAGTATATGTCTAAATGTCCTCTCAACCCCATGTATCCATCATCTGGTCAAGGTAGTAACATGGACTCCCTCTCTCCCATGCAAAACTTTGAAGTTGGTTACTCCTCACCCCCAGATGCGAATAAGAAATTTCATAGCATCACCTTTGCTTTGTCCATCCCGTCACCTGTTAGTTTGCCAAAGTTGTTGGAATGATTATATGAGTACACAATATTCCCTCTTTGCATAGGAAGAAAAAGACTACACCCACATGATTGGCAGTCTTGTCTGTTGAAGAAGTAATCCTCGCCACTCTTGAAGATCTAGAAGAAGTTATTGAGAATGAAGAGGAACATCCTATTTTCCTATAAGGAGAAGAAGTTAACAACACACTCTTGGGCTCATGTTCTGGCGAAGGTTTTGGAGGGGAAGGCAGTAGAGGAGGCAGAGGTGCAAATGAACCAACATATTCGGAGGTTTAACCCTCTGATTCAAAAGAAGAGGAGGAGTATAAAGAAGAAGACAATATGGCTGATCAAAATCTGGAATGGATGACAAAGGGACCATTGGCACTCCAAGGTTCTTTACACAAGATGCCAAGGCATGCAGGGAAGTTCTTAATGAAGTATGACCCTGACAAAGTAGTGAAGGTAGAAGACCATCTAGACACGTTCTACCTACATCTACAGACACTTTAGGTACATTACGACAATGTTGCATGTAGAAAATTTCCGTGTACCTTGGATGGAAAAGCATTTTTATGGTACCATAGCCTTCCTATCAAATCCTTTCAGAACTTGGGGATGTTCAAGAGAATTTTCCTCGAGAATTTAGTTGATGACAAAACCCCACCATGTTGTTGAAATAATTAGGATGACAAAACCCCCACCATGTTGTTGAAAGAATTGGGTTGTCTTAAGATGGAGCAGAAAGATAAAGTGAAAGATTTTAACCAGAGGTTTAGTTGTATCCTGAAAAAGTTCACTGCAGACACTAAACCTCGTGACTCCATCATAGCTGACTACTGCACATCTACACTATCGACAAACATTGCACACTTTGTCAAGTGAGGTATGAAACCAACACTTTCCAAAAATTGCCAAGAAGCAATTGATGTGGAGAAAGACCTGTGTGCAATTGGAGTTATTGTAGATGATGAACCAGCTAAGGACTCCAAAGATGTGGGAAGGAGGTCTTAGACTACTATGAGTAAGGTAAGGGAAAAATAAACAAGTGAAATAAAGACCCTTACTCGTCTACTCAAGTCCTTGACAACTGAAGTAGCATAACTCAAGCAACGGATAACTAAGACAATAGTGAGTAGCAGGCCTCCCAATTTTTTGCAAAGAAGAATGTGACATTAGGTAGCAGAAGTAGCCACCTGGCTAAATCTATACAAAGTTAAAATGTTGTGTTCCAAATAGACCTGATTGTGAAGGATAGCTTCTATGAGTTCCACCAAGTATGGCATTCTGAGAAGACTTTCCAGATAGGAACCGATTTATGGGAACTATGGCTTCGAGGATGAATGATCATTTTAATGCCAGTGAGAAGGTTCAACCAAAAGATGAAGTGATGAAGAGGATGTTGCACTGATGAAGCTCTAAATTCTGGGCATGTGGTTAACATGTATCAATATCTTGATGTTTCACAGAAGAAAAGAACCACTGAGAAGGAGCCCCCAAAACAGAACAATCAATAAACTTGAGAATTCAAGGGGCTCCTACTATGATTGAGATATCGAAAAAGAAATTCACAAAAATTCTCAAAAAAAATAATCCACAAGCATCCTCAACATAGAAAACACAAAGTGATTTTGGGAAGACTACTACAATGAAATATACATCCATGAGCTGCAAAATTCAAAACACTCCACCAGAAAATAAAAACACAAGTCTTCTCATGGACAACTCGGTGAGTCTTCCCACTTTGGACTAAAATATTGTTGAAGACATGAAGAAGACCTATATGAACATATCTTTGTATGACC
>Ga0115851_101494_pt1 | contig 10262 bp, 12 predicted proteins | sample InSIn2gowninarea_FD_83865 | JGI IMG/M metagenome (GOLD analysis project Ga0115851, IMG submission 83865)
TTGGTATCAGAGTTATTTTGGCTTCAAGGTGATGCCTTTGCGGCTGAGGGGTTTGTTGCTTGGGCCTGTGGTAGACCATATTATAGTGGGAGATCTGTGGGATTGATTCTTGTAATGAAAGGAGGTGGCATACAATGGAAATATATATAGAGAGAAATTCAACAGACAGATTTTTGAGCTATGGAAGCTCAAGATGGAGGATCATTTGGTGGATAGAGATCAATGGATTTCTATAGATTTAGGTATGGAACCAACAAGAATCTCAATAGAAGACTGGGTGAAGTTAGATCAGAAGGAAAAGAGAACATTTTAATTGCCTCTCAAATTCAATATTGTTGAATGTGTCAGGGGAAGCTATGACAAAGGATTTGTGGGACAAATTAGGGACTCTGTATCAATCCATGTCCATGGTGAACGAATTTTTCCTACAAAAAAAATGTTTAAGATGAGGATGAAGGATGGAGACTCGGTGAAAAATAATCTGAATGACTTCAATACTGTGGTAATTTGGTTTTTATCTATTGATATTAAAATTCCAGATGAAGACAAGTGCATCAATATTTTGTGTTCTCTACCATACTCGTGAGATAGTCTAGTTTTTTCCATAGGTAGTAATACAACTACCTTTAAATTTGTTGAAATACTCTCACCCTTGTTATCAGATGAGATGAGACAGAAAAATATGGAGAGATAGAATGGAGATGCCTTTTCTATAAGAGGACGGTCCCATAATAGAAATAGAAATAAGTCCCCAAGTGGAAGATCTAAATATTTATTAAAATCTGTAAAGGTATGTTGGAATGCAGAAAGTAAGGGCACTAAAAAAATGATTGTAGATCTAAAATTCCTGAGAAAGGAAAGGGATCTAATGATGCTCCTTTTGCAGAGGTGAAAACCACCTTAGTTGAAGGTGGGGATGTGTACTTGGCTTCTTCTAGTACACATGTAGATCATGAGGCATGGTTGACTGGCTTAGGTGCATCCTTTCATATGACATCCCATAGGGAGTGGTTCTGTGGGTACGATAAATATGGTGGTGTTGAAGTCTTCCTAGGTGATGACATGAAGGCCATAATCATAGGACACAAAAAAGTCAAGTTGAAATTGCAAGGTGGAAGTATTAGAACACTTCGTAGTATTCTGCACATTACTGCATTGGCCAGAAATCTAATTTATGTAAGCAAGATGGATTATGCAGGTGTAAAAACTGTGTTCGAGAAAGGTGTCTGCAAGATTGTTTGAGGAGCACTAGTATTGATGAGAGGAGTTCGGATCAGAACTTTGTACAAGTTGTTGGGAAATAGTGTTATTGATGAGTGAAACAATTCTATGGTTACTCAAAGTGGACATTAGAGAGAAGATACTTTCAAATACTACATGGTAATGGTATGGTAAAAGGTATGTCTAATTTCTCTTTGGATTTTGATTTCTGTGAACATTGTGTATATGGGAAGCAAAATCAATTGAGTTTCTCCTCTAATGCTAAGAGGGAAGAAGGGATATTAGAGCGTCTGCATAGTGTTGTGTTTGGACCTGTGTTGGGTAAATCTATATAATGTCTTGTTTATATATGAATTCTTGAGGAATACATGGATATATTTCCTCAAGAAGAAATCTAATGTCTTGGACAAGTTTAAAGAATTTAAGGCTCTGGTGGAAAATCAAACAGAGAAGAAGATCAAGGTATTCAGAACAGATAATGGTAGAGAGTTTTGCAAGAAGGAATTTGAAGAATTCTGTAAGAAGTGTGGTATAACACGACAAAATACTACTCCATATGCACCTCAACAAAATGGAGTTTCATAAATAATGAATAAGACATTGATGGAAAAGGCAAGGCACAAGCTCCATGATGTCAGGTTAGGAAAAGAATTCTAGATAGAGTGTAAGGTGCCATCTTACCAACCATCAATAGTATAGAGAAGTAAAGGTCACATTGAATACTATTACTCAATTTTTATCTTTTTTATTTTATGTTTGTTTTACTCATAATATGACTAACTTAGCTATCATGTAATCATGTTCCTTCAACTATTTCAATGTAAGAGTATAACATAAGAAGTCGGAGATAACTTTCTCTTAATATCACAAAATATATTGACCTAACAAAATTTCCAAATTTATCAATTAAAATTCCCAATCCCAATTATTAAGCTAATGCTTCAATCGTGAGAATTGTATAATGAATGTTGCAGCAAGAGAAAGTAATGTTACCAATTCAGAAGCATATTATTCTTCAAAATGTGTCAAGTAAAACAATGGACCTGCATAAATTGGGTACAAGTAGTTGTTTTCTATAGTCATTGAAGCACAAGAATGCACCCATGAATACATGCATCTCATACGAAATTTATTATGCTCATTTGCACAAAATCCTATAGAATTAGTCATTGTAAAATTGTTTCCAACAACAATTTTTTTTTAAAATGAAAACTTTAGATAATAAAATTAACAATTGTCTTATTCTCTATTCACACTTCAACAACTTTTAAATTCATTTTCACATTCATACAAAAACTTGGAGACATAGGAAGCAACATCCATTAAATAATCTATTCATAATTTTTCTAGTGCATAAAAGCTATAGTAAGTAGGACATTTACTCTAACAATTTGTATGCACAAAAACTACATTCATTGAAGTTTTGACAAACACTTTGCAAGCATGAAATCTATAGCCATTGAGGCCTTTTAACAAACACTTTGCAAACATGAAATCTACAACCATTAAGGCATTTTTTCAAACACTTGAAAGCCAAAATAACTCTGATACCAAATAGAAGTTTAACCTTCTACAGAAATTACTTACAAATGAATTCTTAAAAACAGAAAAGCTACACAATGGCTGGAACATAAAAATATACACAGAGATTTTCTCATGGAAACCAAAATTGAGAAAACTAGTTTGATTTTTCATTATATTCCTTTCATGTTACAATACATTATATACATGTAGAATAATTCATAAGCCCCAATCCATTAACCTTGGATTAGAACATAATTGTAGCTCCCTTGACCAAATATACAAAATAACATGGGAAAAACAATGTGCAAAAAATTATGCACAAAACCATCGTTGGCTCCACCCACCATCCTTGGATCCACCCCCCACCCTTCAGTCTGCCAAACCATTATTGGGTTTGCCTAAAAAAAAATTGGGGTATTTCCCACACCCTATGCAATGGTGATACTGCCTCTCAGTAAATCACCTGGCACATACCCAAATATAACACATACCCAACACATTGCACAATAGAAAGCTAAGGAAGATATCTACCTTGGGAAGAAGAATACTATAGATGGGGTTCCTTGTAGCAAAAAAAGCCTCCCATGGGGCTCCTTGATGAAAATTATATCTCTAAATGTGTGGGGTTTTGGGGGCACCCTGAAGAAAAATGCCCTCAATTGTCTCTTGCGCTTGTATAGCCCTAATATTGTTATATTAAAAGAGACTATAACTATCGGCGAGAAATCTCAGGTGATTTTGGAAAAATGGTTGAAATGATGGGCCTTTTTTTTATGCTACATGTATCTTCAAGGATTGGATCATTGGTTGGAGTCCTACACTTAAAGTAGTTTCCTCATCGTTCTTTCTTGGTGCCATATCAGTCAAGATTGAAGTCAAATCTCTGGACGTTGTGTGGAATTGTTTTAACATTTATAGACCATATATCCATTAAAGATTTAGGAATCCTTTCTCGACATCCAAGAATATTAGGTGGTGACCTTAATCTAACTACATTGATCTGTGAAGTTTGGTCTCAAATCAGAGATGTGATCCATTAGAAGGATGATTTCACCACCTTTTTTATTTTGTCAACCTTGTGGACATAAGTCTACCAAAACTCACACCTACTTGAACAAATATGCCATCATATGTCAACATTGTGTCTAAGAGATGAGACAGGTTTCTATTATCAGAATCCATCTGGCTGGATTGCTTCCTCATCAAATCATGGGTAGATTGTGGTGGGTTATCCAATCTCCCATTATTTTTTGTATTGAGACTCAGGATCTACAACTTGCTTCACATTTCAAATTTAACACTTCATGGTTCACGTGGGATGATTTCTTGAAGTTGATTGAGGATTGCTAGATACATGTGGGAGAGGATGAGAATTTTCCTTGTATGGTACAATTTTCCAATAGTCTAAAGAATTTAAAAGAAAAAATAAAGCCCTATTGAAAATCATTGAAAGAGAAAAGCCCTATTGCAAAGCATTGAAATAAAAGCAATAGTCTTCTTTAAGGAACGTAAAAACTAAGATCATTGACATTTATTCATCGAATGTTTTAGGTATTTTCTCAGTAGAAGGGCCAGAACAACTAAAATATCTAGAAATCGCCAAGAGACAAGCGTTGGATCATGAGGAGCAACAAAAGAGAAGGGTTATTTGGATCTAAGATCGTAAATCAAATACTAAGTTTTCTCACTAGATTTCCTACTTAAGGAAGAACACTTATTCTATTTGGGAAATAAAATATTGCGAGGGGAATATGGCCAAATATTTCACTAAAAATGCGGAAGTTGGTGTACACCATTTCAAGTCTCTTTTCTTAGAAACAAATAGTTTTATGATACTTGAGAATTTGGAAGTTATTATACCTTTCCCATAGGAAATTACTCAAGAAAAAAATGATTCCTTATTAGAGGAAGTATTCAAAAAAGAGACATTGGGTGTTGTTGTCGTTGCTACAACACCCTCCAAAATTTTGGCTATGTTTGAAATTTGGAGCGTACTTGTCATCATGTGAAGTGTCGCTTTTGGTCTTCAACTGTTATTTTATGTTGTTATACATGTTCCAAGTGTCCATGTACCTTCTTAAGTGTCTTCAGATCATCAAGAATAACTATAGCGCAATTTTGAGCCATAACACACTTTCTAGTCACAAAAAAAACTTATGTGTTGCAATTGCTCATGTTTTGTCTATTACACTAGGAGAATGTTTGTGAACTAGAATTTTGATGTATATTTCTTATTTTTGGCTCTTTTTTGAGTTATATTGATGAGTTGAGATGTATAACGCTTGATCTTTCTCCTAACTCATTGTGTTTTTCCTTGTTTTACCCTTCCACACTTGGTCATTTTTCTTACCTTGAAACTTCTCTTCTGGATTGGGAAGAGCACGCTACTCACTTCTACAGTCTAGCAGTGACCCTCCTTGTCATCTAGAAATGCACCCTACACCATTCTAAGCCTTTTCTCTCTCTCTCTCCTGTACATTGCACAATTCTAGTCAGTAAGACCCCTCTCCTTGCTACTTATTCTTCCTCCCTACACCATTCCTACCTCTGCCTCCCAGTGTAGCACACTTCACACTTCTAGTGGGAAGTGATGCCCCTCCCTATGCCTTGGAATTTTTCCCTATGCACTCCTTGTGGCCCTAGCTTGCCTCCCTATCACATGGCGCAATCTTAATGAATAGTCCATGTCTGTCGTGCCTCTTGGAACTACGCCTTGTGCTCGCCTTTCCTTCTCCTCTTCCAAATCTATGCATGGCACAACCTCAATTAGAAGTACTTTCCTCCCTGTCTCCTGCAATTGCACCCTATTCCCAGAAGACCCCTCTCTCTCCCCCTTGCACATTGTTTATCCACACTCAATACATTGCATGAATCATCATATAGTAGGAGATTTCTGAGCTAACATTTGTTTGCCATGAGTGATCCATAGCTACAGGTATTCTCAGTAAGCATGGAAAATAATGTTGAGGAGTTTTTTCAAGAGAAGTTGTCCAAAGGAGTAATTTTGAATAAAAAGGAACAAAGACACCATATTTCAAGAATTGAAGGAATGATGGAATGTGATGATCAAAGTGACTCATGAAGACTCCATAATCTATCTAGACCCTTTGGAGGGTAGAAGGAAACAACAATGCAAGACTTGTTACAAGAAGTGAAGACATAGTGGGAGTGTTGTTACTTCTCAAATAAATTAATGTTACAAGTCACTGGGTTCTAAGTCATCAATTTCAATGACTTGTCTTGTTTTCGTCACATGATGATGTGGAAAACGATGATATAATTTTGAAAAATATTGTAAAACAATAAATATGTGGAAGTCCAAGGGTCACATATGGACAAATGATTAATTAGGAAAAGTCCAAAGGTCATATTATAAGTCCAAGAGTCATGACAGTAGTTCAACAGTTATGGGGATATGAAAGGTCATCCCTCTTGTTATTAAAGAAGCCTCATTACTCAAGAAAAAGACTTTTCACCTTGGCTTCTCCAACTAGGCATTATAGAGAAGATTTTTCTTTTGGGTAGAAAGTAGTGGCTTAAAGCTCCATTATTGGATCTAGTGGTGTCTCATTGTAATCATGTATCTTGGAACTTTCGCTTACTAATTTGAAGTTGGTTGAGTCAAAATACTTTCACGCATGTATCATGAATATTGTAAGACTATTCTTTAGATGTCTGCAGTATGTGTTTATGTTTTCATGTACTAAACAAATTGAACTATTTCATTGGCTTTGGTTCTTGTCTTATTGAATGTGTGTTTTAATTTCTTTAATGATCATTATGTCTATGTGAACTATTTTGCTAGATGGCTAACGATTATTTCATATGTATGTGTGTGTGTCTTTATTAGAAAAGTACTACTACTTTTCTTATAAAAACTCACTTTCGCTTCCCTTTTGGTGAAAGAATCTTGATACATATTGCAATTAAACATTTCATAAGGCTTACTTACTTGCTCATTTGAAAATACATGTGTGTTTCTCCCTTATGTTAATTATTACAACCAAGGAAAATCTTTAAGATAATGGCTGCCATACCATATTTTAAATGGGGTTCCTATACCAAATGGTATTTAGTCTAATTGGGACTTCATATTGGGGAGACCCCCTGCATGTTGGCGGTTTCCAGCATCGTCAAAATTATGGCACTAGAAGGAGGGAAACCTTTTATGGTTGACAATTCACCAAATTCTAACAAAGAACCTTTTGTGTGTTGGAGAATCTAGGGCAAACTAGTGTTGTGATGATTCTTCGTTACTTGATAACAATTTGTGGAGTCTTTTTACTTTTCTTGTTAGCTTATGCTTCTTCTTCTTATTATTAGTGTATATGTGTGTACTTCATCAAAATGCTACCAAAACAAAATAACAAGAACACAAAGTTTGGCTCTCTGCTAGGAACAAAATCTCTCCACTCTTGAGAGGAAAACCCTTTGTAAGTTTTCTCTTATTGAAGCTTATTATTTGAACAAATTCTAAACCCTAGACCCTTGACTAGGATATCTTCCAAGCATAAGTCAAATACTTCCTCTTTCTGCACTATAAATTCCGATAAATGGACCTCTGTCTTCCGGTACTTCTGCTCCTTCTTTTGGCACTTCATTCTTCCTTCTATAATAAGTAAATTTTCTAGGAGAGATATTTCTACTTAGTGATATCCTTCACCTAGGATACTCACTCCTTCTCTAGATCATCTGAGTTCCCTTTTGATTCATGATAATAGGTTTAGTGTGACATCACTGCAGCCCTAATCTTCACACATGGGAGGGTCCTAGCTATAGGTTAGATGGCTCCTTCTAACTTTGCTTGAGGCCCTTCTCTCTTCACTTGGATGGGAGGCCTTGTAAGCCTATTTAGAAGCCCAAACAATGATAAACTTGAGACTATTATATTGTTGTTTTTGTGACCATAGAGGTGACTCTATTTCTCACACGTGTGATAAATACTGTCCATTTGAATTCAACTTTTACTTCTTCTCCTTCGCTGCACTATAGGCTCCTCAAACCTGTATTTTTTTTTCCACCCTTACTCAATTATCCTTCTTCACTAATTTCAATGCTTGATGATGCATTGTATGAGGAGTGGACAGCCTCTATAAATAGATGTTTGTCCCTCCTCTTTAGGCTAACTTGACTGTATTTTAGGCCGACTAGATAGTTATGCTATAATTCATTTTTATTCATTGTTTTGTTGCTTGGAGACTTCGTTGATTCTAGGAGAGGATTTAAATTTGCTTGGAGATGTTCCCATGACCTTTTACATTGACATACATGACGTAGCATGCCCTCAAAGGGTCTCATCATAATTACATTTTGACGTTGACTCTCTAGAAGCACTTCAAAATGTACTTGACCTATTTTCAATGAGAAAGAAACTCATTGACATATAATATCAAAATAATTTCTCTTTTCTTGAATAAGTACACATATCAAAATTACATTTATGAAGACCTAACCTAGTTACATTTCCTTCAACACTAGCTCTTAACTAGGGAGGTATTCATACAACATTATAAGGTGTTTCGAAATTTTCAATCTTGAAGAATTCACATAAGAGAAACTGGATTTGCAATCCATCTTTTATAGAATTATATCCATCAGCATTGTCATAGTGCAAGGCCTTGAATAACAGCTCCATCTCTTTACTAGACCATGAGCTACAATGTTGGTGAGACCAATGAGTTATAGACACCTTCATCATTGTCTCTCAAGGTACATACCCACCCGAGTGTTCTCTGAGTATGACCTTCTAGGACTATTCTTATCTTTGGTTCCCATCCCTCAAAGAATATCGGTCCTCTTGCCTACTCTTCTCTTGGATTCCCTACACATCCTCAAAGAGTATCGGATGCCAGATGATTACCTAATGCTCCCATTATTTATTCCCAAGTGAAGACAAGAATGTTGTGTCTGCCTTGTGTCTACATTTCCATTCATGGCCTTCATCTAGACTTACGGTTGTTAGTCCTAGTCTAGTGCATGACCCATGAAAGGGAAAACACAATTGTCACTCTTTTGTAATTAGGGGTGAGCCAAACCCTCTAGATCAGGGACCTAGAAGAGCTTCCTCTTAACTGGGGCATCTTTCCTTCATCAACAGCTTCTTATTCGTGGGTCCTCCAGCTACTTGATCTCCTTCCTTTCTTGATGTCATGAAGTCTTTGTTCAAACTTCTTCTATGTAAGGGACCATCCATCAATCACTTTCCTTCCTAGATTGTCATGTCTTGCTTCCTTTGTGGAAAGTGTCTTTCTTGTCATTCATCAGGTTTTATTGTCATCTTGGCTACTCTTTTGTCATCTTGTCCATGCTTCGTAATATTCTTCTCATGGATGTTTTGATGTATTTTCTAGGTTACATGCTTTGACCTAGTATCCCATCATGACTTCATCCTGATATTGCTTCAACATTGCTTTTTATTTTGTTGGATGGCTTCTTCATCATGACATATCCATAGACTAGAATTAGTTATTTGCATCTTTTATATCTCCAAGGCCTTCATAGGTGTCAAGGGTCCTTTCTTCCTTTATCAAAGTTGTCCTGCCTTCTTTCGGCAGATATCTTCAAGGACTTTTTTCATATAGTGATTCTTGGTTATCATGGTATTCTTTACATGCTTGATCTCTTTATTCATTTTGCTTCTTCTCAGGTAGATAAGTCAACCATCTAATGCTTCTTATGAGAGCATTCCTTCATTACTTTCTTTTTGGACTTGTTAGCATTTCTTCTTGCTTCTTAGTCAGCAACCTTATGCTCCTTATGTGAGCATATTATTTTTTTGACCTTCATTGCATTGTTGTACATGGCTTCGAGCATGTTCTTGGTGAAAAAGATTCTTTCATGTTTGATCATGTTATAGAACTATACCCATGACCCAATAATACAAAAATGATAACATGACTAAACTTTAATGCATACATACCTCAATTTGATTCTCATTTGATCATACTTTGGTGTGGCCCTTCTTGCTTCATCTTAGCTTGTCTGCATATCATCCTTTTCTTGAATCCCATGAATGGGATTCCCAATGAGACATCTGCTTTGGTCCATGAACCTTCTTTTGAATATTCTATCATAGGATCTTAAATATCCTTACCTTACAAATGTTTCCTTTCTTTTTGATAATGTAGGTTTTCTAATATTCTTATCATGATTAATTTTATTTCATCATATATCAGGTCCTATACTAGGTATGCTTCTTCTACACGAATATCTTGAGCTATATTTTTCATGCTCTTATATTATAGAATATATTTCTACTTATGTAGTTTTATTCTTATCATAAATGCTACATCTACATGAGTGTCTAGAACGCTATGAACATTATGCTACTAGATTCTAGAGGGTGATTCTAGCCATGCAACTTAATTTATTCATACATGCTCCTATTCTACTCAAAACTTTGAAAGAAGTCTAGAAGTAAAGAGTTTGACCTAGTCATAGTAGAGATCCGAAGGATGCTCCTTCTTTTTCTTCTTTCCTTCTTCTTTCATTTATGTTGATATGTGAGCTTTTTCTCT
>Ga0115851_102210_pt1 | contig 10260 bp, 5 predicted proteins | sample InSIn2gowninarea_FD_83865 | JGI IMG/M metagenome (GOLD analysis project Ga0115851, IMG submission 83865)
GGAGGATTGGCCATCATTATGAAGAAATGATTAGGTGTTCCCATTAATGCTAAAGGGGGAGATTGTTGCATAGTTTGCATTGTTAAGATGGTTGGTGGAAACAATTGTCTTGGAATTTATGTCAACCATGGTAGCATTGATGTCAACTAGGTTAGCAATGATGTCAATTAGGCTAGTATTGATGTGCATTGTAAGTTGAGCTCAAGTGGAGTCCAAAGATTTGAGAGTTTTTTTGCCTCAGAGTATTAGCTAAGATGCCTCTAAAAGTGACATAGTTTGATAGTAAACAGAAATATATTTTCAACAATACATTGAAGTCTACAAATGGCCTCCTCCATCAAGAGTTATTTCCATTGCACTGTTAGTGCCCCAAAACAAAATTTGTTGAGCCAATGGTGGTGTAGGACGAATTTGGAGAAATCTAGTTTAGCTGTGTTTCTCAACATGTAACAACAGTTAGAGAAGCACCTAAGTGAATGATTTGAGTTAATATGGTTGTTTTCATTGTGGTAAAGAGTGTTTTGATTTCGTGGTGGTGGATCGCACACCCAAAACATGATCCCCACAAAAAAATTCCCTAGAAGGTTTAGGGAGTGCTCAAGAGTTGAGCTCCCACGATGATACCACCCGGAGAGGTCCATTCGCAAAGAGGAAAGTTATAGTATGAGGTCAAAAGGCCAAGGATGAGTTAAGTGTCCGCTAATTCGGCTAATTTGGTAGAGTTGGCGTTAGTACAGAGAACATGCTTTAGGAATATTCGGTGTTTTTGGGTGGCCTAGTTGGCCAAATGTCAGTGACACATGTGAACACTCAAGTGGTCCACCATGGCATTGATGATATAAGCATGACATCATCCCATAGGGAGCATGAGGATTTTCTAGCATCACAATAGGAAGGCAATGATGAGTCAATTGTCATAGATCACAGGGCCAATGGAAAAGTTGTGACTTAGACCCACATAACACGTAAGTTTAGAAAACTGACCAAAGAGGAAAATCAAAGTCATGCTTCGAGTTTTTTTTGGGTTAACAGATCCAAGAGACAAAGATTTTATAGGTAGTTGACACTTCTTTCAATATACAAAAGGTGTGTCCAAGTCATGGATTTGCGACACTTTTTCTTGTTAAGTGATATCGTTCCTTCTAGTCAAATACTAAGAAAAATTGTGTCGGGGAGGAAAGTATTGTGGTGGTGTTACAAGGCATCCTGATAGGGTTTGGATTGGTTGATACCTGCAAAAGCCATACCGACCTTGACACGTAATCTTGGAGGAGACACAAGAGTCTAAGGCTAGCTGAGGACTTAGTCTTTGTGGGCACAATGGATTAATGTGTCCCATTTAATCCCTTAGGCCTATAGTAAAGAGAGGCACTCAAGAGCCATTTTATCATGCTTATGCAACACTTTTGTGTATTAATATTACCCTGGGCTTATAGGTTAGTTACAATGAAAATGAATTGTGACCCTATTACAAAGGGCTCTAGTTTTCAAATGATGAATTGGTTGGAAACTCGTTTGCACTATATGTGGTAGTGTGCCATAAGTACCCTTGAACACATTTATAGATAACAGAGAATGGATGCATCAAAATTTCCTTAAGGGCTTTGCACGTATAAGAATAAAAATTAGTTGACAATTGGAATCGAGAAATAGTGCCAATGCAATGGTCTAGATGTTTGGATGAAGATAGTGAAGGACCATGAGGCGCATGAGCAAATTGCTACAGTTTAACTTGAAACAGAACTAGAAATACTTGAGCTCCCTTGTATGCTATGAAGAATTTAATGAAAAATTCTAGGTGCAGAAGATCAGACCCAGAACTCATACTGGCATGCCCTTAGCATTGAAGAGCCATGTTGCTAATAAAAGTTGAATTCAATATAGGAGCTCTTTGAGTTTGCAGTTACAGAGAAAATTCTCGGTATGGAAGAACACTCTGTGGGACAATCACATAGTTAATATTGTTTCAGTGGCTAGGCAATTTTATGCAACAATAGGATGGAGGGCCATGCTAGAGTACACTTGTATGAAGTGTGGGTGAAAAAATAGTTGAGCACCATTGAGTGTGTAATAGATGAAAAAAAAACTACATATCATAATTGAGCAATTTTGGGATGGATAATTATTGAGAGAGTTGTGTTGAGAGCTCACTTGTGTGTGTGTTTTGTAGAGAGAGGCTTAGAGTGTGCTTGCACCAAAGAGAGGGCCAAGATAAAATTACTAATATGTTGGCTATATGATGGTCAAGAGGTAATCATTGCTGCCACAAGATGTGTAGAGTAAAACTAAAAAGTGTTACATAGGTCAAGCATGAGTGAAGGTTTTTTATTAGAGTAGAGCGTTGATCATATGTTTCTTAGAAAAAAAGGGATGAGAGTTTGCAAATGCAAAGCTGATAACAAGTAGAGTGACCATCATTTAGAGAGAGTATCGAGTTCCTTATTGAGTGTGGGTTGGAGCCTCCAAACTATGGAGTTGGTGCTTCCATCTAATGGGTATATGAGGAGAGCTTGGAGGTTGATGCCTCCTGCAAGTGGGTGCTTTGATAAATCCATAAAGTTAGTGCTTCATGGAAAAGTGGGTGCTTGGATAAATCCATAAAGTTAGTGTTTCATGGGAAGTTGATCACATCTATGTGTAAGAAGGGGTGTTGGTGCTTCTTGCTAGTGGGTCTATCAAACAATGTAAGAGAGTTTGTGCTTCCTATAAGTGGTGGCTCACAAATATTAATGATGTAAATATAACATCAACTTGTATTTTATATCATAATACAAACAATACTTTCATGGTTTTTTTTTCCTTGAAAGGCTTTCAGGTTAAACATTATTGTCCTATATGTATATTACTCTTTTTTACATGCTTATACGTTGAGTTACTTGTTGTAGTTGTGGTTTGTTAGTGGTTTCTGACATGGTGGTTTAAAAGTTTGAATGTTGAATATAAATTTGTAATAAAAATTAAAGTTAACCTAAATATTAATTCACTGTTGCATTAACATTGTTTCCAATAACATACTGAGCGAGCTTTATTTAATAATAAATAATCGACCTTAAATGGAATAACAACCAAGCTTATTATTTTAATAATTCATTCAACCATTACACTCTTATTAAAAAAAAATCCGATATTACACTACAATTTAAAATTTTACGTCTTCTTTTTGTAAACCTTCTTGTTAATATAAATCAAAGTCTGTTCGTGATGAGTGCACCTAAGCGTTCACGCAGTGAGGCTTTGTTCATTGATTAGCCACGATTCTATTTTGTAAGTAAATGGTTTGTATGGAAATATTGAGTGTTTAAAATTTGTATCAGTTAGCCTAAAATCTAATAGTATAGCTACAACTTAGTTAGAATCACGTAGTCCATTTTATTACGGTTGAAACTCATTTTCGAAGTTCTATTTTATTTATGAAAGAAGAAGGAGCTTTCCTAAGCTATATTTTTCCAAAAAAAATACGTTTCCAATTTGTTTTTATGTGATGATTAGCGATTTCTGGAGAGAACAACCTAGCGTATACATGGAAAATCTTCTAATCGGTTGAGCGTATATTCACTCATATATATGTTATTCGATTTTTTTTAATTAAATATTTTTTATATGGTTATTAAAATTAATTATATCATTATTAAATGTATATTAATTTATTTTAACAATAATATAATTTTATTTTAACCTTCTAGAAATATAGAATGTATTTTTGTTAATCATTAAAAAGAAATTCCAAATTCAAATTAGCCATTAAAAAGGGACTGGTCGGATTAAGATGTTAGATGTGTTGAGAAATTTCCAAAACCTTTTTAACAAATTTTTCTAAAACTAATAAAAATTTTAAATTTTAAAAAAATGTATTTTGGTATTAAGCAATGCTTAACCTAGAATATTTAAATTTCTCTAGCTTTCCTTTCACAGTTATATTACCTTTCAATAACTAAGCTATGAATACAATAAATCTCACACATCTCATTAGAAAGACTCGGCCGTTATTTATAGTAAACAAAACCTTCCAACTAGTTAGTGAAGGAGACCACATTATATTGATTTAATATTACGTGACATATTAAACCTTATTTTATAATAACAAATATAATGAACTTAGCTTTGAATAACGTACAGTGTTATTAGTCTAATAAATCTTGCACAATGATTCAAAAGCAATAAAGTGACTCGACATTTATCTGAAAGTAAAATCTATTGCATCGTCAGAATGCAACCTGGTTTCCGTGACAATAATGTTGGTCATGTTGTCTTCACTATGCAAGCTTAGCTGAATTCGGAACTTGGTTGACCTCTATATTGGTAGGTGAGTAAATTGTGCTGAAGAGGTGGTATCCTGTGATTTATCCATAAACGAAGTGCTAACCTTGAAATCACTTTTATCGAGGGTCATGATCGATTGTGCTAAGTTGTGGGTGAAATATTGAAGCGTGTTAAATTAAGGGTGTGCATCATGATGACCATGGCATTTGAATAGAAAATGTCAAGTTGCAAAACGTTTCAATGCCAAGACCTGAACAGTGTTTTAAAGATTAAAGTGAAAAACAATATTTGAGATTTCTTAGCTGAGTTTTCTTTTGTATTGCTCCACTGGTTAAGTATTGTTTGACTCCAATTGTTCAGATTGCTAAATCAAGCAGAGGGACATATTCTTATGCAATGGGTGTGGTGTTCGCACGCGATTTCATGGCGAGATATATCCAGAAAGATGGGACCACTGCGTGCACACATACAACGATTTGAGTGGTCAGTTGTTTTTTCTCCCTAGCAACTTACTGTAGTTGAAAACACTTTCTTTGAGATTATATTTTTTTGCTTACACTAAGATGGATAGAGAATGTGGGGTTGTTTCTGAGCATTATATAGATAGCATTAAATTGGTTTTGAAATTATGAAGCGACTGAATTCTATAGTTTATCGTTCTACTTTTATGCTTGGAGTGACTAGAGAACAATCGTGTAGAATTTCTACTAAGTAAGAGAACACAAAGTTATATGTTATCATATAGAATTTGTTGGGAATGGTTTTGAATATTTAGCTTTGTTTCATATAAAATGTAATGTAAAAAGAAATAAAAATAATTAAGGTTTGTTAAACGAATATGGAATTCAGTCTAGGTACTCTTTAGGAGATTCCATGCTAATTAGAAATTACTAGGGACATAGTGAAATTGAATTTATTTTTTCGTAACAAGAAAGAAGTTTCAAAGAAGCATTATAAAGAGAATGTGAAGAAGAGATTACAAAATACAAAGCACAAAGGAGGAAACTTGGAAAATTTTGTTAAAAGGCTACTAACCTTCAATAAATATTTCCATGGAGGTGAGGTTAGATTATTAGATGTCACCGAATGTTTAATTGGAAAATGAGGGATTACAATTTGCTAACTCTTTTATAAAAAACAAAAGGAAAGTAAAATAAATTGATGTGTAATGAAAACTGATAAAACAATATTTTTACTCTAGGTGAGTAGGTTAGTAGGAAGCCAAAATGATATTTCATACAAGCTAGTTGTAGGGGTCACCTCAACTTCAAGGTAGAAGGTAGTCCACCTAGGGAATATGTTGGGAGTAGGAAGCTCTAACAAAAGGAAAGTAAGAGAAAGTGGTTGTTGGAGTGGAAATTGATAAACATAATATTTTATTCATAGTTGGAGATGAAGGTAGTCAAGCCCACATGGTATTGCCTACAAGTTACTTAGAGGGGGACCCCAAGCCCCAAATACAAGGTAGTGAGCATAGTCATAATATATTATTTTAATTTATTTATTTTATAATGTTATTTTACAAAGGTTGTTAGCTGAAATAATGTTTTAAAAGAAAACTAGTATATTTTTCAAGAATGCTATTTTTTATTTAAATTGTGCTAAAATATATATATTGGTAATAAGTCTTTACAAAGGATACTTTAGCATGTTTAATATGATAATTGCCATGTCTAATAAGAAAAATACCTTTGAAGGATTTTATCCTTAGCAATATAACATACAATATTTGGTGTGGTTTTAGGAAAGTAGTTGATTTTCTCATGGATCCAAGTATTTGGAAGTTTCTTGCATTTCATATTATTGATTGGCCTCCTTTACTAGTGCTAATAAATTTTCGGTGAAGAATCAAGTATTCTATTGGAAAACCTTATTTTTCTTAATCCTTGCAATCAATGTGCGGATAAATAATTTGTATTTATGTCTTTTTTCAAGTTCTATTGAGGATAGATACCTTGTTCAATCTTACCCTAATGACAAAGAAAAAATATATTTGTTTCTTTTTAGTTTTCATCACTCTCGATGCAGAATTCAATGTATAGTTGGATCGATGATTAAGTTGAGTGTTCTTGGAGGTTCTTTGCACTCTAAGAAATATTCCATAGTAAACCATTTTACAAAGACCTTTAGAAATCTTGAACCTCTTACTCTTGGAGAGTGGGGATTCTTCTCTTTGTTGAAGAAATTTAGTTTGCAAAAATATGATTAGGTTATGCTCAAACAAGTGCACAAAAACATGGAATTAAATTTTTTTAACTCATGAGTGTAAGCACAGTTTCAAGAAGTATGAAACCTCCTTTTGGTTTTGTAACATATACAAAGGAGGCTATCTTTCAAAAAGGAATATTTTTCTGGTTATATTTAGACAAATATTATGGTGACTACCCTTGGTATGGTTACACTATATATTGGTTGGATATTATAAGAAATGAGTGGGGTTTTTTTATTTGTTCCTATCACTAACATAAGTTGTATGTCATCACGATTGTATGGGAGCTACCTAATTTGTCTTTTAAATAGTGGTTCTACATTTGTTTGGTCACTTGAAGGGATATAAAATTTTGAATTTGGCCAAGCTTTAAATGGACAAAGCTTTGAATATTTTCAGAATGAATAGGGTTCTCATGGAGATTTATTCATACTATCTCAATGGATATAAATATTAAATTCCAAGTACATTTTCATCAAGTTGAACAAAACATTCTTGTTGGCATTATGAAACTGGTGTGGCTCTATGGTATAGGTGTTGTACTTGATGGCAACTCATTCAAGTGGCAAAACTCTGATGAGGCTCTGAAAATGATGAAAATAAGAGGTGTGCAAGTGCATAGTTGAAAAGGTGCAGACCCGCAGGTACCCTGACCAACAGGTGTGGGCATACCCGCAGATTCTTCATTTATAAGGTGCGGTCCCCCAGTTAACTCACTATAATGCAGAGAAGAACACTCACGTGGGGTTTCTTATTTTTGGCCTGTTGTATTTAGCCCGTCGTTCATGATCCTATGGTTTTGATCCATGGTATTGATTCCAAATTATCGAGCCCGAGGCTTTTGGGTCGCTTGTATTGGCACGCTATGATTTGTTTCATGGATTTTAGTAAGGGCTTGCCCATAAAAGGGAAGGGAGATCATTTGGCTAGTCACTTCTAAAATTTTAATATCTTAAGATCTGCAATATTGGGTTATCGGTTTCAAAAAGCTAGATCTAAATCAAGGTGAAATTGAAGGCGAATCTACTGATAAGTCATGATCTCTCCAACGCATGATCAGATCCGTGGATCTGACCATCTGTGGCACATTAATTTGGCTCTATTCATAGGTCCGTAGGTGATCCACAGTGCAGGTGTGGAGGTACGCAGTGAAGCAAGAGGCGCAGGTGCGGGGGTACGCAACAAGCAGAAGGTGTTGGTGTGAGATACGCAACGTAGAAGAAAGCACAGTGCAAAGGTACGCAGAGGCACAAAAAGACTGGCGCAGAGGTATGTTGTTCAACAGAAGGAGTAGGTGCAGTGGTACGCAGAGAAGCAGAAGGACCAGGTGCGGATCTGCATAGTCCAGGAACAGAAAAGTTGTGGATATCTGTAAGTTCATATTGGTGAAGTTGCAGGCTTGTTTTTGAAATGTCTGTTGGCTGCCTTTTATCTATTGCTATAGTGTTCTGGGTTTAGATTACTGGTATTGGTTTTCTGTTTACAACATTCTAAGAAGTTTGGGTGATTCATTGGATTTATTGTATCAGGAAATTAGTTGATTCACATGTACTTGATGATTATTTGATCTTCTTGGATCTAATCTGAAAATTTATGAAAAGTGGTCCATAAAAGAAAAGAAGTAGGGGGTTGTAGCTCCCTTCCAGGAGAGACTGGAAAATGAGAGAGAGAGTTGTAGCTCTCTGTAGGTTGTAGCCTACGTACTAGTAAAGGACTGCACGAGTACAAAATCATTGTAAAAGAAGTTTCTAATTGAAAGAAGATAAAGACATATTACAACAGATGGTTTTCACCCACATTGGATTTCCACCTTATATCTGGTGTTCTTTGGTGTGACTAACTATTTTTCATTGTTCTTGTTCATTATTATATGGCACTGACATACAAGTTAATTATGAATATCGGAAGAATAATTTAAAGTATAAATCTAGATGGTATATTGAGAAGAATTTGATAATACTGATTCCCCCCCCTCTTAGTATTATTTCCAACAATTGGTATCAGAGCAGGTCCTTCCAAGAAGCTTGATCGCTTCAAGGAAGATCGTTCATCATGAGAAACTACGAGAGGGAAGCATGAATGAGGCCATCAATTTTTTATGGGATAAACTTCGTATATTGGAAGGTAAGAGTTACTGCCTATCTTCAATCTCTTGGTACAGAAGTTTGGGATATCATAAATACAGGGTACACTTTTCCCTCAACAACTCCTATAGATCTGGTTGAGAAAAAGAAATATGAAACGAATGCAAAGGTGGTCAATACTCTATTAAGATTCCTATCTCAATCAAAATTCATCAAGGTTATGCAGTATAAATCCGCAAAAGAAATATGGGACAAGATTGTTCTAAGCTATGAAGGAGATGAGCAGGTAAAATGAGCAAAACTTCAAACTCTCAGGATTCAATATGAAAATCTCAGAATGCACAATGATGAAAATATTTCCTTCGTGTTGATGAGATTGTTAATTGTATGAAAAAATTGGGTGAAGAAATAAAAGAAGATGTTGTGGTTGAAAAAGTTCTAAGATTTTTGTCCCCTAGATTTGAATCTAAAGTTTCAGCAATAGAAGAAAAGGAGAATCTTCGAAACCTTACCATGTCATAGCTACACAGGATTCTAACTGCCTATGAAATGAGGAAAGGAGGACCATCAGACAGGAGAGAAGCAGCTTTCAAGGCTTCAGGCAAAGGAAACTACTATGAGTTAGGACATGCATCAGAAGAGGAAGAAGAATCAAATTTTGTCAAGAATCTTCAACGGGGTACTGGAAGATTTAGAGGTAAGTTACCCTTCAAATGCTTTTCTTGTGGGACAATCAGTCACTATGCAGCCAAATGTCCGCATAAGGATAAAGGGAATGAACCTGTTAGATGGAACGAGAAACAGAATGCAACGAAGAAAAGTTACTACACTCATGAAGATAGTGATGGTCTTTCAAATAGTGATGAAGATGAACAAGGTAATAACTATAAACTTTTAATGGATTTTGAAGATGATGATTACATGGATGCTATAGATATAAATGGTTTTCATGAAGAGATTTCTAGACTCAAAATATGTCTAGAAGAAAAGAATATGATCATTGATACTCGGCAACTCCAACTCGATGAAAAGGAACAATTTCTTGAGAAGTTAGAATGTAAAATTGTTGGGCTTAGAATAGAAATTGAGAAAATAAAGGCTATTAATCTTAAATTTTTTAAAGGGTCTGAAACTCTAGATGAGATCATCAATTTACAATGCTCTCCACTAATCAAGACATGTCTAGGGTATAATGGAGAAGCAGCTCAAGCATCCACCTCAAAGAGTTATCTTGATGTAGCAAGGAGGTATGAACAAAAACCCAATGGAGATCACGAGGAAAAACAGGGATGAATTCCATCAGGATTAAACAAAGACTACCAGGTAAATCAGGGACAATCGACCTTAAGGGTGAACAAAAGCCACAATTAGCCACAAGTAAGATCTTCTCAATTTGCCTCAAGAATGGATGACAATAGAAACTACAATCATATGGCTGGTAGATTTGATAATCGTAGAAGTTTATTCAATGGCCAATTCTTCTCTTGCCATAACTTTGGTCACAAAGCAGCTCAATTTGTTTCCTATAAGACAATTATGACTAGAGAAGCTCAAAAGCAAAGAAATATGACTGGGATTACGAAAAGGACCTATAACAAATTTTCAGCCCTTGAAAATGAAATTGAATGTTCTATTTGTAATAACTTTGGTCATGAAGATTCTAAATGCGGGAGCAAGTTTCGAGAGACAAAGGAACAAGCCTCAAGC
>Ga0115851_102213_pt1 | contig 10247 bp, 15 predicted proteins | sample InSIn2gowninarea_FD_83865 | JGI IMG/M metagenome (GOLD analysis project Ga0115851, IMG submission 83865)
TGCCTGGTGCAAGAAAAGCTTGTCTCTACTCTAGCATGCGTTTGCTGAGAGAGGCAGAGGGTGAGCGGATTGGTAGAGGCCGGACGAGGTGGGGCGGCGCGTGTAGAGAAGACGCTCTGGTAGGAGGCAGAGGACGCGTCTGGAGTGAAGAAGCGGAGGTGAAGTGTTGGCGAGAGGTTGGCCAAGTAAGCGCACAGCTGTACAAGGGGATTGTGAGAGTTTGTTGGAGTTGTGGTTGACAGAAAGCGGTGGAAAGTTGATGGTTGTCGAGCTCTCCGATGCTGTTCGGCTTGCTTAACGCTCTCTGCTGCTGCGGCTGCTGCTTCTTGCCTTTGCTGGCTCCTGCGCCTGCCTTGCGGCTTGGCTGTTTGAACCTTGGGCGTCGCCTCTTGCTTCTAGAAGACCCTCGATGCTAGGATCAACAAGGCAACCACTAAGCTCATTTCTGCATCGCTCTTTCCGCCATTCCATTGTGTTCGCTGCACGTCACACTCAAGTCCCTCTTTGCTTGTTCAAACATCCTAAGTCGCCTGCTTTTCAACCATCACCGCTACTATCCTACTAACAACCTGCTTCATTCATGCCGCCGTCTTGAGTTTACCTACAAAGCCATGTCTTCCAACCAGTCCAATGTGGCGTCCAACACGCACGGCAGTCTCACCCTCACCGCCTCGCAAGCGGGGCCTACTACTCTGCGCCTGAGGGCCGAGGCCGAACCTTCCGAACGCCGTCGCATTCAGTGGGCTGAAGATGTGATTGACAACGAAGGCATGGGAAAGAAGAGCTCAAAAGGTGCGTGATGTGAATCTTTTCAAGTTGTGTCTTTGTCTACTGACACGCGACAACAGTATGCTGCATTTACCACAAACCGCGCGAGGCTGGTGAATCCTCTGACGAAGACTCGTCCTCGTCTTCTTCCTCCGACTCGGATAGTGAGCCCGATACGAGCAGGGCTCAGCCTGCAAACCGTCGTCGCAACCAGCATCACCACCACCCAGACAGCCCATGCGACCATGATACTGCCGACCCCTCTCATTCACACGGCTCCGGCAAGGGCAAACAAAAGGCCCGCAGACCTAGTCCAAACGCCTACGAGCGGGTTCCCAGAAGAAAGACTCCTAAGAAGGACTGAGAAAGGGTCATTCCTTCATCTCTGATCATCGTTTAAATCCTCGCCCGCCCGCAAGACATAATGATCCTCCAGGACTTGATTCCTCCAGAGGCAAGGCATATTTCCTTTGTTTGTCAACATGTGAAGGATATTCTGTATGCTCAAGCAGGCTTTGAGGATTGCTTCCGATGCTGCATTTGACACGTTCTTCTTGTGGTAGGTTCTTGGGAAAGGATAGAGAGTCGTGTTTCTTCGGCTCTCATCTGACGGTTGAATCGTCACCATTCTCGGACTGAGTAGGCTCGGATTGGTCGACATGCTGCATGGGTATTCTGACAAGGGTTTGGGGCAGAGGAAGCTGGGCGTCGGGTTCTGTTTCGGTGTCTTGTTGGGGCTTCGCGATGTGGGCTACATTATCGTCAGCACAAGAGGTTGAGAAGCGCAGGAGTCAAGGCATACAGGAAGCCATATGGATTGCTCTGAGCACTGTATGCCAGTTGGAGAGAACGGTTGCGATGGCTGAGAGAATCAGTTTGAGTTCCGGGTAGAGAAGAAGAAGAAGACGCACCCTGGGTGCCATCTGAAAGAGTGGACAATTTTTCCTCGAGTTGCTCCATCTGACCAGCAAGACCAGCACTGAGTTCGCGTAGTTGTTTGAGGTTCTCGAGCTCGGCACGTTTCTCGTTGATGCGCTGCTGCAGGGCGGATGTTTGCGAATTCGAGGACGATAGAGAGGATTGGCGCAAATGCGATGGGAGGTTGCTCGTAGGTCGATACATGTCGCTGAGTCGATTGCTGTTTGTAAATCGAGACAAGAATCGGTCAGGTCGCAACCTTCTTGTTGGTTCAATGTTGACGGTTGGCCCTGAATGTGATTGAGTCGTGGAGACAGACTTGGCATGAATGCGCGAGTCGGCGTTGCCCACGGCGACGGCTACAAACAAACAGCGGCGTCAGTGCCTGATGGCCGCCAGCTTGTGCTTGTGCTTCGGCGACTTGCTCATACCAAATTTCATCTCTACGCCATATACCCTTCGCTGTATAACCCGTCGCTCGCCTCATGGCCAGACTCAACGAAGCTCCTCTGCCAACAGAGAGCGTTGATGCTCGTATGTTTCTCTCCTACTCACTTTCATAACACGCATACTGACTCGACAAAGTAAAGCGCCGCTTCGTACGACAAAACCGCGAGCTCGCCAAGTATGCGCCTGATCTTACAATTCCCTTCGCATCTTTTTATCTAACCAGCTGTCCCTCAGGAACAACTCGGCGCAATGTCTGCGCATCCGCGCTCTCGAATGCGAAGTCTCGCGTCTGCTCGCTGAGAACCTCGACCTTCGCGAGGAAATCGTTCATCTCCAGGCTCAACTCTCCGAACCTCGCTCCCACATAGACAACTCTGCTCTCGTCTCAGTAAAAGATCAACTACAGGCGAAGCTGCTCGAGTTCGGTGCTCTTGTCTCGGAGCTTGGCCAGATACAAACCAATCATTCTTCGGTCTCTCAGGACAAATCTTACAACATGTCTTCATGGCGGCCCGAAGTCCCTGCTGCCATTCTGTCTGGCCAAGCCCCAAGAATGGATGGTATTGCTGAAGAAGCATCCTCCCCTGGTGGCTCTCTGCGGTATGTCCACACCACGTCATTCCTTTTCCTACCTCAAGCTGACACGTTCAGATCTAGCCATACAAACGCCGTCCGTCTCTCCAACCACAGCAATCCGTCCCCTGACATTGGTCCACCTCCAATTGTGCACTTCGACAATGAGGATCCTATAAAGTTCGATCCTCTATCTGCCGAGTCCAACCAGCACGATTACACTGAGCAGGACGAGCACCCCACATCCGACCACGAGTCACTGCCAGACTTGTCAGTCAATCTAGAGACGAGGAGAAAGCGCAAAGACTCGAAAGTACAGCTTCGCCGGAGCTCATTGCTTCCACCCAACCTCGATGATGATGAACAACCACAACTCACACGAACGAGCGCTAAGAGAAAGCTCAGTATGCGCGATGTTGAAGATGAGGTTGAGAAGCGTGTTGTGAAAGACGATTTCAAGTTCAGCAGAAGATCCTCGTTAGCCCCCGACTTTACGAACACCGAGCCATTAGCAGCATCCACGGAGAATCTGGACGATACGGAAACGCCAGCTTTATTGCCTGAGCGCAAGGTTCTGGGCAACAAGAGCGTCAATGTTTCCCCACGGAAGTTGTCAAGGACCAACAAAGGAAAAGGAGATACGAAAAAGGAAGACGCTCCTCTCAAGCCCGCTGTCAAGGCGACGGACTGCAGGAAATCAAAGAATCCATCCGCCAAATCAGTCACTATCGCAACAAGCGAGCCAGAGACAATCATGAGAACAATCGAGATTGCTTTACCATCAGAACTACCTATCGAAGAGATGGAGGATCTGGCACCCAAAACACCACTACCTGAATTTTTCTCACCAACGCCATCGGAACCTTCAACAGCAAGAGACGAAGGAAGAGATACACCACCACCATCAGGATTGAAATCGATGAGCTCAGGACCGGCTGCTCTGAATGGCGCTAGTAGGCCTTCGCGACGAGCCAGAGCAGCCGTCAACTATGCAGAACCAAACCTGGTGAGCAAGATGCGCCGACCCACAGCAGCCAAAGCAGATGCTGTGGATGCGAATGGTCGAAGGATCAGCAGCAACATTACGACATCGGAGAAGAAGACGATGAGAACCGTCATAATCAAGGGCGACGATATGAATGGATCATTGACACGGGATATGGGCTCTGAAGCACCAAGCCCGCTGGGTCAGAAGGTTGACAGGGAGCACGAACGAACGTTCGAAGCGAGCAAAGTTCCGTCAGCATCTGGTAGAGCTATTTCAGCATTGATGGCAGGTTCCAAAAAACCAAAGGAGAGCGGTGAGGACGCAGCAGTGTACGAGCTGAAGGACTCATCAGATGTGGAAGAGAATGCAGCAAGCAGGAAGAGAAACAGCAGGCGACACTCTTCAATGACGGATAGCAGCGAGCGATCAAGCAATGGCGCAGAACTGGTAGTGGAAGCAGAAGAGAAGCAAGAGGAGGCAGAGGTTCGAAAGGCACCTCGGTCAGCACGAGTAGACCGCAGTGGAGCACGCAGACGCAGCATGATGGTTTAGACTACAAAACTGAGATCACAAAGATATTCCAGCGCACGAGTGATTCCGTCGTCTTTTTCCTTCACATGTTGGATCTGTTGGATGTGAAACGCGTGGAGCAGTTTGCGGGGTTGCGAAGGATCAACAAAAACATTGAGCGATTGCGGCACAGCAACAACAGGGTCCTGTCGCAAGCTGAAACACTCTCCTTGGTGTAACATTGCGACTCTTCCTCTTCCTTGTCTCGTACGCGCCGGACGTCCATTCTTTCTCAGTATCGCATCGCATCGCTCATCTCTCATTGGCATTTCAATTCATCCGCAACATCAATTCAAGATGCGCATGACTAGAGCTCAAGCGGCTGCTTTGGCGGCTGCGGAAGCTGAAGCAGAGGGAGCTGAGCCTGGAGCTACCAACGACAATAACGAACATGAATACGACAATACGAAGAATGGCTCTACGACACCGACTGGAGAAGCTCAGGAGCCTGAAGCATTGGCTGATTTGACGACGAATCCGGATACGAGCAAAGAAGGCCAGGACGCCGTTGATGACCAACAAGAGCTGGACAATGTAGAGAGCGAGAACGAGACAAGCGAGGCGCAGACGAATGGCAATGCGGAAAACAGCGAACCGGAAGAGCACCAAGGTATGTTGGACAGCACCGCTACCCGCGCTTGAGTATCTCTTACGAACTGCTCTGCAATAGCAACTTCCACATCAACTCCTTCGACCAGCAACAACGACAAGCCAAACCACATTTCAATTCACCAAGACGAAACGCTTCAACTACCTGCCAAGGACGTCGATGCTGGATCGCCAACCACCGAGCTGCCACTGCTCAACATAACCCCTCAACGTACACCAGCCAAGAACATAATCAAGAATGAGTTTGCCCACATGAGGAGCACTTCGAACAAGGAGAATATGGTGCCAGATGGACCTGTTGTTGCTGGTCCTGTCGATAGGCTTCAGACTCAAGTTGAATCGCTCGGTGCTGGACAGGAGCAGCAAATACAGACACTGCAACAAGACGAACAATCACAACCTGAACACAAGGCTGAAAACCACGACCATGGAACAAACGGTGAAGCACCAGTAGCAGAAATTCAATCCTCGCAGCCAGACGAGATTCAAGACGACAGTTTGATTGATCATTTTGAAGCCCTCCAGGTCTCTCCTAAGAAGCAGAAGTTCACTGAGCACGAAGTTGCGCCTGGAGCAGAACAACTGGCTCCTGAACAGCCGGATTCGAACAACGAGAGCACTGGTCCACAGCAAGAAGTTGTTGAGCAGGCTGAGAAGCAGTCAGTCAATGCTGCCGGATCTCCTATCGACACCGCAGCTCAATCTCAAGACAAGGGAAACAAGCCTCTAACCTCTTCGACGACCAAGAAGGCCTCTGCTTCTTCTCAATCTGATAGCTCAAAGCCTATGCGAAAGTCTTCGGTCAGGCAGTCGACGCTCGGTCGTCAATCGTCTGTGGTCCGCAAATCAATGGCTGCCCCTTCACGTCCAGAACCATCAACAAGCACAGCCATCAAGCGAACTACCTCCGTCAAGCGCTCTTCAGTCCGGCCCAGCATGGCTCCCAGAGCAGGCTCCTCTCAATCCACCGAGCGCGGAGCTCCCGCAACAATCCCTCACTCCAAACCTCGTCCCATGTCCATGTCCTTCCCTACTCCCCCTCCCCCTCCCAAGTCCTCCAAGGCACCTACACAATCAACCTTCCAACTCCCAGGCGAAGCCATAGCTGCAAAACTCAAAGCAGAAAAAGAAGAACGACTACGCCGACAAGCCGAAAACGGCATCACCTCCAAACAAACCTACAAACCCCCTCCACCGCCAAAATCCACTAAAGCTCCTACACGTTCAACTTTCCAGTTACCGGGAGAAGCCATAGCCGCAAAACTCAAAGCCGAAAAGGAAGAACGCCAAAAACGACAAGAGGAAAATGGAGGCGTGGTGCAGAAATCTGTCTATGTTCCTCCCATGGCGCCAAAAAGCACAAAGCCTGTTACCAAAGCTACGTTTCAATTGAGCAGTGATGCATTTGCTGCTAAGATGAAAGCGCAAAAAGAAGCAAGATTGGCAAAACAGAAAGAAGAAGAGGAGAAGAAGGAAAAGGAGAGAGGGGTGTTTAAAGCAAGGCCTGTGCCTAAGATGTCTAAACCTGCGGAGGTGAGACAGACGAATGCGTCGAGGGCTCGTCTTCCCTCCAACAAAAACACAGGCTTGAAGAGGGCGAGCAGTGTGAGAGATGCTGCCTCCACTGCACAAACACACAAACGCATATCTTCTTTCCATCCTTCCGCCTCTGTTTCTTCCTCTACCGTCCTCCCCCCTCGCGCAACCACATCTTTCCAAAAACGCCAAAGCATGGCACCTTCCTCCTCCTCAACTTCCTCATCGAAAGGCAAAGCAGTTTTCAATCGCGCGGCAGAAGCCAAAGAAAAAGAAGAAAAAGAAAAAAAAGCAAAAGAAGATGCGGCAAAGAAGGCCAGAGCAGAGGCTGCAGAGAAGAGCAGATTAGCTAGTAGAGAGTGGGCTGCTAAGAGAAAGGAAAAGGAAGAAAGGAGGAAGACGGCTGCTGCTGTGGTGTAGAAGGCTTGGTGGTGGTGATTGTTTGTTTGTTTGTTTGTTTTCAGCTTTTGGCTATGCAAGATAGATACCTTTTGAGTAAAGCAGATGGTGTTGACGACTTTGTTTGGATTGGTGTGGTGGAAGAGGTAACAAGATAGATATGGGAGAGAGATAGGATAGTGTTTTCTCTCAATCCACGAAAAATGACAATATATGTGCTTCAGCTACCGCAGCAGTATCTTGTCTCGTTTCCTTATCGCAATATCGCTACTGTTGCTATTGCAAAAATCCACCTTCGGTGCATGGCTAGCAGTGTAAGGAATTATCAGTGGTCTGCACTTGTAGTTCTTCTAGATAAGCAAAGATGGCTTCCAGCTTGTTTGGACGAAAAGCACATTGGATCGTAGTTGTCTCCATACCTGCTCGACGCATTGTAGGGATGTTCCTGAAGGCAACAGCCAAAGCGACAAGACAACAAGCCAACCCAACACTAGAAGATCCCTTCGGCTAGCCTGGCACCGGCCGAAACCCGAAAGGTGAGATCAACAAACACAAGACAATTGTTCACAACACTCTTCAGCTGGCAAGCAACGATTGAGGAACTAAATTTGATTGAACTGCTCATCATTCCAGTGCCGTTCATGCCTCGTGAGCAAGTGAGCTGGGCTGCAGGCCAACCGTCCCCAAACGGAATGCTGCTGCTATTCGCGCATGACAAGGCGCTCCGGATGATTTTCACGCTAAGAAAACTCTGTCGAGCACGCACACACGCCATCCCTCGACAGAAGCCAAGACAAGGATACATGAAAATCCACGGAGCCAAACGGACATCACGCAAGCAAAAAGACGTTTTGCCGATCGCGGCCGTACTGTGACAATCGCAAAGGATTCTGCTGCGAAATCGCTGTGGTGACGGTGCTGCGAATTAACAACAGACTGTCGAAAGCCAGAAGTAAATGATTTGTGGAAGCCGGATGGTTCAATAGTGGTGAATGAACGGACAAGGGCAAGAACAGTGAACGTTGTTAATCCTACCCGAACCACGAATCCTTCCAGCATCTCCGCTGTCCGAAACCCCCACGCAGAAGGTTTCGGGGTGGCTTTCGATTGGGCGCATGCAGGTGAGGGTCGAGAGCGCAGGAGCGGGAGGAGAGGCCAGCAGGGTGCATGCACAACAGCCCCATACGCCAATGTATCTGCTGATCCATGGCGTGGGCACGCCAGAGGTGTGCCTGAAGATGTTATATGTTGCCATGCCCTCCCTCTTTCCCTCGCCTACTATATCACCTACTCCCAAGGCGACCATCTTCTTCCATCTTTCCAGCAATTTCTGTCGCAATCGCACATCATCGAAACATTCTGTGACAAGCTTCGACGCCGCCTACCAACTTCTTGCATCTTCGATCTCTCCGGTCTGAGTCACATCACACCTGTTACTCACACCATAAGGTCCGGGCGTCTTATATGATTCATTTCCCACATTGCTCATAACCATCAACGTCCTACCTTGATAATCTCTTGCCATACATAAGAGAGAAACATTTCTTCCAACCCACTCAATCCATCAATACATCCACACCACAACTCAACACAATCATCCACCATGGACTGCTTCCACGACTTCTGCCTTGCTTGCGACAAGCAAACCACTGAGGGTCTCTACTGCTCTCAAGCCTGCCGCTTGGCCGACCTTGAGAAGGCTGGCTCATCAACACCTTCATCACCCTTCTCTCCAACCATCGAGTCAAGTTCTCAGTCGTACTTCCCTTCTGGCTCAAGTGGCTTCCAACTCCCTGAGGCGTTCAGCTTCAAGCCTACCAGCACGTCATTCTTCACCGAGTCATCATCACCTCGTCGTGCCTTATCACCATCATCATCACGAAGCTCGTTGTCCTCGTCGGCTGGCAGCCAAACAGGCAACATCATCTCAGAGCAAGCACGCACAGAGCTTCAGACATACGTCAGCGCCTTTGACCAGACGCGAGAGATGAAGAGGCGTTCATTGAGCAGCCACTGATGCTCCTCCACAAAACGGCTAGAGCTCTGACACTGGCCACTCATCACGACGCTTACGAATACCTCACTCTCATCTCGACCAAAATCAACCTTCAACACTTCTCTCTCTGTACGACTCAACGAATCATCATGGCATTTCAGCCATTGTATCTGCCTTTCTTCTATCTTACACAGCGACCAACCATTTTCGGACTTTCATCTCCTTGCATTCGTTGTACTACAAAAAAGTCAAAACATTTCGGACTATAAAGGCGCAATTGAAATTTACAAGCATGGTGGGAATAGGAATGGGATGTAGGAAAAAGGGATCACAGGATGCATTCGCTTGTCATCAAAACATTTTCATCATCACATCGGTTGCATTTCTTTTCGAGAGGATACCCATTGCTTTTACTTTTCTATCAACAAATCATCAAGAATGGCGGATATTGTTTTCTCTCATCTATCGATTACATCTTTTGTTACATCTATGGCACATTATTGCTACACAGAAATTTCATCATCCATGACCAACTACAATTTCTTCCAAGTTTCTCCCCTTCTGAGATGTCACTGTGCACGCCCTCCACTTTCACGCCCTATCTCGCACAGCCTGGATGCCGTTGGTCCCTTGTTGTTTTGGGAAGCTCCCCCATCGTCCAACGAACCCCGCACGTGTACAAAGTAACAAAGTACCTCTGTACCTCTTGCCCATTGGCACACCAAGAATTTGCCGCTTGCCAGAAGCACGAACAGCGGTTCCTACTTCTGTTCAACGAATGTTTCACCCAGAGCAGCACCAATACAACAAAAACGTTACGTACTCGAACTACGGCTTGCTAGAGCAACAAAATCCGTCCATACCATTCTACACAAGGCTGGCAGCGGGGCTCTGGCCAAGCGCCACCCACGAAGGGGGCCTTTCTCATTTTTTCTCTTCTGACTCTTTCGACTCTGTCAGAAAAGGTTTCGGGTGTGAATGAACGCTGTTTGAGGTTTGTGATTATCTGGCAAGAAACCAATTTCCATGAGTCGCGCGACTCGCGCGGACGCGCCCGGCGCCTCTGCAACGGTGACGCTCTCCGCGCTTTTTCGAGTCGCGAGAAAGAGGCGGATTGTGGAGAGGAGCTCAACTCCTGAAGCTTTTGTCAAAACTCAATTCTCGTTGTCGAACATCGGCGACTCCGTGGCGGGTAAAGAGTCATTCGGGCCGCAGGTCGAAGCCACACCGGCAACGATATTGTCCCTGAAAAGACAGCAAAGGACTGGCCGGCACGGTACCGCTTCCGTGAGATAGGAGCAAGAAAAGGGTGACTGTCAGGAACAGGAACAGATCTTTTGCCTAAACGAACAATTTTCTCTTTTTATACCGCTGTTCAGTCATAGCTTTTTGCTCCCTAGCAACGTTTTTTTTTTTTTTTTTTTCCCTCTCTTGCTCCTG
>Ga0115851_102216_pt1 | contig 10243 bp, 6 predicted proteins | sample InSIn2gowninarea_FD_83865 | JGI IMG/M metagenome (GOLD analysis project Ga0115851, IMG submission 83865)
TGTACACCCATGGTCACAGGATGTAGCCTCAGTGCAAATGATGAATCTGCAGCAGTACATCAACCAACCTACAGATCTATGATTGGAAGTCTACTTTATTTGACAGGTACCCGACCGGACATCATGCTTGCAGTGGGAATAGTTGGAAGATTTCAGGCAAATCCAAAGGACACTCATCTTCAGGCAGTAAAGAGAATCTTCAAATATCTTCAAGGGACTCAAAATTATGGCTTATGGTATCCTAGAGATACAGATCTCACACTTCATGCTTATACAGATGCAGATTGGGCCGGAAGCGTGGATGACAGGAAGAGCACAAGTGGTGGTGCATTCTTTATGGGTTCCAGATTAGTATCTTGGTTCAGCAAGAAACAAAGTTCGATTGCCTTGTCTACAGCTAAAGTGGAATATGTTGCTGCTGCATCTTGCTGCACTCAACTCCTTTGGATGATGCAGACCTTGCAGGATTTTCAAATCACTTGTACACCACCTATTTCCATCTTATGTGATAACACAAGTGTAATCAGCATCTCAAAGAACCCAGTCATGCATTCAAAAACCAAGCACATACCAATCAAGTATCATTTTCTCCGAGAACAAGCGCTTGAACAAAAGGTCAAGTTGGAGTATGTTCCTTCTAAGGAACAAGTTGCTGATATTATTACCAAACCATTGCCCAGGGAGACTTTTGAATACCTCAGGCAAAAGCTGGGGGTTGTTGATGCATCATCTTGTTGTTGAATCTCTTCTGATTGATGATTGTACGTAAGGTTCATTTGGGGTATATGCGTACATTTGCTGGGTTGTGGAATGGTCGAAGATCGAATGGCACAGGTTCAGGGGGAGCATATAATGCATTGTTGGCATTATGGAAGAAGGAGATCATGGATGCTGGTCTGAATATTGTTGCAATACGTCTCTATCTCTTTCATGGTCATTTATGGTGTTTGGTGGATTATGTTTCTTCTTTGCAGATCTGGTTCATATTCAGGGGGAGCATGTTCTTAGGGGGAGCATAACCCTTTGCCCTTGATGTCAAAGGGGGAGAATGAAGCTGAAGATTTTGAGGTTGCCATCAAGTCCAAAGGGGGATATTGTTGGCATTATGATTCTAGTATGGCTCTATGTTACAGATGTTGTACTTGATGGAAACACCCTCAAGTGGCAATGCTCTGATCAGGCTCTCAAAATGTTGAAAATTAAGAAGTACGCAGGATAATAGTTTAGAAGGTGCGTACATGCAGGTACACCGTGAAGGGACCGCGGTCAGACACGCAGGTCACCTGTTCAGAAGGTGCGTACCCTAGTTTCACTTACTTCAAGGTAGAGAAGTGTGTTCACGTGGGGTTTCATATGTTTGGCCCGTGGTATTTAGCCCGCCGCTCTTGATTCTCTGGTCTTGGCCCGTGGTAGTGTTTTATATTATTATTATTATTGAGCCCCATGTTTTTGGGCCCCTTGTATTGGTTATCTATGGTATTGATCCATGATTTTAGGAAGAAGCTTGCCTATATAAAGCAAAGGAGATCACTTGGCTAAGACATCTTTGCAAAATTGAATATCTTAAGATCTGAAATATTGGGTTATTGTTTTAAAAGCTTGATCGATATGAAAGTGAAGTTGAAAGCGAATCTGTGAAGGGTGATCTCTCGAGCGCATGATCAGATCTGGGCATCCGACTAACTGTGGCACACTGGTGAACTGCCATTTTGGCCCTAATCAGAAGTACGCAGGTGATTAACGGTGCAAGTGCATGGGTACGGAGAGCAGAAACAAGAGAGCTGCGTGGGTACGCAGAGCAGAATAAGGAGAACTGCGTGGGTACGCAGTGCGACAGAGGTTCAGGTGCGTATGCACAGTAAAAGTACGCGGCACAGTAGTATCTATGAGTGCGTGGGCTCAGTATCAGTACACGACGCGATAGTGTCTCTGGGTGCGTACCTACAGTAACAGTACGCAGCGCAATTGAAGAAGTTGTGCGTGGGTACGCGGTGAAGCAGAAGGCTCTCTGCAGGTATACGCAGGGGAGCATAAGGTGAAGTGCGTAGCGACGCAGGCCAGTGAAAGAAAAACTACGTATCTGTCTTAAGATCTTCTGTTGACTGAATTTTTCTGTTGATAAGGTGTCCTGGGTTTAGTTCTGCTATTGTTGATCTGGTTACTGCAGTTGACTGTGTAATTTACATGTACTTGATGATCATTTGATGTTTATGGATCTAATTTGAAAATTTATGAAAAGTGGTCCTTGAAAGAAAAGAAGTAGGGGGTTGTAGCTCCCTTCCAAGAGAGACTGGAAAACGAGAGAGAGTTGTAGCTCTTTGCAGGTTGCAGCCTGCGTACTGGTAAAGGACTGCACCAGTACAAAATCATTGTAAAAAGAGTTTCTAATTTGAAAGAAGATAGAGACATATTGCAGCAGGTGGTTTTCACCCACATTGGGTTTCCACCTTATATCTGGTGTTCTTTGGTGTGACTATCTATTTTTCTTGTTCATGCTCATTATTTTATGGTACTGATACGCAAAAATAATTCAAAGTGTAAATAAGGAAGATTTGTTAAAAGAACTTGATAATACTGATTCACCCCCCCCTCTCAGTATTATTTCCAACAGATGATTGATAGTTATCTCGAGTTTTGGGAGCCAAGCCTCCCTGATTTTAAGGAAGTTGTTGGTAGTTTCAGATGTATAAGTAGAGAGGCCTAGGGCCTCATTAGGGGGATTTTTTTTCTTGTGTAAACTCTACTCAAATTTCGAGCTTACTATTTTGTGACAGTTTTATGTAATCTTGCTATTTTTTTATAATGAAGATGGAATCCTTTTTGAGCTAGCACTAAGTTACCTCAGAGGGCTGAAGCACTTGGGTTAGGGTCAAATCCAAGAAGCCAAGATTCTATTTACTTGTATTTGTATTCTTTACTTCAGTTTGTAGATTAATTTGCTGTTACATGTATTTCTCTTATGGCTAAGAATAGGTTGCTTTTGATGATTTGGTAGCTTGCTTCCATTTGTGATTTCTGTAAAAAGTTAAGAAATGATCAGAGAAGATTCAAAAGGCTAGAAATAGTTCTTTTTCCTCTCTTCCTCGCTCTGGGACCATTATTTGAGGCAAATTCTCTCTTGTTGCCGTAAAAACACAGATTTTCCTCATTCCCATGACTTCTAGTGTTTGCAGCTCTCTAGTAGGTTCATAGTCCAGTTTTGCTTTGCTTTAGATCTCCTTTATCAAGTTCACTTCTTGATTTTCAATAGTCCTTTTGTATGCTTTCCTTTCTTACAACATTTCTCATCATTTCCTTCTATACATCATAGTTTAGGCCATTTTAATGCAAAACTCTGTTTTTCCTAGGATGCACTCATTTCATTGGTTGCTTGATTTTCTTGGTTTACTGTCAGTTTCTATGTAGCACATCCCTTCGATAAGTAGTCCAGCTACCTAGAAATCACATCCTCCATCTGATCCATGCCCTATAGGTCTCCCAAACTTCACCTCAATTTTGTCCTAGTTTCTTTCATTTTTAATAGAACTTCTTCCTCTCTCCTTGCACAAACCTAATCATCTTTCTCTCTCCTGGTGATTCATGGTAGACCTTAGGCACACTAACACCTCATTCCAACTTTCATACACCTTTTCCACCCACTCTGACACCCTCAAAACAGTGAAAATTTCTCCCGGCCTCCTCCTGTAGTCCTCCTATAGTTTCCTTTTTTTCCTCCTGTAGTTTTCCTGTGTCCTCCTCTATTTTTTCATGTAGGCTTTCTTTTGAAGGTTGAGTGTGGGAAAAGCCTCCAGGAGGCCACCTAAGACCTCCTAGGACCCATCCACACCATCCTACATCCTCCCAAGCTCCAAAACCACCCTCTAACGCCACCTGTTTGCTGCCACACTCACACACAATAAATTAGATGCATGTTAAATTCACATAAAAATCCAAAAATATGTTTTTTTCTTATTTACTTCTACAAATAGCATGGTTAGATGTTTTTTACTTCCTTGAGTAGGTAATGGAATTTCTTTCATGATTTTCATAGTGTTTTTGGCAAAAGTAGAATTAGTTTGTTAATTAGGGTTTACTAGGTTTTTCTTTACATTCCAGTCTTTCTCCTTTCTATAGTTAGAGTAGCATCCATAGAGTAATCTTTCTTTCCTTTCATCACACATAGAGCTTCTTCTAAAATCTATAGAATTTAGCTTGAGCTCCTAGTGATCTTGCGCTAGCTGACCAAATGACAACCTGCAGTGAGAACTAGTACTTGTGCATATAGCACCGACGCTTCCAAGTTTGTTACGAACTACCGAGTTGATAAAGGTAAATTTGGAAGCCCAGGAGTTGTAGCATTCTTGCTGCAATACTGGTGCTCACCATAAGGCTTAATTGAACTACATTGTAACTGATAAAGAACGCTTAGTTGTTGTACACCCCTTAATTAAATTTAGACACTACATCACTAGATGCCAAAATTTTGTGCATACTAGACATGTAGCTATTATATATTTGATGAATAATCCTAATGTGAATGCTAGAATCATTAGATGGTTTATATTGTTATAGCATTTTGATTTAGCTATCATTGACAAGCCAAGAAAAGAAAATGCAGTTACAATTTTTTTGTTTAGACTTGCTTTCCCTACATGTGATAAAGGGATAGTCGATGATCAACTTCTAGGTGAGCACCTGTTTACTATCTTATTTCTGTCTTTATGGTTTCCTGACATAGGCAACTACCTAGTTGCTGTAAAATTTCCCCCAAATCTATCATCTAGGGAAAAGAGTCGAATTGTAGGGAAAAATGCCCCTTTCACTTGGATTAAGGGCAATCTCTTCAAGCTTGGACCAAGTTAAATATTAAGGAGATGTGTCAGGGAAGAGGAAGTCTTTGACATCCTCTTAGCCTGCCATTATGAGCTCTATGGAGGTCATTTTGCTGCCAAGTTAATAGCTTTCAAAGCTCTACAAGCTGGCTATTATTGGCCCACTCTCCACCAAGATGCAAGAAGGTATACTAGAAAATGTGATCACTGGCAAAGGATGGGAAAACCCACACCCAGGGATGAAATGCCACTACAACCTTAGGTGGACTTGGAGAAATTTGACAAGTTGGGTATGGATTTCATTACACAAATTGATCCACCATCAAGGCAGAAAAATTAGATCAATGTGGGCAATGATTACATAATAAAGTGGACTGAAAAAAAGGCCGTCAAAGGAGAAATAGAGGAGAAATTGGCCAAGTTCTTAAGGGAAATATATTATACAAATTTGGGTACCCCAGGGAGATAGTCATCGATCAGGGAGCTTAATTCACATAACATCTGATCGAGAATCTTCTAAGAAAGAATCATATCAAACAAAAAATATCTATTTTCTATCACCCTCAGGAAAATGGGCAGGTAGAGGTTACACATAGAGCATTGGAGAGCATCCTCACCAAGGTTGTGAGTAGCAGTAGCAGAGATTAGGCAGAGAAATTAGTGGAGGCCAGTTGGGCCTATAACACGACTTGGAAGACAACTACTAGGTTCACTCCATATGATCTGATTTATGGAAAGAAATAATCTCCTTCTATTGAGTTTGAGTATAATACTTTGAGAATGGTAGCCCAATTGGACTTAGATGTCACCAAAGCACAACAAGCGAGGCTCCTCAAATTGAATGGCTTAAATGATTTAAGAATGTAGACCATCCTACACATTGAAGTTATACAATTGCAAAGGAAGGTTTGGCATGATAGGCATATCAGGGAAAAGGATTTTCAAGAAGGGGATTCGGCATTATTATATGATTCTAGGTTCAAGGATTTCAAAGGAAAATTGATGACTAGATGGTTAGGCTCATACTTGATAGAAAAATGTCATGACAATGGAGTTGTTCAAATCAGGACCATTGATGAGGAAGGGATTACCTTGCTTGTCAATTGCTACAACCTAAAGCTATACATAAACCTATGTATAAGGAATAATTCATCAGTACAATCAACAGAGAATTCAATGTGATTGAAAGTGTCATAGCTTCTAGTCCATATAATTCCCATATACCTTTTAGTAAAAGAAAAAAATGTGGAAAAAAGAGAAAAAGGGAAGAAATAAAATAAAATATGTAGATGAAAACCTTTATGACACATCTAAGGCCAACTATTGGGTTGAAATCCTCTCAGAGGCAACCCAGGAGAAAAAAATAAAAATAAAGTAAATAATACGTATCCCTAAGTGAAAACCTCCCTTGAGGCACCTAGGGTAGACATACCTATTGAAATATCCTCTAAGGCAGCATGTGTGTCTCCAAAAAAAGAAAAAAAGCAAACAAGAAAAAAACATAAGAAATGGATCTACACCACATCTGTTAATTTTTTTGTCATTTTGCTAGATTAAAGGCTGTGACAGATTCCATTAGCCCAAAATTCAAGTTTCACCCTCTCTCTACACTGCTACAGGGAGGACTTGTAAATGCTACAGGAAGGTCTTGTAGTGCTACAGGAGGGTTCCAAAAAGTTACAGGAGGGAGACATGAGGAAAAGGACAACCCAACATGACCCTAAAAATGATGAATGAGGTTTCCCCACCTTGGCCCACCATCTAGATATCACTCGTCCATCCCATTTCATCAAAGAAACAAACAAAAAAATCCACTAAAATTAGTCCACTTTTTCTTACCCCTGTTGAAAACTTTTGGAGAAGCACACATAGGCCATCATCTTCATTTCTACAAAGCTACACTACTTCTAAACATTCCTATACTATAGGCATGAGGGTGACTAGAAACCTAAATTCGCTCTCACAGGCTTTCCTTCCAATGATGAGAGACCAAAACTTTCAGTGCTATGCCAGCAACTCTGGGATTTGAGTCACATTTTCAGGTCCAGAGCCCAAGTCACTACCCAAAATTCAACCATCTCTTCAAATCAGTAAAATAACATGGAAATGACAGTACTAAAAACATACTTGTTCAAGACCTTAACTGGACCCCTACTATCCACGACAGGCATTTTGTCAAACATATTGCAATTGTGTAATCTACAGGTGTAAATAATAGTTCTAAGCATAGGCGTATCATACGTAGCTGAGAATTGCTAAGAACACATGATCCCTCAACACAATAACTATCATTCCATCCATTAGGTCATATATACATTGAACATTCAATTACAAATAAAAACGTGATGAGAGCCACACATGGCTGCTAGCATAAAACATGTAAATAAGGAGCATCATATGGACAGACTTATCCATGAAATAACAACCATATAAATTATCTGAAGAGAAAATGGAAACAACCCTTGGTATTCATCCACCCATGGAATTTACCCATGGTATTATAAGTGGCATCCACCCATGGTATTGTAAGTGGCATCCACCCATGGCATTCATTCACCCATGGTATTTTCCCATGGTAATTTCACATCCACCCATGGTATTCATTCACCCATGGAATTTACCTGTGGTATTGTAACCGAAAAAGACTATAAGTAACCAGTCACATTTTGTAAAAGGAAATATTGTCCACCACAATGTAGTCCTTACAGTTATTATCTATTTTAATAAAAAGTTTCTTTGTGGTTTTTTTTTATTGTGTGTTCTCTCATTTTCTTTCTGGCATTGCAATTTTTCAGATCTTGGGGAGCCGCCCCCCCAATATCTATTTCAATTTTTTTTAAACTTTGGGGACCTCCCCACAAGATCCAAATCAGTGGCATCAGAGTATGTTATGATTCCATGATAATGAGGGTTTAATGTATATGACAGTTTCAATTTTTTGCAGCAATATTCAACAAACTTCAGGCACATGCTGGGACCTCCATAGAGCACTTTCTTGGGCCAAGAAGGAATAATTTTTCTTTATTCATTTTTTTGCAAAATTTTTTTTTGGCAGCGAGTTTCAAGATCACATTTGAAACATCTGGTCCAAAATTTACAAAAAAAATAATATATCTAGATTCGTTACAAAAAAATACCGATATTCAAAAACAAATTCGACCAAATTGGAGTCTAGATGAAGGAGATATTGCTGATTTAAATATGTTGTAGATTTTTTTCTGATGACAACTAGTGGACAGAGACTCTCCTATCATTTTTTTCCATTTTTTTTTTTGTGAATAATTTCATAACAATGATTGTCGATCTGAGCTTCTCTCAAAAAATCACCAAATTTCAAAAAAAAAAATGGGTCAAATCGAAGTTCGAATGTGGGAGATATCACTCATTTAAAATCAGTTAATTTTTCAGAACTTTTGTGATGATGGAACAGTTGTAGCACAAATCTGAGATTCTAGAGTGTCCTAAGAATTTCCAACACATGGGAAGATGCAAAATGGTCATTCTATTTCCAAAAACAAGTTATAATAAAGATTATGAGTTATATTGACCAACTTATGTCCATTTTAAATATGGAGCAGCATTCCAAGTGGGTTCCCTTTGGAGACGTACTCTCCCACCCCACTTTAGTAGGCACCTACTTCACATTCATCAATTTCAACATAGAAGCACCTGGATTGGGTTATTTGGAGACGTGCCCTCCCACCCTAGGCTATGTAGGCACCTGTTACTTCACTAACACTCAACATCACGGTTATGGGTCAACTACGCTAAATCCTTGTAATTGAAGTCTATTTGCTGGGTTGCACACTGTTAGTATCATAGTTGGTCACATGTATTACAGGGTATCTCTACCCTTGGATATTCATTTTTCATGGTTATGGGTCATCCACAAACCCACACTTAATCGAAGTCTATTTTCTACGCCGCACACTATCAGTGTCACAGTTGGTCACAAGAATTACAAGGTATCTCTATCCTCAGATCTTTGTTCATCATTTTTATGGGTCATCCAAAAACCCACAGTTCATCAATGCCCATTTTCTGGGCCACACACTATTAGTATCACAATTGGTCACAAGCATTACAGGGTATCTCTATCCTCAGATCTTCGTTCATCATGGTTATGGGTTAACCACATAAAACCCTTCTCTTCAATGGCTCTTCATATTCAACAAAGGCTTCGCAGGAGGGAACTTCACGCAATGGAAAACATTGCTTCTTAAGGAGGGAGGAATGATCTGAAGAGAAAATGACATCAATCCATGATATTCATCCACCCATGGAATTTACCCATGGTATTATAAGTGACATCCACCCATGGTATTGTAAGTGGAATCCACCAATGGTATTCATTCACCCATGGTATTTTGCCATGGTATTGTCACATCCACCCATGGTATTCATTCACCCATGGATTTTACCCATGGTATTGTAACCGAAAATGACTATAAGTAACAAGTCACATTTTGTAAAAGGACATATTGTTCACCACAATGTAGTCCTTACAGTTATTATCTGTTTTAAAAAAAGGTTTCTTTGTGGTTTTGTTATTGTGTGTTCTCTCATTTTCTTTCTAGCATTGCAATTTTTCAGATCTTGGGTGGCCTCCTCTCCAAAATCCATTTTAAATTTTTGTAGACCTTGGGGGCCTACCCCCAATATCTAGATCAATAAACCACATATAATTTATCATAATACTCATATAAATACAAGGAGAAGTAACCTTTCATTAATGATGCAAAAGCAAAACCCAGGATGGGACTTCCATGGTACACCTGACCATAGAATGGCTCAACAAAATCTCCTTAACCCATTCGCCCCCGTGCTATATTCCAAATATTGAATGTGGGAGCTCATAGAACACATCAATCAAAACTCATCTAGGGAATCTAGAGGTCATCCACCTCAACCCATCAAACATTGGTTCCACCTCATGGTCGAACATCACAAAACTATCATCAAATTAGTCTCCTTCCAAGCCTTCCACGGCTTCCAGAGAGTTTGTCCAACCAAGGATTCTAGTACTAGTAACTCAACCCACAACTTATTCAGGGCTTCTAGAGCATTTGTCCAACCAGGACTTATAGGACTACTAACTCAACCAAACTAAGGCTTATAGATCATTTGTCCAACCAAGGCTTCTAGGACTAGTGACTTAACCCAAGCTGTTATAGAACTTCCAGAAACTTTTTCCAACTAGGGCTTCCAGGACTAGTAACTCAACCAAAGGTAAGGAAACATGAGAACCAACCAAAAACAAATAAAGAATGTAACCCAAAATTACCATGGTTATCTAGGAAAAGGAAATGGATAAGGCTTTGGAAAGGAAAAATGACATCTTTGGCACATTTGTTTATGAAAATAATGGAAATTAGGAGTAAAGGGATATGAAAGGCCACATGTTGCATGTGAGGAGGAAAATGAAGGAAAAT
>Ga0115851_102217_pt1 | contig 10240 bp, 6 predicted proteins | sample InSIn2gowninarea_FD_83865 | JGI IMG/M metagenome (GOLD analysis project Ga0115851, IMG submission 83865)
AAGGAGCTGCCAACCAAGGTTCAGACTGGGCGGGTATCCCCTTTGTTTTTGACCCAATTTTCGGGGCTTCAACATATTTGGCGCTAGAAGGAGGGCCTGAACTGTGAATAGCACCTAAGTCAAAATCATAAATTTTTGTCTTAGTCTTCCTTTTGTTTTTTGAATTCGAAGTCGCAAAGTGTCATCTTAATCTTCCTTTCATTCTTTGAATTCAAAATTGTAGAGTGTCGTCTTAGCCTTCCTTTCATTTTTTGAAGAGAAAATTGTTAGTACTGTCGCTTTGAAAGAAGGTAGTTTAGATCTGTACTTAGTTTTATTTTTGTCATTCTCACATTAAGGAAACTGAAAAACGATACATGCATGTGCATTGCATTTAGACTTCATGCTGAAATTGATTTAGAAAAAGTGCATCTAGTGTGTGCTCTATGCTCTATGTTGAAAGAATTTCATTTCTCTTTCCTTTGTAGCTAATATTTTCATTGCAAAAAGAAAGTAAATGATTGTTTATCATCTTAGATTGCATATTTAGGAATTGTATATCTACATCATGCAGTGAACCTTAAAGGAAAACTTCTTAAGAAAGATCAACTGTAAAATAAATTTCAATGAACATGAAAATGCTTTGGAACCTAATGCACAACATTTAGAAGTCTAGGCTAGAGATGTATTCCAACATCGTAAAGCCTGGTAACTATCGCTTTCATCGTAGGTTGGGTGATTCCTCCTCTTTGGGATAAGTGCCTATACAGACTTGTGCTCCCACATACTTTTGAGTATATATTGAGAGACCACAATAGGCTACATCCTTTATCCTAAGGAAGTCGTGTCTGCCGCCCTATCGATCGCAATGCACTGAACAAAATATTTGGGAAGATTGATTGCCATACCATAAAAAGTATTTTGTAGTTTTGAAATTGGTTTGGTAATCCCTCTGTATAGATTTATAGAGTAGTCACTTTCGTTCCTTTTCAGACTCCTTAAAAGAAAAGTTCCATCTGAGCACTTGTCACTTCAGGCTCATTAAAAATCGAAGGCGACTAGAGTCATCTTTAGCTTTTTCTCGAATCTTAAAAATTGAAAAAGAAAGTTGTGTCAAAGCATCATAAAGTTTATTTTAATCAGAATAATGCCATTGTTCCCTCATTGATCTTAGGTTGAGGAAATGGAGTCTATTGATGAAGGATTTCCCCTTAGGGGAAATCCTATTCCCTTCCCCTCTTGGGGGGATGTTGGTGCTCCACACATGGCCACATTGTCCCTTCTAGGACTCATAATTGGCCTGCCAGTATGGCCTTTCTCGACCTCTGTCATTCAAAACACCGCAATTCCTTAGCAATCAAATCAACAACTAGATGGTCATGAAGTCACTTCCCCACCTTCTACTTCGTTGGTTTCTCCCTCTCCTTCTTCCTCTTCACTTGGTGAAACTAGTGACACTAAAAACCAAGTAACTAAGAAGAAGAAGAAAGGGAAGGAGAAGAAGAAGAAGAAGCCAATGATAAAAGGGGGCAACCATGCATCATTTGGCGAAAATCCACACACTGCACCATCCAAGCCTAAATCTCCATGTGTCATTTGAAAGGGAGACCACTATCATCGAGATTTTCCCTGTATCCCATGTATCCTGAGGGACTCGTCTCCCCACTTGCACAATCTAGTGTCTTCAACCTCTGACAATCATCTTGAGAGCACACCATCAAATAGTGAAAACGAAATCAATGGACAAAAAGGAAGATCTAAATTTCCTTGTAGACTATGTGAAGGTGATCATGCCTTCCTCCAAACAATCTAGTCATTTCCTTTGATTGGAATCTAGTAGGGAGACCCTGCCTACCATCTAATGTACCATTCCGATTCATAGTACAAGATTACAGAATGATCATGGTTGATATTATCATAGATGAAGGGGCTTCTGTGAGTATCCTTTCCTCAACTGCTTGGAAATTTCTTGGTTCACCATCGCTTCTGCCTAATATTAGAAATCTAATAGGCTTCAACAAAGGAACCAGTCAACCATTGGGGATCCTTCCAGATTTGCCTATAACTTTGAGAAGGAAAATCATTCATCTAAATGTGATGGTATTCCAAGGGCCTCTAGATTAAAATCTACTCCTTGGGTGTGAGTACATTTATAGCATGGGAGCTATTGTTTCCTCACTCTTTCAAGTGATGTGTTTTCCGCATGAAGGTAGAATGGTCAAGCTCATAAAACAACTTTCATTCCCCGATTCAAACATAGCTACTAGTCAAATGCCATCCCTAACTAGTATTTTTGCATAAGGAATGCCTCATCAATCTTCAGTCTACCCACCTGATGAGCATGAGTGATTCAGTGATTGTGACTAAAACCTAGGAGGCATGCACGCTGGTCTGCTTCAGTAAGAGAACCCTAGATATAAGGTAGGTTTCTATGTAGGAATATGACTAGTTTGACAATCCTGTCCATTTAGGAAAATGGATCAGACTAGAAAAGGTTCCCTCGTCAAAGGTTATGTGATTGGCACTCAAAATAGTCACGTTTTTCCATTTTGATGGACATTTCCAAGGAAGTGTTTTTGTATGCTACGTGGATGGAACAATCGTGCTAATGCAAGAACTTCCATATGGTAACCTAGAAACTCTACTTATACCTAGGGGCATGCAAACCTTTTTTCATGCAAGTGAAAAGAAACCTTTTACTTTCTTAGTTTGTAGGCTCTTAACCCTTTAAACTCACAGGTTGGTCATTCCTAGCTTGCATAACAAAAGGCTCTGGAGTGATGTTTCAAATGGGGCAAGCTCCCTAAAAAATGAACCTATCGATGAGACATCCTTATTATATGACTGGCACGAGAATTTTTACGCGAATTTCAAGCTTGTTAAAAGATAAACCTAGCAATGAGAAAATGTTCCCTCAGAGTTTAAGCTCATTAAAAAATGAACCCACCTTCGGTAAATAATTTTTACAATCACATAATTATCAGCTTTTGAACCTTGGTCATCTTCTTACCATCACCTCCACTCTTTTTTAGCCAGTCATACACCTCCATTTGATTGTTTATCCTTTTGAGGAATAGCTACGATGAGTGATTCTATTAGCCACCTTATTTACAATATCATGATTGAAAAATTCCAAACCTTAACTGCAACCAGTTGCTATCTAGAAACATCACTCGTTCCTCAAAAAATGAGTCTCCTTTAAACTATTTTCATCTGACTTATAAAATATGAAAAGATTGTCAAGAAATTGGCCTCTCCAACTCGTTAAATCAATTGGAAGTGCCATTCCTCCTCTAGATTTTAATCTTTTTGGACCTAAGGGATCATTACACAAAAATATCGAGCGCTTGTCTTGTTCGGTTCATTAAAACTATCGAAAAGTCATCCCTTTCATATTATTTTATACTTTTTCATACTTAAGGGATTATATTATGAAAAAAGACTATTGGAGTTGCCTTTACGTCTCTTTTTAGACTCTCTAAAATTGAAAAGGACCTAGTTATCTTTTTCATTAAACTCGTTAAAACAATAGTGACAAACTTGTCCATGCAGACAAGAGCGAGTTTCATTATTGCTAGGCTCATTAAAACATAGCGATAGGTTTGCCCGAAGGGAAAATTATAGAATAAGCATATGTTATCCTCCTCAAGCTTGACAAAGTAAAGAGGTATTGGTTAGCAATGACTGGGGAAAAAGTTAAGAAAACTTGAATAACTTCATTGGTAGCAGGTCGCTCTTGAACATGAAACTTTCACTCTGTCATCATGATTGAGTCAGGTTGGGTTATTCCATTCGTCGGTCATATCACCATTAGTTCGTCGTACCATCCACTTTTGGGGTTAACACTACCAACCCATTTCAGTGTCACCAATATGTTCAAGAGAAGTCACTCAGAGAATTCACCAACCTAGCTAATGCCTCATCCGCTACAATACCTTCACTCTTCATTTTCCATGACCGCCACCTTGAACCTTGTATCAACAGATCATTTTCACCTCCACAAAATCATTTTCTATGTTCCATGTCGTAGATGTGGACTTCATTAAGTCCCTCATACGATGGGTCACTTCTTGTCGATGTCAACTCTTTGTCCAAGAAGTTGAATTAGGAGCAACCCTTTAAGTACTTTGAAGCTTGCATGCCTCAATGGGAAGTTTCTCACATCTGGTGATAGGTTTACACCAATGGCATTCAACTGAAAGATTTTTCATGGTGTTCGATGTTGACTCATGTATTCACACCATATGAATTTTATTGTAGTACCTTGACGGTCATTATCATTATCGGTGATTCCTCTCACGCCTATTAACAGCTTACATCATTGGCTAGTAATTAGGTGATGTCTTTCCATGTTCAACATCAAAATATATTTTCACATGGATTGACTTGTAATTCGGGGGAAGATTGAATGAGTTTGAAGACCCCTTATCTAGTTTCATCCATCCGAGCTGCAATATATATTTAGGAAAATAAAAACATCAAATGTACATCATGGCTACACAGATAATCATCCAAACTAAGGGATGATGGCTCTACCAGAATCATCAGTATGAGCATGGGAATGCTCGCCTCAGCTAGATCATGAAAATACTATGATGATATTTTATTGTATTGTATGTTATTATAGGTCACCTTCTAGTTTGAAAAACCTCGGATCCTCATGATAAATCATTTCACCCGACATCAGAATATCTATGACCTCATGCTTTAGGGGGAAACTACTATAAACATATTTTTGCACTGCAACCCCAATCACATATGTCCATAAACCAAGGTCTTATAAACCCCTAAAAGTGTTGTTTGCATCAAGGTCAATTGATTACATCATTTCCCAGAAGTTCTCCCTGAAAAACTATGTAGAACTGGGAAAAACTGAACCATATAGACTGCTCAGTGATAAGGGTGCGATGCATACTGAAAGAGCCTTCTGTAGGGTGTGATGGGCGAGAGTAGACAAATGGTAGAGGCAGGTTGCTAAGTGGAAACTCAGGGAATCTTCTAGAAACTTCCCCTGTGACACTTGCCTCTCTGAATTCACCCAGGGATGAGTAAGATATCATGAAATCTCCAAGTGGAACCAAGAAATATCATTGAAATGACACTAATCAAAATCCTAGAAGCTGATTCACCCACCTGCAAACATCTATATATGGATCCCTCATCCTAGAGATCCAGAGGCTGGAATTTTGTAATTTGCAAGGAAGTGTTGTTGGTTTCTCTTTGAAGACATTTTTCAGTGATCTTTCTTTGTATGAGGTGAAGAGGGCTTTCATGCTGGGAGGATGATGCTGGATTAGACAGCTTGGTTGTAATCCTCTCTTCTACTACTTCTATCAATAAAGCTATTTTAGTTTACCTCCATATGATTGTATATCTCTAAATCTTGTATTTGTATATGCATTTATATGGTTAATGTACATCTGATCCTACATTGTTTATGGTTATAGATCTCTATGCTTTGATGGTATTTTTTTGCCTTGAATCTACAGATGTTCTTTGAAGTGGGACAAGTGAGAAAGGAGTGGGGAAATCTCTATCAAATGTGAGAGGAAACAAGAAAGGGGACTAGCAAAAGACTGAGGTTGGTACTCTCTGCTTCTCTCTCATCTATCTCTCATAAAGGAAGACACAAGTAACTTTGGTTTGTTTGTTTCTAACATAGCTACCCGTCTTAGTGGGACTAGCAGCTCTGAATGAACACTAGTTTTCTCGATAACATTAGTGCATGGATTTTATTTGGCCTATTGATCCCCCATTAGAATAGAAAAGTTATATCATTTTGTGCACTAATTACTTGTCCAGAAGGGTTGAAAGAAAAGAAGTAAAGCAACAACTAAGTAGAAGGTGGCTAAATTTATGAGGGAGAATATCTTCTACAATTTTTTTATGGAGGGAATTAGTCACTCATTAGGGAGAAAAATTTACATCAAGTTTGATTGAATCCATTATGAAGAAACACCACATCAAGGACATGGCATCTACTTCGTATCCACCCTTAAGAATATGGGTAGGTGGAAGTCACTAGTAGAGCATTGGAGAACACTCTTACAAATATTGTTAGCAACAATAGAAAATATTGGGCAAACAGACTTGTTGAAGCTACTTGGGCCTAGAACACCACTTGTAAGACCACCACTAGATTCAGTCCCTTTGAGTTGGTATATGGTAAGAAGGCCCTATTGCCTATTGAAATTGAGTAAAATACCTTGAGGATGGAAGCTGAGTTAGACTTGGATCTCACTTCATCACAATGGGAAAGGTTGCTCCAACTCAATGGTCTAAATGAATTTAGAATGTAATCTCTCCTACACATTGAGGTAATCCAACTGTAGAGGAATATTTGGCATGACAAGCATGTCAAAGAAGGGACATTCCAAGAAGGATATTGGGCCATGTTCTATGATTCTAGATTTAAGGATTTCAAGGGGAAGTTGATGGAAAGATGGTTGGGTCCATATCTAGTAGAGAAGTTTCATGAGAATGGGTCTATCCAAATCAAATCCATTTATGAGGAATGGATTCCATTAATTTTCGATGGCCATAGGTTGAAATTGTACAAGAAACCTCTATCTAAGGAAGAATGTATCAGTTCATTCAGTAGAGAGATAAATGTGATTGGGAGGATCATATCCCTAAGTCCACCAAAATTCTATAAAAAAATACAAAAAAAGGAAGAAGGTTTCAATAGTGATGTATTGATCATAGACAACAAAACTACTGAATAAGGTTGAAGACAATGAAGAAAAAACAAAAATTTGGAGGTAGAAATAGTCTTAGTCAACCATCACAATTGTAACACAGGGAAACAAGGATGCATCTCATCTGTAGCACACGAGAGGTGCGATGCATCCAGATTGCCAATGAGAGATAGTGCGATGGTCTAGGGACGAGATTGAGCTTGGTTTTAAATCATAGTTTGAAACTAAGTTCAAGGATTTAGGATGAGCTAATGACTATCAGTAAACACAAAGTATAGGGGCTTATCTAATGAGGTTATTTGAGCTACCACCAAGGCACTCAGGATGTTTGCAAGTCAGATGTTCAGTTCATAAACCAACGGGGAGATTGACTGAAACAACGTTGATCTACTTTGAAGTTGCATAACGAAAGCAATTCGAAGGCTAGTTGGCTTAACTTTAAGCTCTGTTTGTGGTTTATAAAGAAAACAACAGTAATAGAAAAAACAAAATATTCGCTCCCCAGTGGAATAACCATTTTGTTATTGGGAAAACTAGTGTATATTTAGAGCTTCTAGTCCCACTAAGACAGATAGCTATCTTAGAAACAAACAAACCAAAGTTAGTTGTGTTTTCCTTTATGAGAGATAGATGAGAGAGATGTATAGAGTACCAACCTCAGTTTTTCACTAGTCTCCTTTCCTGTTTCCTCTCTCCTTTGATAGATTTTTCGCTACTCCTTCTCACTTGTCCCACTTCAAAGAAAACCTGTAGAGTCAAGGTAGAAAAATACCATCAAAGAATAGAGATATATAACCATAAAAAATGTAGGATCAAATGTACATTAACCATATAAATGCATATACAAATACAAGATTCAGAGATATACAATCATATGGAGGAAAACTCAAATAGATTTATTGATAGAAGTAGTAGAAGAGAGGATTACAACCAAGCTGTCTGATCTAGCATCATCCTCCCAGCATGAAAGCTCTCTTCACCTCATACAAATTAAGATCACCAAACAATGTCTTCAAAGAGAAACCAACACGACTTACTTGCAAATTCAAAGTTCTGGTCTCTAGATCTCTAGGATGAGGGATCCATATATAGATGTTTGTAGGTGGGTGAGTCAGCTTCTGGGATTTTGATTAGTGTCATTCCACTGATATTTCTTGGTTCCTGTTGTGGCCACCAACAACCCCCCTCCTTATTTAGTATTACCAATACCACTAAGCAAGTGGGGACCCTTAGTAAAAAATTCAAAAAATTTAATTAAAAATTCATGTATTATACTCCTTAAAATATATCGCATCGCGCAAAGAAAGTAAGACATTTCTTTATGAGCATAATAAAAACTGCAAAAAGGAGACACGAAATTCATCACATTGCATACATTAAGAAACCCCCATAAATGAAAATATTAAGAAATATCCGATGGTCGATATGCGATATCGCATATCACAACATCGCATAAACAACACATAATAATTTAACAAATTGCAACGATCTGCCATCTGCGATCTTGCGATAATGTGATGACGCGATGCCGCGATCTGTGATCTTGCAATAATGCGATAACACGATGCTGTGATCTGCGATCTTGCAATCACGTGATACAACAATTTGCGATTCTGTGATAAACGTGATCAGGAAACTTTGCGATAACACATCTTGATAAAAATGCGATAACGCGATGATGTGATGCTACAATGCGAGCTGCAGAAATCGCCCATCACAAATTTTGCTCCGCTCAACATTCAAGAAAATCTGTCCGTAAACCAAAATATTGGATGTGCGCCTTAAAGAAAATTAATGAATGTACGCCAAGTGTTAATGAAAGACAATTTTGTGTTTTTCGAAGAGATAGTTCACAATGGGTGGCATGATTTTATACATTCGTAGAGCTTAGAGCTTTCTTGTCAATATTTATTGTCATTACTCTTTCCCTTTGTGCGAACTGCAAGAATACAAAACAGGAAACAACATGAAGCAATGTGCAGGAAATGACTAAGGGAAAAGGTAAAGCTTCAATTCTCAGAGACAAAGAAGAAATGCCCTCATGAATGGATACCATATGCAACAGAGCCGCAAAATTCTAGAGCACTACTAAACTATCCATAGCTGATCTCTCAGTCAAAACTATAGTTAAATGAGTGAGTGAAAAAATGTTGATATCAATAGGTGACTGAACACCCAAGGTCAGAAGCTCACAAAAGTAGTATGTTTACAAAATCCTGAAGCTTATACTCGGTGAAGGAAAAGGAGCTAAAAACGAAAAATGCACCAGAAAGGCCCAGATCAAAGAACGGAGGCAATTTTTTTATCGCTAAGAAAATTGTTCAGAAAGAAAAGTCCCTAACTGATTAGTCATTCGTGAGTCTAGAAACCAATATAGCAAAGGTAGAAGCAATTTGAAGGAAATTTGGGTTATTACTAAGTATATACGCAGTAAATACACTCAGTCATAGAATAATTCCCAAAAGTATCTTCTAGTTTACTAAAAAATGGTGTCAGCACTTGTCATTTCTATTTTCTTAGCTCAAACAAAAGCAGAAGGCAATCATCCGACTCTTCCCAGGAAAATGTTGAATGCTTACAACATTAAGGAGCAAATAGAAAAATAGGTAGAGATTAGAATTAATTTTTTAGAAATAATTTTTCTTAGAAGAAGGGCGGTCATTTAAACCGTATACTAAATCTATGTAATTAAGTTATTTAGTTAGTATTATTTAAAACCTTCTCATGCATTTAGAGAAGGGTTCAGAAACTTATCAAAAACTTGTCCTAAGAACATTCCCTTTTGCACCCTTAGAGGAGGTTTTGGTGAATGAATGGATCAAGATTCGTTGATGTTTACATTTGATATATGCTACTAATATTGCACTTCTGTACTCTTAGTAGATGTTAGAACAAGGAGAAAGAAATCATTGTTGCTTGAAGCTTATGAGTAGGACCAGTCATAAATGGTGCTTTTATCTCTTGACCATTTCTGCTTATATTCTTAGAGTAATATACAATTTTTAGTTGTTTATATGATATTACATGAATGCTTGAGTTACCATTTGGCACTTTTGTACAGTGGAGCCATTTATTTATGTTTAATGTATGAATGACTTATTATGCGATATTCTATTCATAACTGTTTTGCCTAACTTTTAATGCAAAGTGGTTCATATTAATTGATTTCCTTTCTTATAACCGTTGAATAATATTTATTACCAGTTATTATTTTAAATCTCTTTAGATCGCATAATAAAAGAATTACATCCCGAGTTAGCATAGATTAGATGTGATGTTTTCATTAGATTACAATAGCATATAGTTAGATTAAATTTTGAATTAGAATAGCTTAGATAGGAACTTTTAGATCAGAAACATTTAATTCTACACACACACCCTTAGATTGGGAAACTAGTCCCATTATCCCCAGTCAGACCCGCTATACCAAATAGATAAGGAGCTGCCAACCAAGGTTCAGACTGGGCGGGTATCCCCTTTGTTTTTGACCCAATTTTCGGGGCTTCAACATATTTGGCGCTAGAAGGAGGGCCTGAACTGTGAATAGCACCTAAGTCAAAATC
>Ga0115851_101095_pt1 | contig 10239 bp, 13 predicted proteins | sample InSIn2gowninarea_FD_83865 | JGI IMG/M metagenome (GOLD analysis project Ga0115851, IMG submission 83865)
CATATGTATGCATTGCATGTAGAGTCTTAGAGCTTTTAGTTGAGTGATTTTAGGATTTTTTATCATGCTAAGTTTAATAAATTAGGGAGCCTCAAAGGCATTGAAGGCAGGGAGTGAGTGTGAGGAGAGAGCAAGGATTCTCCTTGGGAGCCTTCGGGCAGTTTGTAAAAGGGCCATAGATTTGTATATCTGGCCATGAATGGAAAGCTCTTGTAAATGTTTGTTTTTATATATGTATGAGTATGTCGAATTTGACTTTGTATGGATATGTTGCGTTTAACAAATTCTAAGATATGGCTCTGCATATGGTGGCAGAAACCAATGTTATGTAATATTGAATTTGCACGAAGCAATAATGGTTCTTAATTTTCAATGCGCCATTGTGTGTGTGCTAGTCATCGAAGGCAATTTTCCTTTAATTCACGTGTTGATTGCTTATTCTACAGTGGCGCACATGTATTCTGGTTAATTCACGTGTTGATTGCTTTCGTTAAGTTGCTGTAGTATATTTGGGACAGTGTAGCTTTATGCAGGTGGGTTTTTCTGAAGATGTGCCGCCGAGAGTTGAATCCTTCGTGTGACAAATATTTAATGACTGCAGAGTAACCATCGATAACAGGTTTGAACGCATCGAAGTTTAAGGTTTTAACCATTCCAGTTGGGAATCATATCAGCGTCAAAGACCGTGTGATAGGCGAGCCAAAGCGTAACAGGGGCGGGGTCTGGACTCGGATGCCGAACGATATAACTGTGGTTTATACAATATTGCAGATTATCTGTCGCGTGACATACATTCACCGATTGCGAGGAAGGGATCATCGTTGAGCAATTGCGATATGCATACATATCGAACCGAATTGGTATAGAGTGGAGCACAAGAGGAAGTTTGTATGGATGCAGAAGAAGTGGATCAGTCTGTAGCACGGATAAGTGAAGCAACAGTTGAGCCTGTTAAACTTGGTGATTTTCAAACTGGAAGTTTATGTATGAATGCAGGTGATAATGATATGCTTCAGCAATGCTACAGAGAAATTGCATTATTAGAATATTTGTTGGAGAATCTAGAATATGACAGGGATATTGCAAAAGAAAGAGCTCAGTATAGTGAACAAGAAACAGATGGTATGAGAGAAAGACTTGAGAATTCTTTAGAGAATTCTTTGGACAGAGAGAACCAACATGTTGATGTGTTGATTGAGGTGGAACAGCATACTGAGATGCTGGCAGAGGGAAGTAAGGCACTGATGCCTTGTGATTTTTGTTTTAACATGTGTTTTGTGAATGCAGGAATTATCGCCGGTGCGGAGAAACATTTGACTCAGATGAACAATCAATTGAAGGGAAAAGAAGTTCTCTATTCCAGAAGACAAGAGGGGGTGGATGATCGGGTGGCAGTCAGAACAGAGACCAGCATAGAAGCAAGAAAGCAGCAAGTGACAGTACAGATAGAGAGAGTAAAACCTGAGCAAGCTGTCTTAATTCAGCAGACAACAAGAAATCAGCAGCTTGAAGATTTATTGGACAAGGAAATTGAATTAATCAGAAGAATCATGCTGAAAGTGTCTCAGAAAAAGACATCAGCAAAGAAGAGAAGTAGCAGAAGCAGCAAGAGGAAGACAGCAGAAGATTGCAAGAGTACAGCTAGTGGAGCAAAGCAGCATAAGGTGTGGAGACCTGGAGAAGAACAACAAACAGAAGCAGCAGCAAATGGAAAGTTACAGTACAAGATATGGGATCCAGGCAAACATAGATCTGAACACATGATCAGGAGATCATGAAATTTTTCTACCTTGGGAGTATGACGCGGGAGCATTCAGCCCAAAGGGAAATTATTGTAAATAATAGACATAGGGGTCATGCAATTGTGGAATTAGTTTCCTAAATTCCAAGTTACTTAGATATTCTCAAAATAAATAAATAAAACTATGAGAGCTTTTAGGCATAAAAGGAGTGGATGTGGACCTTTAAGTGATAAGGAAAGGTTTTCTATTTTAGAACAGGAAAAAGATGGAATAAAGCTGAGGAGATGCTTTTGCCATATGTATGCATTGCATGTAGAGTCTTAGAGCTTTTAGTTGAGTGATTTTAGGATTTTTTATCATGCTAAGTTTAATAAATTAGGGAGCCTCAAAGGCATTGAAGGCAGGGAGTGAGTGTGAGGAGTGAGCAAGGATTCTCCTTGGGAGCCTTCGGGCAGTTTGTAAAAGGGCCATAGATTTGTATATCTGGCCATGAATGGAAAGCTCTTGTAAATGTTTGTTTTTATATATATATGAGTATGTCGAATTTGACTTTGTATGGATATGTTGCGTTTAAAAAATTCTAAGATATGGCTCTGCATATGGTGGCAGAAACCGATGTTATGTAACATTGAATTTGCACGAAGCAATAATGGTTCTTAATTTTCAATGCGCCATTGTGTGTGTGCTAGTCATCGAAGCCACTTTTCCTTTAATTCACGTGTTGATTGCTTATTCTACAGTGGTGCACATGTATTCTGGTTAATTCACGTGTTGATTGCTTTCGTTAAGTTGTTGTAGTATATTTGGGTAAGTGTAGCTTTATGCAGGTGGGTTTTTCTGAAGATGTGCCGCCGAGAGTTGAATCCTTCGTGTGACAAATATTTAATGACTGCAGAGTAACCATCGATAACAGGTTTGAACGCATCAAAGTTTAAGGTTTTAACCATTCCGGTTGGGAATCATATCAACGTCAAAGACCGTGTGATAGGCGAGCCAAAGCGTAACAGGGGCGGGGTCTGGACTTGGACGCCGAACGATATAACTGTGGTTTATACAATATTGCAGATTATCCGTCGTGTGACATACGTTCACCGATTGCGAGGAAGGGATCATCGTTGAGCAATTGCGATATGCATACATATCGAACCGAATTGGTATAGAGCGGAGCTTCAAGATTATATAAATTACAACCTGTGTGTATCACCAGACCGTCATGCGGAGGTGGAGCAGTTGCTAGTCAGGTTAACCACTGCATATGAAAGTATCAGAACGTGGAAGCATTAACCATTGCACATGAGAGCATCAGTTCTGGAGGAACGGAAGCCGCTGTTTGAGTTATCGCCAACAGAGGAACTGGCGACATATCAAAGACCATATAGAAGTGTATTCGGCCGTGGTTGTTTGAGCAGTTACAACTATATATATACATCGACCGGAAGCGACAAGAGTCAGAGATATATAGCGGTCAATCCGTGATAATTCCGCGTGTAACCAGAGCTTGTGCAACATATATATATATATATAACCAAGCCTATCTATGGTAAATCAGTGCCATAAGAATAAAGGCCGGCCAGTAATCAGCGCCAATACCAAAGACTGCCACGGATATGTGTAAGTAAATACCTATATATATAATTTGTATGCGCATGGCCATTCCCAGGTTGTTTCTTTTAAGAATTAAGGAAAAGCACCGTGTGTTAATGCCAAGCATGGTTATTATGAATCATGAGGTTACAACGCCATGAAACAAGCTTTTAAATGCATGGTTGTCGGAGGATCCTGGTAGGAGCAGCCTGGGCTGCATCACATGTACATAGCATCTTATGTACACAAAACCCCATATCCAATCATGTGCACAACACCATATGAAATATTTGCACAACACTATCTATACCATCCTGTACATAACATTGCATAAACAACATGTACACACACTATATATATACAACACCGCATGTGCACACATCATAGATGAAACATGTACAACATATAATACATATGCACAACAGTAGTGCCACACATCCAAAACCGCATTGTCCTTACCAAGAAACCTTTCTTCTAGTGTCTTATCCATGCTTATCCTAGCATGTTGTAGACCACACTACTTTCATTTTGTTGATTTACCCCTCGGTATAACTTGCCCATAACATAAGCATAGGCATGATACAAGCATACAATATAAATTCATATTCACATGATACTAACCTTGTATATTTGTCATGACCACTCTTCCCACTTGATTCCTCATAGCCAGGAACTTATTCATGCCATTCGCCTGCATAAGCAACATTCGTCCAAAAGAATGATTATTGATGATCTGTCAGACATTGACATAGATACATGGATACATACATACCTATACGTAAACATTAGCATAAAAAGTCATGATCTTGTCAAACAACAATATGCATACATGCATATATATAGACATAAATATTAGCATTAATAATCATGGTGCATGAGGACCCTGTCAAACATGACATACATACATGCCTACATGTATACATATATAAACATCAGCATAATGATGATCATAACATAATTACCAGATATCAAGGTCAAGGTTTAAGAGAACTTCATTTATTCATGCAACACATGTGCAACATTAAGAATAGTCGTTCCCAACATAGCCAAGGCATCTGATGCCTAAGATCCATTTACTTTACCGTTTTAATTACCTTTCTCATGACTTTACTGCCACCGTCGATTTACCACAATGGACCTAACCAGTCCAATCGATTGTCATAGTCTTACCTTCAGCTTTGCTTACTCATGCACCAAGCTTCATCTATGTCTTACATTACCTGTTGGGTACCACACAACTCTCCCTGAGCTACTTTAACTTTCCTCTTTCCCAACCAATTCCCAAGGCTCAAAACAATAAAAGACAAGAACAAAAACAACAAAAAGAAGACCATGAAAACCAAAAGAAATATGACACTGCAACAAACTGGCATAGCTATGCACTAGACACATGAAAAATCACAAATCAAGCGCAACAATCACAAAATACCAAAGCACAAGATTAACCATAGACACTATGACTCAATCCCCATGGTTCCCAAGGAAAACTCAACTAAAGCCTTCTACAAAATTTCATGGCAATTTCTTTTCCATGCAATCCCCTGCATCATATTGCCATAAAAACATAATTGTCAATGCATAAATAAATATAATGATACACCAGTTATGTACCTCCTTGTGCCAAATATGTTGCCTTGCAACTGGACACATCCACGCCATCTCTCAAGGAACTCTAATTCCCTTGACAAATCCACTAATAACTAGAGACTAGTTAATATACCTGTCAAAGACATGTTCATTAATCTAGGACACATCCACATAATTTCAAACAAAAACAAGGTTAAGAAGACTTCTTGTATGCAAAACACTCATTCATTTGGAATTAGGGTTACCAAACATAGCCAAAGGAATTATTACCCCAGTCCTTTCTTTTACCATTTATCTTGCTGCAATTGAGTCTTATTACATATTATCACATCATCCAACTATTAGTTATATAAGCATATCAACTATTACCTTGTCATGCTAATACCAAGCATGTTACCCTACAACTTCTCGCACATGTTAACCACATGTTCCAAATATCAAGATAATCATATCTATCAATTTGAAATCAACCCTTACCAAGACTAACAATGATGTAATAATCCATAGTCAGCTCATAGTCATTAGACATAACTCTACAACTATCATCTACTTACACGCAAGTACATATAAACTGTCTCAACACATATATATTAGTACAATCATCTTAAAACAAGATCATTTCTTCATGCAACCATATAGACTCATACTCATATCATGCAGTTAATCAAACATTCAAGAAAGCTATGAACGCACCATGTCAAATAAATAAACTAGATGACATAATAGGCACCAAACACTCAAACACTAAATATATGACATAATCAACAATGAAGCACTCGATGTACTGCATAAGCAAACTCATACCTTAGTGTATTTCAAGGGAGGCTATCTTGTCTACAAAATCAATCTAGGTTAGCACGATACAACTTCACAACATATCCACCCAAACATAAATCATGATATCCGTAATAGTAAGTAACTAACATGTTCACACCATAAGCTCATGAGAATTTTCCATTCATGCATAACAATCACATATGTGTAATCAATCTAGATTAGTACGACACCATATCACAAATATGTTGGCTCATACCTAAATATCACAACCATAACCATATGCATAGGTCAAACCAGGTTAACACAATACATATAACATCAAGATCCTTAATGCAATGAACATAACCATCATGCATATGACCAATCCAAATTACAACATCAAGATCTCAATGAAATAACCCTAATCATCAAGTTAATAGCATATAACAACAATAAGCTATATATCATGCTCATCAACAACATATAACCTAATCATCAAGTCATCTAATATAAAACAACAATGTCAATGCATACAACGATAGGTTACAATCATTCTTGACTATTTGACTCATGTGCATATGACTATGCTAATCAACTATAATCTATCATGTGTGTAACCATAACATCGAAAGACATGTACATAAACCTAATGTATATAACCCTAATGCATATAACAATCCTTGACTTACATACCTGCATGTCAAACATGCAATACATGTATGAAGATCTTCTCTTACCCCAAATTCCAATGTTGCAACCTCATGATGATGATCTACATCTCCCACTCTATCTCAGCCAGCACATTAGCATCGTAACAACCAATAGCTCCATAATGACCTAAATTGCATGCCATGACTTCACAAGGCATGTTTGACCTATTATTCATGCATAACTATAACCAAGACCATACATGCATAACAACTGCATATAGATATATAACATATGAGTACCAAACCATATACACCTCATTCTAGCTAGAGTCTAGCCATCAATCCATGACCATATAAACTACACAAACCATGACCTCATGCATGACAAAAAAACCACATCACGCCAATATACACATTGCACCATGCAACCATCAACGTGCATACTCAACTACACATACACATGAATGCATGTAGTTGAGCATAATCGATCAACACTTGTAACCAACCTACAAGATTGATACATGTAATAAAACATACAAGAATTCAACCTAACATACAAGGATGTAATCAAGTGACATATAAACATATGTAATTGGTCATATACTCATGATAATGCATACCACAAATTCAACATCAAGTTCCTCATGATAACCTTACTACAATCATGATCAACATTATGCAATGCAACAAGCACATGGAATGCAAGTGTAAGAGACACACATGCAACTAACATGCATGCATGACAAACACACACCACCCATCCAGTCTGAGGGGTGAACCATGCTCTGATACCACTCTGTAACACCCTCACACATCTACCCAAGTAACCAGGAAACCGGGGTAAACATGCGACAAGAGGTGCTACGGTTGGATTTGACCTCCTATGTGACCTTAATGAAGTGGAATCAGTGGAACACATCAACCAACCTATCCACATCATCAACAAAACCCTCAAGAGACATTTCATCCACTCATACATCATGTCCCTCGATCCCACTGATGTTATGGACATCTTAAGCCTCAGTATCTCTCATGCTATAAGCATGAGAGTGTCCAAAAACCTAGAGTCGCTCTCATAGGCTTTCCTGCCAACGTCGAGAGACCCAATTTGTCAGTTCTGTGCCAACATCCCCATAATTTGAGCCACTTTTCCAAGCCCATATCCTAGGTCACTGCCCAAAATGGAAAGATATCGTAAGGTCAGTCAAAGAAAGGGGAAATAATGATGCAAAAGAAATAAGTTAAACAAGATCTTAATCATACCCCTACTAACCATGATAGGCATTTCATCAAACATATCATCAGCATGTAACTACAGGTGTAAACAACATAATTAAGTGTAGGGATCTCATACTTATCTGAGAATTTTTATGAACCATTTTTCCCTAATGTCATTTGCTGCATTATCATCTATTAGGCCATAGATACATTATCCATTCATTTACAAGTAAAAACATGTTGAGAGCCATACATAGCTACTGTCATAAAACATACATATAACCAACATAAGAGGGACATAAATATCATACGCATATCAACCATAAAATCCACATATACATCAGTACATTTCCACATGAAAATCAAGGGAATGAATTTCTCATTAATGAATGCAATAAACCAACCAGAGATGGGACTACCACGTTCCATCTGACCATAAATTAGCTGAGCCAAGTCTCTCTTCAACCAATCACCCCCATGCCATATTCCAAGTATGAATGTGGGGCTCATATAACACACCAAAAAGAACCAAACAAGCATGTACGCCACCAAAGTTCTCCACCTACACTGTGAGGAATTTGAGTGCCTCCTAGTCTCTCAGTCTTTACCATAATCCACAGTCCGATCCAGGGATCACTAAACCGTACACCGAGACACACTCTCTAGGCTTTACCATACCTCTCATCCTGGGACTACTAGGCCAAATAGAGAGAAATCCACCTCTTGGCTTTACCGTATATCCTGCCATTTAATGGCAAGGATTCTTAGGCCCACTGAGGCACACAATACTGGGTTTATCGCAACCCACAGTCTAGCTCTACCAAAGGCTTTACCATGATCCACAGTCCGGTTTAGGGACCACTAGGCCATGTGTTTGTCATTTCGGAGATCCACCCAACTCATCTTTGAATCCATTCGTCTATCCTACATTAACCAAATATGAGAACCCATCTCGTCAAAGCTATCAAGAAATGGTAAGGTTATGCTAAAGAACATTGTCACCCTTGGAAAAACCCATGCCATGATAGAAAATAACCCCATGCAATACTATGCATGCCAAATATAGCAAGGAAAATATACATGCAAGTCGATACTTGCAATGAATCTTGTTGTAGCTTCCTGATCCTGCCTTTCCCTACTTGATCATTACTTCCTCTAGCCTTCTCTGCCTTTCTTTCTCCAATGCCAAAGTGCTCCAAGAAAACTCCAATTGTCCAAGAGTGAGAGAGCTCCAAAACTCCACTGGAAAAATGTTACCAACTGATCCTCAGAAGCATTTTTATCAATGAGACCTCTATTTTCTTCATTTTCCATTATTTTCCTTCATTTTTCTCCTCACATGCAATCTTTCACATTTCACCTTCCCTTTATCCTATTTTCCATTATTTTCCTCCTCACATGAAACATGTGACCTTTCACCTCTCTTTTCTCTTAATTTCCTTTATTTTCGTAAATAAAATGCCAATTAATGCCACCTTTCCTTTCCAAAGCCTTTGCCAATTTCCATGGCCATTAATTAATCACAAGTGATCCCCATCACTTTTTTTTTTCCCAACATTTAGCTTGGAATATCTGTCCCATGACGATGGTTATTATTTTTCCTAAATTAAATTTATTACATGAATTTTTTACCAGGGTTGTTACAGAACCCTCCCCCTTTAGGGAACATTCTCCTCAGTGTTCAATGACACCTACATCCAACAAGACTGCTGAAAGAAAAACATACTACCCATGGAGCTCTACAACTTAGCTTATTGTAGTATTTGCAATGATCATCCTACTAAGAAGAAATTCAACATCAGAAACCTAACAACATGAAAACCATAATGACATGACACCCATACCGCTTATTGGAGCTTTATAACACAACTCATGGTGGTATTTACATCCATATACATATGTACACATATACCAAGACATCACACCAAAACACATGCCAAAAACATTCACTCAACCAATGAATAGAGAAGGATACATAGCCCACATATGATCTGCCATCTCCCATGTAGCTTTATCAGGCCCAAAGTGTTTCCATTGCACTTTAACCTTCTCGATTGCTTAGTTTCGGAGCATGAGCATCATTCTTTGCAAAATGCACTAAGGTTCCAACTGGAATTCTCCTTTTGGTTCCATCTGGAATATAGACCAGTCAATCACATGATAATCATTTTTAACATACTTCTTAAGCAACGACACATGAAAACGTCATGGAATTTCACTGTCGTAGGCAGTGCAACTCAATTTGCTATTGGTCCAATCCTCTCAAGAATCTTGAAAGGTCCAAAAAATTGAGGTGCCAGCTTGGCACATGATCCAATCCTCAAGGAGTTCTTCTTGGTCTTGATGCACAAGTACACCTATTCCCCAAGCTAAAACTCCTTAAAAAACCTATTTTGATATTCATAGCTCTTCTTTCTATCTTGTGATGCCTTTAGATTCTTCTTGATTACTTGAATTTCTTGTTCCATATATGCCAACATGTATGGTCCATTCAAAACCCTATTCATTGGATCACTCCAACTGATGGGAGTATAGCAAATTCGCCCATACAATGCCTTAAATGAATTCATCCTAAAAATATTCTTGATACCCATTGTTTTAAGTGAACTCAAGCAATGGAAGGTACTCTTCCCACTTCCATTGTTGATTCATCATATACATCCTCAACATATCCTCCAATATCCTGTTGACCCTCTTTGTTT
>Ga0115851_102218_pt1 | contig 10237 bp, 5 predicted proteins | sample InSIn2gowninarea_FD_83865 | JGI IMG/M metagenome (GOLD analysis project Ga0115851, IMG submission 83865)
GCAATGTACTAAAACATTTAAACACACAGGATTGTATTTTAATTGAAATCAATGTCGCGTACAACCAAATTCCACCACAATCATCAAACAAAATATTCATAGTATCTAAAATCCATTCCTTTATCTTTCCTATGGGTATGGCAATAGAGGTTGTCATTGGTGCTTATAAGTTATTCATAGTAGTTTAATAATGACAATGTTTTTAACGAAAATGTGTATTTTTGGGGTGACTTATATTAAGTTTTTTTTTAAATCAACTAGAAATATTATTTTGTCTAGACAATATTAGCGTTTAGCATGATTGTATTTTTGCCCACAAAAATTCAAATAAATAACTTTTTCACCACACAATATCTTAACACTTTTTCACCACATCATATCTTAAACATAATAGTTTATCACAATCTATGCTATATATTCTAAACTTTATTTATTAAATTTTTATCAAAATGTTAAAACATCTAAATATTAAATGATTCTTTTTATTAAAAAATCATAATTTCATTTATTTTTTATTAAAACTATAATCTTGATATCCATTTTAATAATAATAAACTGAAAATAATGATAGTAAAATTAATAATCTTACCCGAAATCTAAACTATTAGAAATCTACATCCTGTAATTGCATTCAATATTTAGTATTTACAAAATGTTTTGAAAATTACACAAACAAATATGACTGCAATTATGAAAACTGGATCAATATTTTAAAATAATTTAATTTGTTAGGTAATGTATTACATTAAAAAATTTAGAATGAAATAATATATAATAATAATTATGTTGTTTAAATGTTTACCAAAAAAAAAAAAGCTTAAAAAAAAATAATTGTGTTGTTTAAATGTTTTTGGATTTTTTTAAGTGGAAATTTGATGATTTTTTTTTGTTAAATTTTGAATCGTGTTGTTTAAATTGGGTTTTTGATTATATATAGATTTAGTATCTTGAAAAAAAATTAGGGCACTTGGATTATGGGGAGTTGATAACTCAAATTTGTAATTCCAATAATAAATTGAAAAAAACTTCCAAAACATTTAAAGATATACTAAGGCTATAAGAATGTTATTTAGCTTATTTTTAAAATAATTCATATTTAGGTGTAGTCTTACTAATAGACTAAATGCCTTTAAATCAGACAATACAATTTATTGAAAAATTGTGATTTCTTATTTTTTAAAATACATTTTTGAATGCTGAAATAAATTCAATACAAATGAAAACACTCAAACTAATATGTAAACTAAAACTTATGATTTTAAAAAAATCTATACCATATTTGAGATAAAATTGATTTTAATTTAAAAATAAAAACCATTTCATCAATAAAATAACAACTAATTTATATTTATATTATTTAACAATATATATTATTTAAATTTCCCATATATCCTATTCAGATTTCTGCAACACTGATGTACTGAAAAGGGAGGAATAATACACGGATCTCAAATTATGTAAATGTACACAGATATCCTGAGATCCGACTGATTATAGTAAAGTGACGTAAATGTATTCCCTTCGAGATCTCTACAATGATTCCAAGAAATTCAAATAACCCTCCTTCCAAGAAATTCAAATAACCCTCCAATACTTCCAGGTTACCGTAAATATTACAAAATTGATTGAAATTGTAAAAATGACAAAACAATGGTGGTAGAAGAACATCTTCTAACGAAAACTCACATAAGAAAATTACATTACCACAGAATAAAGCGATATTTCAACAGATTTTACTATCAAAGCAGGCACTGAAAGCCTTATACAGTTTTCTTAGGAGACCTGAGAAAATCAGAGATTATACAGTTTTCTTGGGAGACCTAAGAAAATCAGAGATTAAAAGTAATTTGAAAAGGGTTTGGAAAAATTGTTTGCGCCATCCCTAAGAAATAAATGTGCATTTAAGATTTTCGGGGATTCAATGATACGGATATCAGAACTTAACCATAATCTTGATAAACAAACTTCCATTATTAGTCTTTGCTGCAGGCAAGGCAGGGACTATAGTAATTGGAATGATGAAATAAATATTAGTTTGAGCAGGTTATTTAGTAAAGTTTTTAGGCTCACGACACATCTTCATAAGTGAAATCTCTTGAAATCTAATGCGCCATCTTATTTGGCCTCTTCCCGAGGCAGGGAGGCCAAAACCATATCTTATATCCTTCACATTTTCATGTGTTTCTTTGTATTTTTCAATCACTTAACTAATGCTAGCATTAGTTCAAGGCATTAAATATGCCATGAATGAATAGGGGAGGCAAAGTAACCAAGGATAACTAAGAAAGAATCTATACAACAGCCTCCTATAAAAACTTAAAAACTTTCCACAGCTGCCACCTATACAACCATGAAAATGTCACGGCTGTCACCTATACAGCCATGCAAATGTCACAATTGTCACCTATATAGCCATGAAAATGTGAGTTTGGCAACCTTTCTCGGCATTGGATTTATGCTTGGCATGTGAATGTGTAAGCTTGGTTGATCCATAGCTTCCACTGGTGCACTCTATCATGAGGAATCTGATGCACTTGTTCACTGCCACTGAGGAGCCGAATGTAGGAATAGTGAGCATGTTACCAAGGATGAACTTGCAGTGGCTGAAACTTCAATGGGGGATACCCCTTACCTTTTTTATGTGAGTTAAGTCGTTCTTCCTCACTAGGGAGATTGGGGATATGAAGAATACACTCCGAAAAATGCACGCTCTGTTAATCCAGCATACATTCTGTTAATCCAACATACATTTTGTCAATCCAATATACATAAATGAAGAAACTATACCCGTCCCAAAAGGATCCTCCAGCCAGTTGATATTGAAATTATCCAGTCTATTGAGGAGGATCTGGTCATAGGTCCACTTGTGGACAAAAAGGATGATGAGTTGAGACCTAATTACAGAGCTCCAGTCGGCCCACTGTGAACAACAACAAAGATGTCGCACCCCTTGCGCACCGAAATTTGCCTTCTTCTGCAATTTCTTCAGTGGACCCAGGGTGCCACAGCCACTACCAACAACCTCTCTGAACAAGAACAGTCGTGCTGCCAACAACCTCTTTGAACATCAACCTCTCTGAATAGGAACAGTCACCCCAGGGTGCGCTGCCAGCAACCTCTGTAAACAGGAACAATCATCCCAGGGTGTCACAACTGTTGCCAACAACCTCTCTGAACAGGAACAAAGACCTCGCACTTCCTTAGGCACAAAGACCTCGAACCCCCTTCGGTACAACGAGTTTGTCTACTGCAAATCTCATTTCTTTAGTTGGCACAACGAGTCTGTCTGCTCCAAATAGCCTCACTAGAATGAGAAAATGTTGTTGAACATACATATGCAAAGCATGTGTCTCAGAAGCTGAAATGCGAGTGGAAGGGCTCTATTCCTTCACTCCGACACTGAAAGTGTCCCACGCAATCTCACCATATTAGGGACAGGCAGGGAAGGTTGGAACAACATCCCTCTCGGAAATTCTCCTGAATGATGGGTTGGTTTAGACGCCAACCTCATGGATAGCCTCTTGTTTCAAAATAAGGGAAACCTCACGTTGAACAGATCAGGTAAGAACAACACCTTTTAGACCTTCCAGCTGAGGTCGGAGCATAGAGAGGATAGATATTTAGGATGAACACGTGGCGTGGTGATAATAGAATGTTCAAGCACCTATCTTTCATGCGAGGTCCCAGACACGTACCCCATCAACGTTTTCAAGTTTGAATTAAAATAAAAGATTAAAAAAATGTGTGCATGTGTTACACGTGGCTACAACATAAATTTGCAAAATTTATCTATTGGAACAACCCATAAGTTACTAAAATTGGATTGGACAAGGTAAGCTTCTGGTGTTTTGGTGTTGGTTTAATGGTGTAAACCATTGGTTTCTTCTGTTGGTTTGATAGGGTAAGCCACTAGTTTTTAAACATCAAGAGATGTCATTCTTACTTGCAGGTCATCCAAAATGACTGGATAATTCAGTGTATGAGAAATTATTTGCTAGTTATAATGTGTTACATTCATATTTACTTGAAGCATTCAAGTCTATTACTTGTTGAATTATTTAGTACAACTCTATTTAGTTATGGTTTCCTTTACCGTGCTATTTTTTATTTTTTTATGGCGATTTTTCCATTTTGATGATGTCTGGAATAAGTGGCCAGATAACCCACCCCCAACATTACACCATAGTTTCTGTCTCCCCACCTTTATGGATAAATATTTTGTTATTTTATCGCAACTTTGTTTGTGAAATCATACTACTCAATTAAGTCTAACATTCAGAATTGAAATAAATCCCCATTTCGATTTTCAAATGTTATGACAAACTTTAGAATTGAAATTAATCCCCATTTCTATTTTCAACTGTTATGACCAACTTCAGAATTGAAATAAATCCCCATTTCTATTTTCAACTGGTATGACAAACTTCAGAATTGAAATAAATCGCCACTTCTATTTTCAACTAGTGTGACAAACATATGACAAATTGATCTAAAATCCTATTCGATGGGCATTTTTAAATGGCACAATCTGAATCAAGAGGGATGGATCCAAAAACAACGAATCTCTGAAGCAATTCATTTGTTGTTGGTGTGGTAAAACAAAATAGAGTTTTTGAACTCTTGGGTCTAGACCTTTTCAATATCCACCTTCTATGGAGAGTGCACTTTGGCCTGTTATTGTCTACGGTTCTTCATCCAATAGTTTGTCTTTAAGGTGTTTGTGTTTGAGAATGTAACGTTGGAGGGGCATAAGAAACGCACATGCAAGCACACACAGGACTTTACATGTGTTGAAAATGGTATTGACTCTGGCAATATCTTGTGGTAGTTTGGAAAAGTTCAGATCTCAGATGAGGAAAGACTTCATGCATTTAGCACTGCATATGATGCTGGCAAGAAATTTTGAAGGTTGTGCTAAGTGTACACTGTCTTCTTTGAAAAATGTTAAATGACTGGAAATTTCTTCAGTAATGGAAGTAAAAATATGTTTTAGTATCGATCCATCCTAAAGTGCTAATCTGTTTATACTGACTGAGCCTCCTATCCTCCTATCCTTCTCATGTGCTTTCCAACTTTTCCAGGGACTTGGTATTCTTTACCCACAAGATTGGATGAAAAAATCATTTCAGGCCATTTTTTGCGTTTGTGTTTGGAGAACCAGAATCTTTCCCAATCATCCTGTGCAAAATACAATATTTACAAGGTTATTTACAATGAATAATTGTAAAACATCTGGTTTTGTTTGAGGATATAGTGTAAGGATGCGACATTTCTCTTAATCTCAAGTTTTGGTTGCATGCAGGATTCAAATATATACGGGATGGAATTAATGGTAGAACCCCTTCTGAGACTTCAGGAAAGGGTTAACATTCTCCTAAAGGAGTTTCATGGACATCCAATGTTGCAGCAGATTCTAAAAATTATTGGGGCACTTCTTGGCGTCTCTCTTAATTCTCCATTAATGAAAGTTAGTTTCTTCATCCAAGGAAGAAAATCATGGCTTTATTTCTTATCTCTTTAGAATACAATTTGGATAATTTCATTTTCAGATTGTACTTTAATTTTGAAAAACATGCAACATACTTTATGCAAGCCCTCATTGGTGTGCAATTTTTACTCCATAGATCACAACCATATGAGGAAACTGCTTCAAGAATGGTTTCTTTGAAAGGTATTCAAGGTTCTTATTTGGTGAAAGTTCTTTGCATTCATTTCTGTTGGACCTCACAGGATTTTTCATTTTTGCAGATGAACTTAATCCATTATCATCCTTAGTGAGTCGTTGGAGCAAGATTGAATTTGAATGTTGGCCTACTTCGCTGGATGCAGTTGAGCGACAACAAAAGGTTGATGCTGAGAAGGTCAGTTATAAACTTGATTTTGTAGTTGAGTTTGAAATTTTATGATTAGGTTTTTACCATTATGACCATATAGTTTTGGCAATTATAGTTGTGGTTTGCCTTACACTCAATACTATTTTGGAGAATCCTGTTGATCCAGATGTGGAAATCAACTCTACAATTTTCAGGTACAAGCTTTATATTTTTGCTTGTATTTGTTGGAGAAACTTGAAAGATATATGAGTTGAGGAATCTTTCCTGACTTTCTTTATGAAATTGTACTGTCAAAGAGTTTATGCAAACTGCGACCATAGGAGAGTTTGGGAAATGCTTGGAGCTCTTGCTTATGTTTCATGGGCAATTTTATTTACAAATCTGCTTGGAATCATACCCTATAGATATGCCAAATTAATAGTTTACCTGTCTTAATCTTGTTATTATTCTATGATTTAATACTTTTCCCCAAGTTTTTTATTTGTGAATATATATTTTAACTTGCAACATGGCTTTGGGATACTTAGGCGATCCACTAAAAGAGGGCCTGTTATGTTTCAAGGATTTATTCACTTGTCATTATGGAGCTTATTGTCTAATGGAAATGTTCTAAGTGAATTGCTTGAGAAGAGCATTTTAGATGGATACATTTACTATTTCACTGACTGCATTTCTTACATTTGCAGAACCCTTGCTATAAAGCTTTCACAAATTACATACAACATCTTTAGGTATTATGTGCAGTTCTTACCTTTTTAATTATTTCTGTGCTTTTAGAAAGACGTACACCTCAGAGTAGAAATGTTATTTTTTTTACGAGTATTCCAAAGAACTACAATGATTCAAAGTATGTTATAAGGATTTAAGCTTCTTGGTCAACCAATGCAATAAAAAGTATGATTGCTAATGTCTTGTTTTCTTCTTCCTTACTAGAACGAGATTCATTGTTATTTCTTGCAGGATTCTTCAATCACTCGAAGTGGGTAGAAAACTTGTTGAGAAGGACTTGAAATATTGTTCAGATCTTTGTAAATGGGAGGAAAATTGCTACTATTCGATTGAATCATATAAGAAGACACATCAAAAGCTTCAGAAACTAGTTCAGAAATTCAATGTAAATATTTATCTCATATTAAATCATGTGGCAACACCATTACCTGAAAAAGCAAGGGATCTCCCAAATTTTTTCATTCAAAGCAAGCGCTTTGATTATCCCTCACTGTCTGCCTTATATTTTGTTCAAGAGTTAGTGGAGGTGCTAACTTGTGAGATGGGGAGCTTACTGGATGGTGGAATTTCAAACCATCCTCCTAGCAAGGACGCAGCACTTTCAAGCCAAGATGTAGGGCTTTCAGTGATGCAAAATCATTGAAGGTGTCTCATGGCCTTCAAACCCAGGCTTAATATGAACGTTTGGTGAAACCTAATTTGAGCCATTAATCCAGAAGAGGAGATCAATAGCCATAGCTAGTAGTAGAGCCCGTTGTCCAGAAGAGGAGATCAATAACCATAGCTAGTAGTAGAGCTCTTTGAGCAAGTGGTTGAACTAGTCCATTTACTCGACAAATTTTTTGCCAATCACTTCCAGTGAGTGGGCATGCCACTAGTGGTGGTTTTGCATTTAGATTCTGGGGTCATGGCTTCGCACAACTTTTCCAATTGCATAGTTTATCTAGAAATTATGGTTTTGCATTGGGATTCTCGAGTCATGGCTTTGCATTCTTGCATATTGTCAATGTGATATATAGATTTAAGTCCTCAAAGTTTTACAAAAGCACCTATTCTCTATGTATTTACAAGTATTTACAAACATCAAGACAGGTCTTTGCTTTGCATCTCAATTTAATCAAGAGTTTCAGCAAAACAAACAACAAGCAACTCGATCTATATCTGAAATTGACATTTGTTTTATAGCTCAATTTGAGCAATAGTTTTAGCAAAACTACATAGTTTGATTTGATTGGAATGCATAATTGTATCTTTAGGCCCAAAAGTGCATGAAGGATTCACATCTCACATGCATTCTCAATGAACAAGCATGATGGATTAAAATGGGAATAGGAAGTAATAACTATATGCCATGATACAATTAGGTGACTGTAGCTTTCTCTGTTTATAGTTGATAATCAAGTATAGTTATTATCTCTTTGTTATGGTAACTTAGTTCATCATTGATAAGTTAAGGTTAATATTTCATAAAACAATACTTCATTATAAGTAGGAATCATAGATCAATATCAATGATAACATCTATTAACTTAAGAGCAATTCACCAATCTTAATCTCATTCCCCCTAACTTTTCTGGTTTGATTTGTTGGGTCCACTGTTAAATCAACTATTAAGTCCTGCTTGAGATGTTATGCAAAGGACGTTATAGGTGGTTGAAGTGTTATGATGCAGAGGTAAAGCAAGATAGTCGATGTGATATTTTAGGGTCTAAGGTGCCGACAAGGTTGGAGATAAGGGGTACTTCAGTTGCTCTACTTTTGGTGAATCTTGTTTTTCTAATCAAGCAATGTTGTTCAAAATTTTGGAACAAAAATCCACTCTATCCCCGTGAAGCTAGAGATTTAGAGCAATTTTTCAGAGTAGCATTTCAAAATTTCGAAGGTGCAGATTCCATTACTTTTTGGAACAGAGGCTCTAACTTGGTTGAAATTTTGCTAGGTTTAAAATGAGGGTTTCGTTACCACGCATCCCTCAAGTTTTTTGGCTTTCATATTTCACAACGAATCACTCTTTGAATGTTGTACGACCCCGACAAACACACTTTCATCCTCGCGGTGCCCAGCGATGTGTTATCCAATAGCAGTAGGTAGCATAAAACCAAGAAAGAGAACATCCAAAATGGATCTGTATCTGAAATTGATTTTCTCCACTGCTACCGCTCCATATGATATGTCTAGGCCAATGTACAGACAACCTTATGAGCGAGCTGGAGTCTCTCCATATGGCCCTGGCCCTGGTCCTTATCAGAGTTGCAATAAAACATGAATACCGAATCACACGTCTGGTATGCACATGTACATTTTTACATGTGCTCCTTTACTTTTTGAAAAATAAAGAATCGTTTATTAAACGTAAACTCAACACATAGAGTTGCATGCCCATAATACAACTTTCAATTCAAAGAAAACAATCGGCTTGGCATTGGATTCAAATAAGGAAGCCTATTTGGCATCGATTTCAAAGAACACAGTTCACATGTGCTCATCTTCACTAACTTATTCCTAGAAAATCTGCACACTGGCCATCATGTCAATGTGGCATATACGTAGAGTTCACTGCACACTAGGCATCATGTCAACGTGGCACATACATAGTGTTCACGTCAAGTACACTATTCAGTTCAAGTACACTCGCAGGGCCTTGTTGCTTCGCAACTTGCCTTTTTTAAATTTTAAAGTGTTCGCCATTATCTAAATTTTCTTCCCAAATATTTAAGTCTTGTTCTCAATCTTTACTAAAAGTTCTTCCGAAAATCCTATATGTTGTAATCAAACTGTCAGAATGATCACAGTAAAAGCCAAATAGCAGCGAGAAAGTAGAAATTCTAAACCTTCGAAGTCCGAAGCAGAAAAGAACACATATACATCTGCAAGCCTAAACGCTTAGTGACTCCTTGGGAAAAAGCATCAGCGGAACACAAAATGCCATAATCTTTAATAAATAAACTTCAATTATTTAAGTTTTAAAGTGTTCACCATTATCTAAATTTTCTACCTAGATATTTAAGTCTTGTTCTCAATCTTTACTAAAAGTTCTTCCAAAAATCCTGTATTTTGGAATCAAACTGTCAAAATGATCACAGTAAAAGCCAAACAACAGCGAGAAAGTAGAAATTCTAAACTTTCAAGGTTTGAAGCAGAAAAGAACACATATACAGTTGCAAGCCTAAAGGATTAGTGACTCCTTGGGAAAAAGCATCAACTGAACACAAAATTCCATAGTCTTTAATAAATAAACTTCCATTATCTAGGTTTTGAAGTGTTCACCATTATCTAAATTTTCTTCCTAGATATTTAAGTCTTGTTCTCAATCTTTGCTAAAAGTTCTTCCAAAAATCCTATATTTTGTAATCAAATTGTCAGAGTGATCAGAGTAAAAGCCAAATAGCAGCGAGAAAGTAGAAATTCTAAACTTTCAAAGTTCAAAGCAGAAAAGAACACATATACAGCTGCAAGCCTAAAAGTTTAGTGACTCCTTGGGAAAAAGCGTCAGCTGAACACAAAATGCTAGTGAATTTGAATGAAATTTTGTGCAAACTTCCAAATATCTATTTTGACAAGAGCTGAATCCTCCTGGAGTTTGCTACCATGGCCATATCCTGCCACATATGCACGAAATTGAACCAAAATGAAACAAGATTGTGCAAAACGAGTAGAAAATGTACCTTATTTCG
>Ga0115851_102219_pt1 | contig 10233 bp, 5 predicted proteins | sample InSIn2gowninarea_FD_83865 | JGI IMG/M metagenome (GOLD analysis project Ga0115851, IMG submission 83865)
GTTTTGAACTGGAATCATGCATCCATTATACAATACCATGAAGGTCCTATGTATAATCCATGTTCATAGAAGATCATCTACAAACATTAATAATTACATGGAAATAAAAATAAACTCAATAAATTGGATAGAAATAGAATATTGCATTAGTGTTAAATATCCATAAAACTAAGAAGGTAACTCAATTCCATGTAAGGTTAATATAATTAACGTACATAGCTTTAAATATTTAAGATCTTAAATAATTATTGGAGAATCATCTAGATGTTTGTTGTTCTATAGTTTTGGTTAAAAAGAAAATTACAAGATCATTTCACATATCACTCTTCTATAATTTGAGTTGTAAAAAGATTATTGATGAGTTAATTGGTAGCATATGGGCATACTAAGGTGAATAAGGGTAATATTAGAGGCTTGCTATTAAGGTAGGCCTCGTACTTATCCTTTTTATTTATTGTATTTTTTAAAGTACTTACTATATTATTACATGAAATCAAATACTATTTAATATGAAATCAAATGCTCAATGCAAAATCTTGGAGGAGGAATGTTTGATTTAATGACCATGAAGGCCTAATTACTATTCACATTTTGGAATATTTTATTATTTAATTGAAATTCAAAGCCATTGATGTGGAAGGAGCTAATATGTTGAAATAAGAATGAAATATGAAATACTATAGATGCCATACTCAAGAGACCTAAGGATATTTTAATTTGGATAATATATATAGAGGGAAACCAAAGAGAAAGCAAATTTTATCTAAATTTAGAATATCATTTATAATTTCTACAGATGGAGAGTGAGCAGGCACAAATTTGTGAATTTGTTAAATAAAGGGGGAATATCCCGTGGTGTAAGCAGTGGGTGATTATGGATCAACATATGGTGATAGAAGATGATCTTTAGCTAAGACTAAAAGGGATAATGTGAGGTGGTTCTAGACACAACTACCATTTAACCTTATCTACTACGCATAGGTTGAAGTTTGATTAGGATCGTTGTGATTATCAAGTTAAAAGTGAGCATGAACTTTATGGGAGATGCAAAGGTGAGATTACATAGCATGTCGATGGCTGTAGTTCATAAATATCTCATGATATCATAAATTGGAGGGTTAATAGGGACTTTCCTAAGAGCCCTACTATGCCTACAATCCACATTGATGAACATGATTTTGATTTTAATTTTGATAGGTACACTAGAGGTATTCTTATTTGTAAGATCTGGGAAGGAGATTAAATCTAGATAAACTTAAGGAATTTGTTCTTCAATCTTGTCCCATAGCATTCTTCATCACTTTACTTCCCAATGGGTTATTTTTTATATATATTTTCTACATAAATAAAGGTAAAACTTTGATGCACTTTACTAGGACTAAAATCTTGGGTCACCTTGTCGAGGCTGTAACTTCTGATCTAGGCACCTATTGGGGCCAATTTGTATTTTCAAATCACCTAGAATTCAAATTTTGGATCATTTTTCACTACCTGAAGCCTACATATTAGACCCCAAATTTAGCATGCAGATTTATTTCCCTATTTTTGAAAGTATAAGTTTTTTTTTAGTTTCTAATAAGAGTATTAGTTTAGTGATGTTGTTTTAGAAAAGGTATAGGTATTGTATAATGGATGCATGATTCCAGTTCAAAACTCATCCGAGCTATTTGTAGCCTTTCTAAAAATAATAAGTGAATTTTTCTAAGTGCAATAAAAACTTACTATTTTTAGTAAATTCTGTTAAGTAGGATTTGAGGTGGAATTTGGATATAAAGATCTTGTAATCCTCTTGGAGGAGGTAGCATAGATTCTAAATAGTAGAAGATTGCATTACTGGCAAAATTCTTTGTTCTTGGCAATTTTTTTCTATTGAATTATCAAGCTAAACTTACCCCCTTGATTACATTGTTGGTCTCTTTCAATGAATCTACAACAAACTTTTTTTGCGAAAATTGACACAGATGGTTCAACAAGAAGAGAGGAATTTGTATCAAAGAATGGAGCCTTGATGCTAATCTTCTTATTACATACATGGATGGTTATATAGCTTGGATAAACTTATATGGGATTGTTATTCAATTTTAGGGATAAATGATCTTCTCCAAAGTTAGAAATAAAATTGGAAGATTCCTACACATGGATAAGCATACTAAAGCAAATGCTGCAAATAGAGAAAATATTAGTAAAGCATGATTTATTGTTTGAATGGATGTACATAAACCATGGAAAAAATCTATAAATATATCCTCTAGTAGAGGTGATTGAAGGTTATGTGCACGAAGATGAGTCCCACTTTTATCTAAAAAGAAGTGTTATTCCTAATTTGTAGGTTTTCTCATAATTGATCTCAAAATTTGAAGCACTTAGTGTCCAATTCTTAAAAAAGGTCACATGGATAAAAATGTAGTTCTTGAAGTCTAGTTTTCAAATATGTAATTTATTCTAATACCCTAATGATAGAAATTAATATTTGGTAGGCATGTTTTAAAGCCATTGTTTAAAAAATATAGTTTCAGGACCATACCCCCATTGCATTTCCAACAAGCATAATTGGACATAAATTAAAATATATTTGAAAATTCTTTTGGGAAAAGATACCTAAGACACTTAAGATTGTGGAGGATATTTGTTTATAATTTTTCATAAATATTTTATTTTTTATTAATTTTTTTACTGACTGTTATTACCGTTTCAAGAATTGATCATGTTCGATAAGCATAGTTTGACCTAAACTTTATTTTTATTTTTTATCTTATGAATAATTATATGAATATCATGCACATATTTTTTTTTCACAATTCTAGAAAAATAAAAAAAAAGTTACTAAACATATACAAAACCCATTATTTAAGAAATACAATTTCAAAACCATACCCATCGTGTCCGTCCAGTAGTTCATAAGACTTCCTCCAAAGTGGGAATCATCTTCTGGCACTTACCTTGGATCCAAAAAATTGAATATAAAATGTTGATCTACAGTGCTACACTCTTCAATAGGAAGGTTATTTTTATCCTCACATCTTGAGAGCTCAATAATGTTTAGCTAAGGAAGATGTGGAAGGAAATAAAAATTTAATTAATGATTATTCCTAGGCGATCAATGATCAGCAAGGTTATGCAATTGACTCTTTAATCGACTACCTAATGGAAAGTGATGTAGGTGATTAGGATAACAAGATCCCTTAGGATGATTTAGTGCCTTCTTCTCAGCTTGCTCCTTTTGATTAGGTTAAAACTCTACTAAACATATATTCTGCAAAGGGTAGGAATCAAGGTTTCTTAAGGAATGCATGAACATAGAATGTGTTGAATGAAGGTATCCAAAAATCTCTTCATACTACTCCATTTGGAGAGTGAGTATCAATCATGAAGTAGGTAAAATAAAAAAGACTAATTTGGAGTATGAAGCCCTAAATGTAAAAATAGATTCTTAAATCTTGAGTCTTTGTTAGATAATGGATAACTTTTAGGTAATACTATGTTTAAACATTAGATATTCTTTGTATATTTTATTTTTTTTGCTCATCTACAGTAATAGTTATGGAGACTACCATGAGTAGTTTTGTTACCATAGATAGATGAATACTACTTTTGACTATGCAATAGAACTATAGGATAAGCGATGTATACAAACTCAATGCAGAAATCTTTCAAATTTTGTAGAAATAAGTTTCTGATCCTATATATAAACTACTATTAATATAAATTTATGATTAACAAAAAAATGAATTTCATCTTCTATGGTTTTAACGTTACAAAACTTACTTCAAGTAATTCTCTTTCTATTAAAGATTTTATTCTTTTTTTCTATTAAAGATTTTATACTTTAGGGAATAATTACTATTAACATCTTATTTTGGTTAAGACTTATCCAAATCATGTACCAATATTATAGAATTTAACATAGTCCAGATCTTATCTAGGTTAAGACTTATCCTATGTGTACCTTAATACCTAGGTACGTTTATGTAACTATAAGATTATTTAGTTACATACTTTTATATTCCATAGAGAATATATGAGTTATGCATGCTTTACAAGATTCTCTTAATACCATAGTTATTAACAAGTACAAATTTGAAGTTTGTTTAACATATAATCACAATATAATTCACTAAATAAATCTTTTCAACTTTTAAATTTATATTGAGGCATGAGATATTCTATTGGTCATGATTTTCATAGATCTCTCATGATCACACTATCCAAAATAATATTTAATTCAACTAGTAGGTCTTATTTACACTATTAGCCCAAGTGGAATTATAGAATTACTCACATTAATATGTATCTAGATCCTCTCAGATGATATAGCTTGTACAATCCTTCTTGACAATTATCATCATGTTGCATGTCCTTTGGTATTGAAAAGCATCAATGCTTAGTCAAAATTCCTATCAAATACTATTTTTATTTCCATGTAATTATTAATGTTTGTAGATGATCTTCTATGAACATGGATTATACATAGGACCTTCATGGTATAGGTGATTTATTGCATGATATTAACCATAATATCCCACATAATTCACCATATTCATCACCCACCTCTAGTTCCACCACCTCCCCCTCCATCCCCCCACCTCCTCCTCCACCCCCTCCACCTCCATCTCATCAAACCCTGCCCCAACCTCCACCCACTAATACATATGAGTATATCTTGTAAGATACTATTACTGAAAAATATCAATTTCTTATAGAAAAAATTAATTACATCTAAAATATCCATAATGCATATATTCATGCTCCATGATTTATGTATCTTTAATGAAAATCATAGTTGATACCATTGGACCCATCAACGTGGATATGTATGATTTTTACTTATAGAGAGAGTCGATGAGAGAGAATTATTAATATGGAATTTCCACTCAAAATATCAATAAGTTTTATATTACTAAAGCCACCATAGCTTCATATTCCATTGATCCTGGGATCTAGGAGAGCCTATTGCACTTATTAAAGAAATAATTTCATATTAGTGGTGCATCACCTTGTGTATAGTTGAGAAGTTTTGAGATCAATGGTATATAGTATTTGATAAACCACCATGCTCTAATTATAATATTTTGATGTATATTTTGGAAGAAATTATAGGTGGGAATTGAATAGGAAATAGACTTATTTTTATATGAAATATAATATGGGTATTCGACATAGCTCAGGATACTATAGAATAGGGGCACAATTTCATCCAAATAAACTCCTTTATTCTCCACCTCTAATCACTCATCCTGATTCTACACTTTTTTATCATCAGAAAGTGGTTTAAGTATTAGGAGCTCTGAGTAAGGTTTTATATAATCTCCTGAATAAGCTACCTATGTGGTAGCTAATTTTAATGAGCATAGATATGATAGAGGAGTTAATATAGTTGGTTCTCATGTCTATCATATTTGAGGTGTGATATTTCTTAGGACCACTTATGATGGAATATCCTATATGGAGATGCTATTAATTGATGGTGTCGATATTACAAGCATACAACATGTAGTTATAACTTAATAAGAATTATATACATCTCATATAAATTTTAAAAACCTTTTTATATATTTTTTAGGTTTGTGTAAGAAGTTAGGTCCACTTTATAGTAAAACAGTGGAAGTATTTTTTTAGAATTTAAGTTTAGGCATGATTGATCTTAAACTTTGAAGCACTTAGATGTGGAATCATGAAAAAGGTCTGTAAGGTGAAAATGTAGTGCTCAAAGTATAATTTTCAAATATATAATTTATTCTAATATATAGATGATAAAAATTACAATTTGATAGGGATGAACCAAAAATAAATTTCAGATTTTTTTATTATTATAGAGAATTCTCTTAAGCTTGTCCCTATCTATCTATATATATATATATAGAACTCCTAAAAAAGAAAAAGTTATTAAGAAAAAAAAACTAATGTATTTCAACTATATGGACCATGTTTAGTAAAAAATGATTGAAAAATATAAAATCTTATCCAATTATTAAAAATTACATATTTGAAATCTATGCTCTTTAATATATAATAGGTTTTAATTTCATGAAAAAATTCTACCAAAAACTCCATCAAACATATGTCCAAAATCAATATTTTCTAATATCATTGCTATGAACACATGCTTGCAAGTTCGAAATTGAGTGTTTGCTTAGTAAACCTTTCTCAAGCCTTAAATTAAGGTAAAATTAGAGATTAAAATATTGAGATCCTAATATATATCAAGATTTGAATATTTAACGCTAAGAAAATGCATAATTGGGAAACCTTTTTTTGATATTGAGTTTTAAATTCGACTGCTACCCATTCAACTAGATTTAACTTGTTAATTGTACCCTTTTATTGTAGGTTATGGGAGCCTTTACATAAAATACCATTCATATATATTATATGATTTTGACTTCTAAATCTCTTGGCATAACTTTTAAGGTAAATGTTCAAATATACAATGTTTATATTTTTCAAATTTATTTTATTAGATATACTTTAAAATAATTTAACTAAGAACTAAAATTTTCATTTGTATGTATATATGTATGCTTGAAATACTTTTAATATTCTAGAGAGGTCTTGGGTCAACCACATTCAACTGACTAAATGGTGTATCAATGACTTCTCGAGTATCTACCATTCCATAATTTGAAGCTCAAACTTCTACACCATTTGAGATCATTTTTAAAAATAACATTTCATGCTAATTTTATTAGATATACTGTAAAATAGTTTAGGTGAGAACTAAAATTCACATTTGTATGTATACATGTATGCTCAAAATATTTTTGCTATTCCAAGGAGGTACTATAATAGTCATATTTAACCAACTAAAGAGTGTATCAATTGCTCCCCTAGTGTCCATCACTATATAGTTTAACACTCAAAAATCTATACCATTTCATATCATCCTTCAAATAAATTTATATGCATTATAACCAAAATAATAATTTTCATAGTTATTTAAAAGATAATTAAATTCTTCAATTAACTATGAAAGCATGAAATCAATGACATGAAAGATAACAATAATTAAAATTGATCTAAACCTATCAAAACTTGATTAATGAAAGATATAAACCTGTTATTTACCTATGATGATGAATGAAGGTGAGATTCGATTAATAAAGGATGAATGATGAGATTCTCCAAAACACGGAACCACTAGTGACTAATCTAGTCTCAACCTAGTAACAGTTATACAAACCCAATAATAGTGCTTGACTACCTTTCTAGAATGCCTTTCTTTCAAACTTAAAATTATCGTAACACCTTCTATGTCTCATAACTCAATCATGAAGTAGTGAAAGATTGCAAGAATGCAGAGCTTAGAGTATAAATAAATTGAAAGATGTTAGGTGGCATTTAAAAATACCAATCAAGATTGATACAAGTATATCGTCACCTATTAAGGATTCAAGATTATGTCATATCATGTCATATAATTGATTATGCAAAACCCCTCTACCTTTATAAGAAATAGGTGTAGTGCTAAGACTCCTCCTTAGGCTCATTATGATACCGAGCTGACCTGTTACCAAAAAATATAAAGGTAGATGAGAGTGCACATGGAAAAGGGTATTTATTTAAGAAATTAAATAGATCATTTCAAATATCTAAAAAGGTATTTTAATTAAATCAAAATCTTATTTTAGGTGTTCACAATATGTGTGTGGATGGAATTTGTAGGTTTTAAAACATATATATGTTTATAAACCTATATTTATGATTATTCTTTATTTAATCTTAAAAGATATTATTTCTTAGGTTTTTATTTGCAATCATATGGGTACACCACTTATGCAACATGTTATAATGGGTGAGGGAGGAGTTGAGTGGTATGATATGGTAATATTTATACTTTTTTGTAGAGTACATACATTAAAAAGTTTAATTTAATTTTTAAAATTATTACAAATATGAGAGATAATGTATTATAATTCATGTTTCTTGGTGTTGTATATCTACATGACATAGAAGGAAGAGGAGGATCAATGATGGAGACACATCTAGTCCTAAATAGATAGATCCATGGTTGATTATGTAGATGTTTTTTTTGTATGTTAGTTGTAGATCATAATTTATGTATAAGGATGATGTGTGGATAGAAATTATAATGAACTTTGGATATTCTTATGGACTATGTTATCATTAAAATACTTATGATGGACTGTAGACATTTTTATAGATTATGGATATTTTTAATTATAATGGACTATGGACATTCTTATGGACTATATAAATATGTAGATTATATTATTAGATGAATGGAAATTACAAAAATAGCTCCAAATTGTTTTAAAATAATAGGAATACACCTTTTGTTTTTGCTAAATACCCTTATTTTTTCTTCTTCCTTTTAGAGATTATAAAATTTGAATTTAATATAAAATTTGATGATATAGTAAATTTTTTAAATTATTATGAAATTTGAAGTTATAAATTTTTAAGTTATTATAAAAATATATAATTTGAAGTTATTATAAATTTTTTACGTTATTATAAAATTTGAGGTTGTTATAAATTTGAAGTTATTATAGGTTTTTTAGTAAACGTAAATTTGTTGGGGGAATTTTTATACTAGATCCTAAAACTATGTTTAACTTGTTTGATCTAGGTTCGACCAATGTGGTCTACACCCAACAAATAGTGATCCATTATTGTAGATACCCTTTTTCTCAATTTAACTTGTTTGATCCTTCTTGAGCAAGGTTCCATGTCTTTTATATCAGATCGACATCTCTAAAACTACTCTTTGTCTTCTTCTTTTGCATCATGGTGATTATGTTGTCCATTTATTTCTTCCTCATGGCTATGATATCATCCATTGTCTTATTCTTTTCTTTTTTAAAAAAATACATTTAACAAACATAGTGTAACTTCCACACATACTTGAAGTTTTTCACAAACACATTAACAAATTCTCCCCTTGGGAGGAATCCCACTAAAAGGAACCTAATTATTTTCCACACTCCTAATATCCTTTTATAATTTTAAAAGTTTACATTTGAAGTATACGTGGTTACAGTAATACTAAAGTTGAGTATTTTTCCTTTCAAAATAATTGCTCTCTCATTTTCTCCATACTCTTCTCCAACAATATTCTCCCGTAGGCATTTTATTAAAATCTATTAACTATTTTCAAAGAACTTATTTTTAATCTCTATATTTAACAATATTCTCATTATCAAACATATCTAACAAAACACCTTATAACAATAAAAATTCTAACGAACATTAAACAACAAATCAAATATTTATCTCCCCTAAATACCAAACAAATCAGCAATCCAGTATCAAAAGTGGACGACTTCTATTCTACGTACAGATCTCATCGACGCGTGACATCTCCCATTACCGGTGGGTTTGGCTAGCGCTCTCCTTATCAACTATTCAAATGTGAATTTCCAATTGTGGGTCTCCTTCCTTACACTTTCAGACTCCATAGAGTTTTCTAAGTTAACAGTATTGGTGATACCATTTTACCCCAAATCGTCCCTCGCTCGCAAACACGATGGCGAGGTTTCTCCTTCACGTAGGGGTTTGATCCTTCTTGCTTCATTCTTGAGTCTTTTTGGGCCATGGGGTCATTTCCCTTATGTGGTGGATAGGAATGCAAATCCTGTCACTTTCCCTTCTCTTCCACGTTGGTGGCTAGGTATCCTTCCCTTTGTCCACAATTTTGTGAGGATCTCCTTGTGCACATAGGTTCTGCAAAATCTATGATGTCTTCTGCCCTTTGTCTACCTTCTGGTCACCTGTTTTCCTCCATGTGACCTTGCAACCTGAACAGAACATATCACAAATTTGAAATATTTATTTTTTCGAATCCGGAAACGTTTTCGAATATTTAAGAACAGAATATTATATTCTGAAAATCTCCTATCCGAATGCATTTGTATTATCTGTGGTGCATTTGATTTGCCTCTTTTACCAAGTTATTTGTATGAAGTAATTTGAGTCTAGATATCTTAATCATTACTTTGGTTAAGTTAAATAATTTTATAGTTGACTTGTGTGGATGCTTAATTCAGAAAACTTGTAATAATTTGTCCAAGCACGCGAAAACATTGAACATTTAGCTGCTTATAACTGTCTTAAGTTTTACATCGTAGCAACTATTTAACCTTTTTAAAAATTTGGGATGTTTGAGAATGTTCATCTTAGTAGTAATAACTTATTTTTATGCGGTAAATGTAATGATCTCTTTTGTGGGGCGATTTTAATGTTATAATAGAAGTCAGAGTTATCCATGTTACTCAT
>Ga0115851_102220_pt1 | contig 10232 bp, 12 predicted proteins | sample InSIn2gowninarea_FD_83865 | JGI IMG/M metagenome (GOLD analysis project Ga0115851, IMG submission 83865)
ACTTAACATTATTTCTAATTAAATCATGCAGGCAACACCAGCCGTCTCTACTACTCCAACTCCCGGTAAGTATTGGCAGTGGCGCGGACACTCAATTTATCTGACGTAAGAGATAAGGCAGTTTACGCTACTAAGGTTTTTGCCAATCATTTGAAATACGACCAAGTAATCGAGGCTTGCGATCGCTCTTTAGCTAATCTGCAAACCGATTATATCGATCTTTATCAAATTCATTGGCCTAGTGGTACTTTTAATAGTGCGATCGTCCCCATTGAAGAAACGATGAGCGCTTTAAATAAGTTGCTTGAGCAAGGTAAAATTCGCGCTATTGGGGTTTCTAATTTTTCCCGCGAGCAACTAGAAGAAGCATCTCAGTACGGGCGCATTGATAGCATTCAGCCGCCTTACTCGCTGTTTTGGCGACAAGTAGAAAAAGAAACTGTACCTTATTGCATTGAAAATCAAATTTCTATTCTTGCTTACTCGTCTTTAGCCCAAGGATTATTAACGGGTAAATTTGATGCCAATCACAAATTTGCCGCAGAAGATAACCGCGCTAAAAATAAGCTGTTTCAAGGGGAAAATTATCAAAGGGCGCAAGCTGCTTTAGAAAAATTGCGTCCAATAGCCGATCGCTATCAAACTACTTTAGGTAATTTGGCGCTTGCTTGGCTAATTGCTCAACCTCAAACTAATGCAATTGTCGGTGCAAGAGATTCGCAGCAAGCTGTAGCCAATGCTGAAGCTGCAAATGTCAAACTTTCTAATGAAGAACTCCAAGAAATTGATGCGATCGGACGCACCGTTACTGACCACTTAGACGAAAACCCGGTAATGTGGAACTTTGCGGCTTAAACGGGACTTAAAAATGTTGAGAAGTTTCAAGACTGTTGAATTTTAGTAAACTTACCGTTGCTAAAACTAAGAGTAGTGATAACTTAAGTAGTAGGACACAAGAAGCTAAAAACGGCAAACCAATAAGGCGCTCAACCTAGTGTCTCCTGTTAGAGAGCCAAACTTGTAATTAGTCCAAGCATAGGGTTAGTGGTAAAAAGCTTGAACAAGGCAAAAGCCAAACTCAGGTCTAGAAAGACGCTACTGTGCTGGAGTTACGAGAGATGTAAACTTTAGTTATTTCTCCACTTTATTTGTTAACATCTTTGAATAATTTGAATCCCGAAATTTGAGGGGTCTTGTCATAAGCGGATAAGACCCCTTAAATTTGTTTAAGTTACATTTGGGAAAGATAAAATCCAGGATTTTAGAAGGGAATTTACTTGTTCTGGTACTTCGTCATGGGGACAATGACCAGCCCGCAGGAAGTATTCTGTTAAGTTAGGGCAGTATTGACGAAATTTAGGCGATCGCTCTTTTGCATTCATCCAAGGATCTCCTTCTCCCCATAGCATTAGTAAGGGACACTTTAACTGTTGCAGTAAAACGTCAACTTTTTCGCCTTCAGGATTATTAAAAATTGCCGCAAATACTTGGGCTGCGCCAGCATCGCAGGAAGGGCGATAAATTTCTTCTACTAATTGGTCGGTAACAGCGCTTTTGTCTAAATAAACTCTTTCTAGAGTTTGGCGAATTACCCAAGGTTGACGCACGTATTGAAATAATATAAACCGCGCCAATGGCTGTTGAAATATCCATTTAGCCGCCTCGCCTAAAAACTTTTGCCAAACTTCCGGCTGTTTGGAGGGTTGTATTTCTGCTTGCAAAGGATCGGGTTCAGATGATGAGTCTGCTTCAGAAAAAGGGCCAGCGCTATTAAGTAATACTACCCCCGCCGCCGCATCCGGGCGCTGGGCGGCGACACATAAACAAGCATAGCCGCCGAGAGAATTTCCGGCTAATACTGTAGGTTGACCGATAACTTCAGTAATAAATTCGTACAGTTGATCGCGCCACAAGTCGGCACCATAAGCCAATTGAGGTTTTGCCGATCGCCCAAAACCCAATAAATCGATTGCCCAAACTTCAAAATCTGTTTGCAATTGAGCGATATTTTTGCGCCAGTGGTCTGTAGAAGCCCCAAACCCATGTACTAATAATAAAGGTGGGCGTTTTTGCCTTTCTCCCGCCTTGACATAATAAATTGAGTGTCCGCGCCACTGCCAATACTTACCGGGAGTTGGAGTAGTAGAGACGGCTGGTGTTGCCTGCATGATTTAATTAGAAATAATGTTAAGTTACTTTAATAATTCTAACGAGCGATCGCAGCCGTGCAGCTAAAAAAGAGTATGTCGCAAGTAATTACCGGAAAAACTAAGTTATTGGGCGTAATTGGGCATCCTGTAGAGCATTCCCTATCGCCGATTATGCACAATGCCGCGATCGCGCATATAGGATTAGATTACGTCTATTTACCAATACCTGTACATCCAGACAATTTACAAGCGGCGATTTCTGGGTTTGCAGCGATAGATTTAGTCGGTTTTAATATCACAATCCCCCACAAACAAGCAATTAAGCCTTTAATTGCGGAGATTTCCCCTACAGCTAAAACTATTGGTGCTATAAATACAGTTTGGCGGACGAGTAGCGGTGCTTGGGCGGGGACTAACACCGATGTGGAAGGTTTTATTGCTCCTTTGCAGACTTACGCCCAAGATTGGAGTAATAAAACTGCCGTAGTTTTAGGCAATGGTGGCGCAGCGCGGGCGGTGGTAGCAGGTTGCGCTCAATTAGGCTTTAAGGAAACTTATGTAGTCGGGAGAAATCCGACCAATTTAGCTCAATTTATTGCTAGTTGGGGAAATTCTGCTTTAGCTACACAATTATTAGTTCGCAGTTGGGATAAATTACCCTTAATAATTCCCCAAGCAAAGGTAATTATCAACACAACCCCAATTGGGATGTATCCTAACGTTGCCCAGTCGCCCTTGAGTGATGAAGAAATGGGATTATTAGCAACAGATGCGATCGCTTACGACTTAATTTACACTCCTAGTCCCACCAAGTTTTTACAACAAGCACAAGCAAAAGGCGCGACGGCTATTGATGGCTTAGAAATGCTTGTACAACAAGGAGCGGCAGCTTTAGCAATTTGGTTACAGCAACCTGTACCTGTCGATGTCATGCGTCAGGCATTGCAGAATCATCTTAGTTAAGTACGAGAGCGATCGCATTTAGGGATCTAACATCTGCTATTTGGCTATTTAAAATTATTTGTTATCGTTTAAAGCAATTGATAGTGATAAGTGAAGCGATCGCAAACAATAAACACAAAAGGTTAATGTTGGAGAACCAACTATGACGGCTCCTTATACTGGAGGTTGCCAATGTAAACGGATTCGCTACGAGATCCGGGCTGAACCTTTGACGCTCTATGTTTGTCACTGCCAAGAGTGTCAGAAGCAATCTTTTAGTGCTTTTGGTAGTCAATGCCTGTTCCCCGCGAGGCATTGATAATTCTCCAAGGACACCCAAAACAGTACCAGCGCAGTTCTGAAAGTGGGAGAGAAGTCAGTTGTTGGTTTTGCGGTGAGTGTGGGACGAGGTTGTTTCATAACCCTGCTCGCAATCCTAAAATTACTAACCTGAAACCAGGAACGTTAGATGATACCAGTTGGCTAAAACCTGTAGGAAACTTGTGGCCAGGAAGTTCTCAAAAGTGGGTTGTTCTTGATGAGAAACTATTAAACTATGAGGCGCAACCAGAGGATTTTACTCAACTATTTGAGCAATATCAAGAGGAACGAAACTGCACAATGTAAAATCCAGAAGATTACTCTAAAGTTTTAAGCCTTCTCCCAAATTGGAAGAAAGCTTAAAAACAAGTTAAAACTGTAGCACTAAAACCGATTACCAGCGACCTCTTTGATCGGCAGGATCGCCGTAGGGGTCTTCACTAGCTGGGCGGACAATGCCTGGATCGCCGTAGGGGTCTTCACTGGCGGGACGCACATTACCGTACTGTCCTCTATTTGTACCACCTCTATCCATTAATTTCTTAGCAGCTATAGCTGCAATCCCAGCCATCGCGCCTTTTGCTAATGGATTGCTAAATATGTTACCTTGACTGTTGCCGCCAAGCATTCCCGCCGCGCCGCCTAACAATTGACCGAGCAGATCGGGTTGCTGTTGGTGCATGCGACTTGTTGTCTGCGCCAGATAGTTAGAATCTTGATAGCGATCGTCTTGACCATCGCCATCTAAATCAGGAAAATTGTAATTTTGCTGCCGCGATTGTTGTTGGAGGTACTGTCCGAATTGCATCCGCTCTTGGGGTGACATCCGGCTAAAAGCTTCTTGGGCAGACTCTTGGTAGACATCGGCAGGTAACTGTCTAGATACTTGGTTGTAGCGATTAGCTACTTCTTCATCTGAGTAACCTTCGTGAGGCGAACCTTGTTCGTAGCGATTGACAAAATCTCGGTAATCTTGCTCGTTATTTTGACCGCCACCAAGTAAACTTTCTAAAAAACCCATGATTGACTCCTATCGGTTCTGTGTTAGCAAAATTGTTTACAGTGCGGGGGCAGGCTGTAAGTCTGTGAGGTCGCGCCCTGTAGTACGGTTGTTATAACCTTGAAAATCGCGGTATCTTTGGGCTTCAGATTCTGGTACTTGGATGCCCTCCGATGGTGGCGTTACCCAGTGAACTTGACGTTGAGCATCTCTGTAGTAAACGCGCCCATTTTTAGAGAGATAGTATTGTCCTTCTGCTCCCTGGGCTTTTTTGTTTTTGTGCTGGTTGTAGAGATAGTAAAGAGCGGCGGCTCCAGCTAAAATTACTACTTTTTGCTTGTTTGATAATCCTTGGCGGGGCTGTTGTGCGCGATCGCTATTAGGATAACTTTGGTTTTCAATGCGGGTATTATCTATAGGAGCCGCAGTATTTGTTCTGCTACCGCAGCCTGTGAAAATTGAAAGCGATAATACGGCAGTCAGCAGAATTGCTACTGGTCGTAAATATCTTTTCTTTTCTAATTGTGTTGTATTCATCGGCTTATTCCGTTGAGTGACGAACGCCTGTAATTTGAGCTAGAAGTCTTTTTAAACAGCTATCAACAAAATATTGTTAGCGTTCAATCAATTTACTCAAGGAAAAAATAGCCTAATAGTAAGCGATTTCTAGCAGCAACAATTAAGGTGTTTGCTGGCAATAGTAGCGAATTTTACAAGTCGTTCTATCCAACCTTTGGTAGAAGTTAAATTAAATACTTCAAACTATAGAAATACCTAGCAAGGTAGAGAATCAAGGATAAAATTTTGGTAATTTTCTATTTGGCAACAAGATCGATGGTTAGGAACTAACCTGTTTCAATATTAAAGATAATAGCTTCCGGTACTCTAGGCAGTCGGAAGTTATGAAAAAGTAGGCAATAAGCTTAAGCTAGTTATAAAAATGCGATCGCACCTTTATAGTTAAAGTGCGATCGCAATAGTAGTTAACAAATCATCCTAAATTTTGGCTTCTTCCTTAACTAACTTCTCCCAACCTAAGTCTTTAAGATTATTGTTGCGACGCAAAGGACGAGTTACAAGTTCTAAAATGTCCCGCGCGTTAGTAAAGCCATGAATTTGAGCAAAGGTAAATTCTACCGACCACTTGGTATTAATTCCCCGCGCTTCTAACGGGTTAGCGTGAGCCATCCCCGTAATTACTAAGTCTGGGTGTGTTTCTTTAATGCGCTGAATTTGGTTGTAATTATCTGGTTTTTCGATAATTCGGGGTAAAGGAACGCTCATTTCTTTGCAAGTATTTTCAAGCATCGTCAACTCCGCCGCTTGAAAACGTTTATCCATGTAGGGGATGCCAATTTCCGGTACAGTCATCCCACAGCGTACCAAAAACCGCGCTAAGGAGATTTCTAATAAGTTGTCTCCCATAAAAAAGACCGATTTACCGCGAATTAGCTGCAAATAATCTTCCATACTTGCCCATATTTGCGCTTCCCGCTCGTCTAAACCTTTGGGAGTAATCCCCAACACCGAGCAGATTTTTTCAATCCAAGCGCGAGTTCCATCCGGGCCAATGGGGAAAGGCGAACCAATTAGCTTGCATTTGCGCCGACGCATTAAAGTTGTGGCGGTGCGGCTAAGAAAAGGATTGACCCCAGAGACATAGTAGCCTTCTTCAATTACAGGTAATTCGGTATAACGCTTAGATGGTAGCCAGCCGGAAACTTTAATTCCTTGCTTTTTGAGTTCCAGTGTTAGCTGCGTAACTACGGGGTCTGGCAATGAACCAAATAAAACCAACGGCGTGTGCTTAACATATTCCGACTCATCGGCGGCGACATCTTCCTTCTTTTTACCAAAATTGAGTAAAGAGGCGATCGCATTGCGTTCTTTTTTCTCTGCTTCTACAACAGGCGCTTTTTCAGGACAACGCGCCGCCATCGCCGCAAGTACCGTATCTTCCCCCTGGGTAAAGGCATAATCTAAGCCATTAGCACGAGCCGTTACAATCGGGATACCTATTTCTGATTCTAATTTTGGTGCTAACCCTTCCAAATCCATCTTGATAATTTCGGTGGTACAAGTACCAATCCAGACAATTACGCTAGGATTGCGATCGCGTTTAATTTGTAAGCATAACCGCTTTAATTCTTCGTAATCGTTTAGTTGCGCCGAAATATCGCCTTCCTCTAATTCCGCCATCGCATAGCGGGGTTCGGCAAAAATCATTACCCCCATAGCGTTTTGCAGGAAATAACCGCAAGTTTTTGTGCCAATTACTAAAAAGAAACTATCTTCAATTTTTTGGTAAAGCCAAGCTACGCAACTAATCGGGCAAAAAGTATGATAGTTGCCAGTTTCGCATTCAAAACTTAGTGCTTCTGGTTGAGCTACGGTCATAGTATTTGTTATTCTCCTCTTGAATTTCTAAAACTAGATAAAATCGGTATTTTTAAGGATGCGGTAACAGGAATAACTAATCCTTAGAGCAAAAAATCTTCCGCTCTTTTCAAGTCACCCTTTGTTAATAGTTGGGAAATAGTCCAGAAATATCTTGATTGTCTTGAACTTGCTGTTTATCTTCTGTGAAATCGTTGTTAGATGCAAATTCAAGTTTGCCCATTAGCTCATCTCCTCCACCCAAAAACACGTCGCCAAAATCATCTAAGGAATTGATCGCAACAGAATTACGATCTATGGTTTCTTCCTCTATTTCGTCGAGGGCGATTTCATCAAGAGATGTAACTATAAACGCTGCTTGCTCTTGAAAAGACTTAGTGACGGATGAACCGCCCCCCAAGCTTTCCGCTTCATCAACAACTACAAATTCATCATCGAAGGTAACTTCCAACAAATCATCAACTTGGATTTGTTCTTGTACCTCAGTATTGACTTGAGAACTGTTACCCAACATCAAGTCAGGATCGAAATTCAACCCTAATACATCAATTAAAGTATCTACATTTGGGTTCAGTTTCGAGAAAGGCAACATCAATTCTGCAAGCTGCGGTTCTAGGGCATTAATTACGCCCAGGATGAGGTAAGACGGGGGACGTTTGCCACCGTTAGGAGTAGCAACGCCAGAATGCAAGCTAATCCAGAAGCGATTGCTTTGAAAATATTGCAACCACTTTTGTTTTAACGAGTTTTTTAGGCTACCAAAAAAAGCCATTGTTTCTTATCCTCATCCTCCAAACCAGTGCAGATTAAACCATCATTAAATCTAGCTTTTCTTCTTGATTGGCGGCGGGAGTTGTGGGATTAAGGTAGAAGTCAGACAGCAAAGAGAACAATTCGCGGTCTGGTGCATCGTTTGGTACAACGCCTTCTGGTTGCGCCAAAATTTGATCGGCAATACTCAAGTAGTAATCGCAAACATAGTTGAGCGAGGGGTCTGTTTCTGCCATTTCAAACAAAGTTTTTCCTTTAACGCGAGATACGCGGATGTCTTCAATTAAAGGCAATACTTCCAATACAGGCATTGGTACGGCTTCTACATACTTCTCAATTAAATCGCGCTTGGAAGTACGGTTGCCAATTAATCCCGCTAGGCGCAAAGGATGAGTTCGTGCCTTTTCTCTAACAGAAGCGGCGATGCGGTTAGCAGCAAATAAAGCATCAAAACCATTGTCTGTAACGATTAGGCAATAGTCAGCATAGTTTAAAGGTGCAGCAAAACCGCCACATACTACGTCACCCAAAACATCAAACAAAATTACATCGTACTCATCAAAAGCGTTGAGTTCTTTGAGCAATTTTACGGTTTCGCCTACTACATATCCGCCGCAGCCAGCACCCGCCGGAGGCCCACCAGCTTCAACGCAATCTACACCGCCGTAGCCTTTATAGATGACATCTTCCGCCCAAACATCTTCGTAGTGATAGTCTTTTTCTTGAAGCGTATCGATAATTGTGGGAATTAAAAACCCCGTTAGAGTAAAAGTGCTGTCGTGCTTGGGATCGCAGCCAATTTGCAATACTTTCTTGCCACGCTTGGCTAAGGCAACAGAGATGTTACAGCTAGTTGTAGATTTGCCGATGCCACCTTTTCCGTAAACTGCAAGTTTCACTTGATTTTTGACTCCTATCGTTGTTTATCGAACTGCTAGTTAAAAAATCAGTCTACTAGCTGGTTAGTTTTTTATGTTTCGGTCTTTGATTGAATTATTGTTCAACTCCGGCGTAAAAGAAAGGGGGTTGCAAGATAAATATAGGTTTAAAACAAACTTAGAAACTCTATTTAAAACTAATTAAGTTAATAAAACGTCAAAAACCTGGTTTAAACCTCAAAAAAGCTGTAAATCAATATTTTACAACTACAATTTATAAAAAAGGTAACAAAAAACAAAAATAGATAAACCCTAGAAACTGCTGAGAAAGAGAGCTAAATAAGGAATATAGAACTCAACACAACCCTAGTTACCCGAAGCGGAAGTTAGGATAAACAGCCGATGAGCGGTGTTTGCTTAGAGAATAGATACTTTTAATCGGACTTTTTAACCAAGAGGAGGACAAGATGAGAGTGAAGATAGCTACTTATGTTAAAAATAATAAATTTTGCTCAAATAGCTGTATTTCTAAGAAACATCGCTCTCAATTTCTGCTATTTCTTGTAAAGATTGCCAACCCGCCTGCCATTGGGAAGCATTTTTGAGCAACTTGGCATTAATCCAGAAACGGACAAGCGGATCGCAAGCAGCGACCATTTCGGCAAAAACCCATTTACCTTGATTTTTGCGGTTGACAACTTGAAAATGCCGCCAACCGTCTATTTTTTGCTGCGCTGTCCATTTAGAACCAACTAAATAGGGAAATTTTTGTTTTTTTTGCATAATTTCTAAGGTGTTGGCAGTTATAAAAATCAGAGCTTGTTCTCAAGGTTGGTAGCAAAATCTTTCTGCAAGCGGGAGGTCTATGATGTTTTTCTTGCTGGCAATTTGCTTTGGTATCCCGTAAAAGGTGACAATAAGCTGAGAGTTGATCCTGATACGATGGTAGCTTTTGGACGACCCAAAGGTTATAGAGGTTCTTACAAACAATGGCAAGAAGACAATATTCCGCCACGGGTAGTATTTAAAATCCTTTCGCCAGGTAATACTTTAAGGGAGATGGCGAAAAAGTTAGAGTTCTACGATCGCTTTGGTGTAGAAGAATATTACTTGTACGATCCTAATAAAAACGATCTAAGCGTATTTCTTAGACAAGAAGGACGTTTGACGGTAGTTGAACAAACCTCAAGCTGGACAAGTCCGCGTTTAAGGGTGAGATTTGAGCTAAATGCAGAAACTATGCAGATTTATCGACCAGACGGGCGACCCTTTGCAACTTATGTAGAATTGGAGCAATATAGAGAAATCGCCGAGCAATATAGAGAAGTTGCTGAATATCAAAAGCAAATTGCCGAGCAGCAAACAGAAGCGGCTGTTCAACGAAGTCAGCCGAACACCAAAAACAAATTGCTGAACAGAAAAAACAAATTGCCGAACTACAAGCCTCAGAAGCTCAACAACGCGCTCAAGTTGCCGAACAAAGAGCAAACGAACTAGAAGCAAAGTTACGTGCTTTAGGTATCGATCCAGACGCATAAAAGTTCCTTTGGGGGGAAATACGCCTTAAATAATGCGCGAAGTCCGATCTACCAAAAACTTATCTGTTCCTACAATGAGCGTATAAAGAACTATCTATGCTAAAGGCGGTTTCATAAAGACTATGCAACCAACAAACCCCAACCAATTTACAGAAAGATTTTGCTACCAACCTTGAGAACAAGCTCTGATTTTTATAACTGCCAACACCTTAGAAATTATGCAAAAAAAACAAAA
>Ga0115851_102221_pt1 | contig 10230 bp, 10 predicted proteins | sample InSIn2gowninarea_FD_83865 | JGI IMG/M metagenome (GOLD analysis project Ga0115851, IMG submission 83865)
AAAAAATAAACATAAGACATGAGCAAGTGTTTCTTCCCACGTTTAAGCTCATTAAAAAATAAACAGGTAAATAACCATCGTGAATGTAGTACTTCAGCCTTTAAAAGCCTTAGTCATGTTTGCACCATCACCTCCATTTTTTGCATTGGCCAATCATTCACCTCCATTTGGTTGTTTACCCCTTTTGAGGAACAGCTACAAAGAGTGATCCTATTAGCCATCCTTGTAACACTGTCGTGGTTGGAAAATTCCAATCCTTACCTGGAATCAGCTGCTACCCAATTTTATCACTCGTTCCTCAAAAGACGAGTCTCCTTTAAGCTCTTTTCAACTGACTCGAAAAATATGAAAAGATTGCCAAGCTATTGGCCTCTCCAGCTCGTTAAAGCGACCGGAAGTGCTATCCCTCTTTTAGATTTTAATCTTTTTGGACCTGAGGGATTATTACACAAAAATATCGAGCGCTTGTTTTGTTCGGCTCGTTAAAAGTATCGAAAATTCATCCCTTCTATATTGTTTTATACTTTTTCGGACTTAAGGGATTAGATGATGAAAAAGGAGTTTTGGAGTTCCCTTTACGTCCCTTTTCAGACTCTCTAAAAATGAAAAGGACCGAGTTATCTTTGTCGTTAAACTCGTTAAAAAATCTAATAGCAACAAACTTGTCCATAGCAGACAAGAATGAGTTTCACTATCGCTAGGCTCGTTAAAACATAGCGATGGGTTTGCCCGAAGGGAAATTTATAGAACAAGCATATGTTATCCTCCTCAAGCTTGATAAAAATAAAGAGGTACTGGTTAGCAATGACTGGGGAAAAATTGGGAAGAAAACTTGAATAAACTTTGTTGGTAGCAAGTCGCTCTTGAACATGACACTTTCGCTCTGCATCCAAGTCAGGTTGGGTTGTCTCATTCACCGGTCACATCACACCATCCACATTTGGGGTTAATGCTACCAATCCATCATGTTAGTTTTGTCGATATGTTCAAGAGAAGTCACTCAGAGAATTCACCTGTGTCTCACCCACTGTAATACATTCACGCTCCATTCTTTCATGACCGCCACCCTGAACCTTATATCACCAGACCGTTTTCACCTCCATTAAAATCATTTGCTCCGTTCCGTGTCGTAGATGTGGGATTCATTAAGGCCCTCCTATGACAGATCACTTCTTGTCGACATTAGCTCATTATCCAAGAAGTCGATCTAGGAACACCCCTTCAGTACTTTGAAGCTTGCATGCCTCAGTGGCAAGTTTCTCACTTCCGGCGAAAGGTTTACATCAATGGCCTTCGACCGAAAGATTTTGCATGGTGTTCGACACCAAGTCCTTTATTCACACCACGTGAATTGTACTGCAGTACCTTGAGGGTCATTATCATTATCGGTGATTCCTCTCGTGCCTGTTAATAGCTTACATCATTGGCTGGTAATCAGGCAATGTCTTTCCATGTTCGACTCCAAAACATATCTCACATGGATCGACTTGCACTTTGAGTGAAGATCAAACGAAATTGAAGACCCCGGATCTAGTTTCATCCATCCGGGCTACGATATATATTCAGGAAAATAAAGACATCAAATGTACATCATTGCTGCACAGATAATCATCCAATCAAAGGGATGATGGCTCTACCAGAATCATCAGTCTACACTCAGACGATTGTCTGTCCTATGTACATGAAAATGGATTTATAAAGTTGAGCATGGGAATGCCCGCCTTAGATAGATCATGAAAATATTATGAAGATAATGTATTGTATTGTATCTTATTACAGGTCTCCTCCTAGCTTGAAAGAACTTCAGATCCTCATGATAAAGCATTTCACCCGACATCAAAAAAGATTAACGACCTCATGCTTTAGGGGGCAACTATTATAGATATTTTTGGGCCCTGCAACCCCAGGCATAAAATATCCATAAACTAAGGGCTCCTAAGTCCCTAAAAGTGTTGTTCCAACCCCTAAAGGAACGAGGTCAACTGATTACAGCTTCTCCCAGAAGTTCTCCATGAAAAACTACTCAGAACTGGTCAAAACAGGATCATTGCACTTGCTCCATGGCCAAGGTGCGATGCATCTCACCTAAGTACACTTAGTGGGTGCGTTGCATTTCAAAAATCCCTTCTATGGGGTGCGATGGGCGAGAAGAGACAAATGGCAGTGTCAATCTGCAAGGTGGAAAAGCATGGAATCTTCCAGAAACTTCTCCTATGACACTTGCCTCTCTGAATTCGACCAAGGATGAGTAAGAGATCATCAATCTCCAAGTGGAAGCAAGAACTATCAGAGGGAAGACACTAATCAAATCATAAGCTGACTCATCTCCCTTACAGATATCTATATATGGATCCCTCATCCCAGAGATCCAGAGGCTGGAATTTTGCATCTTGTAAGGAATTGTTGTTAGTTTCTTGAGGTAACATCAGTGTGTGTTGGGTGATCTAAGCTTTGTATGAGGTGAAGAAGGGCTTACTTGCTGAGAGGATGATGCTGGATCAGAACAGCTGGTTGTAACTCTCTTGGCTCTTTCTTGATTATCAATAAAGCTATTCTAGTTTTCCTCCATACTCTTGTGTAATCTATGTTTTGTGCATTTGTATGGTCAATTTACATCTGACCCTAGATTTTTTATGATAATAGATCCATGTTCTTGTATAGTTTTATGCTACTTTGATTCTACAGGTACTCTGTGAAGCTGGGTATACGAAGGAGCAAGTAGCGAAAGACTATCAGAAGAGAGAGAACCGAACAAGGAGCCAAGTGCAAGACAGAGGTTGGTCTCTTTTATTCTTCTCTCATCTATCTTTCATAAAGGAAAATGAAAGTAGACTTTGTTTATTTCTAAGGTAGCTGCCACACCTTAGTGGGATGAGCAGTTCTGCATAGACATTTTTCCCCGTAACACATGGTTGTTATTTATGGTAAAGTGGTTTGGGATGTGCGCCGGGTCCACCGGAGGTGGCCCGCCCATCTCGTTTCATTTTAAATGTAATACAACAGTTATTGGTTGGGAGGGTTCGGCGGGGTTTGACCACCTGCCACCCCATCTATATATATATATATATATATATATAAACCGTTGATGGGAGTGGCAGGGGTGGCAGCCCATCACCCCTATTTTTATAAAAAAAAAATTCGTTTTTTAACACAATATGGCCCTTTTCGAATTTGTCTAGAATAAGGGTTATTAGACAAATCCAATAGGCCACAATTTTTCTTGCTCTCGGGAGCTAGATTCAATGTCTGGGACTTGGTCAAGCTGTAGGAAACTTAAACCTGGCCCACTTCCCAACTTTGACCAAAAATTTGAGTCGCTTTTTCTCCGTCATATGAGCTTGGATTTGAGTGTCATTTGCACCTTTGGAATTAGGGCGACGAGCACTTCGATCTGTTGCTTCGAGGTTTTACAACCATGAGGCCGGAACCCATTAAAATTATTTATTGTTGTCACAGTCTTTAGTGTACTAAGACCCTAAGAAACAAAGTATATTTCCAAATTAAAAATCCTCAAGAGTTTTTCGTTTCTATTGCATGTTCATATATAAATAGAATACAATTCCAGTAGTGGCAAGTTTGAAACCATTACTGTCCTGAGAGTTGTAGTCTAAAAAAGATACTCTACAATTATTTATACATTTTATTCTTCTTCTCCTTTTCATTGTGCTTCTTAATATTTTTAAATATTGTATGTTCCTTTTTCCAATGAAGGTATTTTGATTATTTATTTTAAAACTCCACCATGATTTTTCAGATCTGGGTATTGGGGTTTTAAGGGTTTCTTTCTGTATTAAAGCTCTCCATTCCCATGCGTCAGTTTTCTTTATTTCAGAAGTTGTAATAAAAAAATCAAGGGTATAAAAAAAAACAAGGGTATTAATCCAATACCTCAGTTATGGATTTTTATAATGAAACCTGAAATATATTTATTCAAAACCAAAGGGTTCTTTATAGTTTTCTTTGACATTAAAGGTTATGAAGTTTTACTTCTTATGGTAGTGGACAAGTAGAGCTCTAAATAAATTTTTTTGTTTAACCAAGAACTCTGAACACTCTGCTTCAGGTCTTCATCTTTGAAAATTTTGCTATATCTAACAACTTCTTATTAACACAAAGATTGCTTTTCTTTTCTTTATGGAAATGAAATGTGAAGATAATATACTGTTGTCAATTGAAATGGAATTTTTTTTTAAGCTTTTCATTATGGAAGGGTGGCATGAATATATTCCCTTTTAATTGAAACTAAGAGAGACCCTTCAAATTTGATCACTGATTCACACATATGATTTCACTTTTATGTATGTTGGCAATTCTTATATCACTAATACACAGAGGGTAAGGTTAGAATGATGTACTTATTCAAAAGACATGGGCGCATGTGGCTATTGATCTCACATATAAGCATTTATTTTGTGAGAAATTGTGTTGCTTTCATGGTAGGACTCCTAAATTGTACTTATTCAAAAGACGTGGTCACATGTGGCTATTGATCTCACATATAAGAATTTATTTTATAATTGTGTTGCTTTCATGGTAGGATTCCCATTAATGTGGAATACTTGCTTTTGCAGTGAAATTTTATGACCATACATTATAATTATTGACTTTCTGCTACAATTAACTAGATTTCTTCATTGGATATGTTCGCTCACTAAATTCTATACATTAACTCTCTGCTACAATTAACTAGATTTCTTCATTGGATAAGTTAGCTCACTAAACTCTATACATTATAATTATTGACTCTATGCTACAGTTAACTAGATTGCTTCATTGGATATGTTAGCTCACTAAATTCTATTGCTGGATTGGACCTTTATAAGGGCATTAATGTTATGATATCACCAACAAGTTGTGAAAAACATGATAAAGACTAAAAACTACCCACATAGATTTGATGTCTAAAAACATATTTTGTTTCTACAGACTATGTTGAGATAGATTGCATAGTAAAATATTGCTTCTATTTGGAGTATATATAATCTCAAATAAAATAATATTTTTCATACTTTATGCCACTATTCTTCATCCTAATGACTTGCACAATTATTTTTCCAAAGGGGATTTTTCACATGTGTTTAAAAGGTCGTTAAGTATAGTTGTAAGCAATATCCCATGTAATTGTGCAACTTTGGTCTAAGAAAATTTTCGGGAAATTGTGTACCAAATGGTGGCTATATTGGTTTTATTATCTCATGCATACTCCTCATAAGAAGTATGACACTTAAGGTGGTTACACTACCTGCACTTAATGTCCCCATTTGAAATTATGACTTAAATGTAAGAAACTTTTGTGAGAACCCTTATCACCATCACAATTGTACTTAATGTCTCCATCTGAAAACAAATTAGTAACCTAATTGGAAGAAGGTGATCTTCCTCAATGTAAGAATTTTTTTTCATTTAGATAAGTTTCAATTTTAGCTTTCCAACTTTCACTTTCCATTACCTTTTAAAAGGGAAATATCCATTCAAGGAATTGGTTTTTCTTGTATTTTTTGAGTTGTGTCCACTACATCATGTAGCCGCTTTCTTGCAAAAAACTATAAGGAGAAATGTTGTTACTATTGGTCATTCTTGTTACATTATTTTCAAAGTCTTCAAGAATTTCTAGCTCTTGCGGTTGGTCTTGTTTAGGATTTTCCATTTCCTTTAAATCCCCTTCTATATGCACCTTAAAGAAAGAGTCCTGAGTGAGTGATGCAAACCTTGTGTGATTTTTAACCTCTTGAGCCATGAGTTTCTTCTTTATCTTCCATCCATTTCTGAAAAACTTTATGACGTGTGAGTCTTCCATCTTGAAGATAATTGTCATTTCCCTTAAATTTGCAATAATAATGGGCAATATTGAGAGGCTCTACAAGCATGTTATCCTTCTTGTCATGTTTCTTGAATGAATCATAATATGTGATGCCATATTCCTTCTCACAACACTCTTTATACCACTCAAGCTCTACCACATGACATTGTGCCTTAGTTAATGCAATATCTAGCTTAGCAATGTTTGTGTTATGTTTTTTCAATATTTCATACTTTTTGTAGGGCTATGCGTGCATGATCATTTTGCACAGAGTTGGAATCACTAATTCAAGAACACATTTCAAGTATCAATTAGTTTCACTAAATTAAAGAAATAAAAATTTAGAAGATTAGAAAAATGCTATATTAAAATCCTAAGAATCTTACATAATAAGAAAATTCGAAAATAGGAAGCAAAAGAGATCAAACTAGCAAAAATACAAAATTCATAGTAAATACTGGTAGTTCATCACATTGCAATATTATTGCATTAAGAGAACCTAGGAGCTTTATGTTTTAGATTAGGGAGATGACCATCTGAGTGTATGTTTGTATATTACCTTCTCCATATTTTATCTCTTTAAATGAAGCCTTCTATTTCGTGAAAGGAATGGAAGGCAACATAGACAATGCTTTCATACTCATTTAGAATTAAAGTCTTTGCATCGCAAGAAGTGACTCTTTCCAAGCATTGGAAATTATTTGACATGATGAAAGGAAAGTTCTAATCTCTCACTGGACCTGCAACAACATTTATGTCATTTAGCCCCATATGGGCATTGGAGAATGGACACCTTTTCATATATATATATATATGTATATGAAGAAAGAAACTTTTAAAATTATATGTCACCCTGAAGGAAATTCAATATGCCAAACAATGAATGGAAATCAAATATTTGGCTTCATAATAGCCTAGGAAACCTCTATTTCTACGAGATATACAATTTTGATAAAGAGGACAACGTAGAGATGAATGATAAGGAAACTGAAAAGGAAAGTTGCAAAAAAAATACCACTTAACACAAAGAAGAATACAAGTGCTCAAAATATGCGAACAATGAAAAAATACCATTGAAAGGTAAATCTACAGGGTAGAAATGTGAAGTTGGGTTACACTTTTGTGAGAATTCATCAAATAAAATAGGAGGATTAACCTTTAATATTTTCCATATAGATGTTAATAATAAACTAAAGCCAGTTCAATAAGGGTTTATGGTGTTTTATACTTAACACACACACATATAACCCACACATGTACTCCCTTTTAATTATTCTCTAGATGCACCAGGTCATTTATCCCTTTCAAGTACTCCCTAGATGAACTAGGTCACCTCTTGTCATTTCATCAAGATTGGAGGTCACCCCGTTAAGTCTCCTGTAGGCTTATAGCAAGATAAAAAATCAATCCTTTAATGGGTCCTTTACTATGAGAAACTAGAAGAATTGTATCACTCTAAAATGTGCTTAACTTGGCTAATATAAGAACTAGAAGTTGAATTACAAAATTACACTCATGATACTAAGAGTATCGCAATTAAGATGATTGTAATGTTAACTAGATCATACTTATTTACTACTTTGAACTTAGTGAACCAAATAACAACCATCTACACTAGTTGTTCAGAGCCAAAAACTGTTCGTTTCAAGTACTATATTGCTTTTACCTTGGCCATTATTTTGCAAATGCAAACACCTAAGTGATACAATTTGAATAATAGATATGAATATTGGTTTTACCTTGGTCATTATTTTGCAAATGCAAACACCTAAGTGATACAATTTGAATAATAGATATGATTCCAACTATAGATAAAAATAAAATGAGAAATTTACTAGCAGGAAGGCTAGTAACTACATTTTGATGTTAGCTTTATCTAATCATGCCTTGAGATCGATGCAAAACCAATTTTTAGTTTCACCTAGGAATAATATTGGACTTGAATTTATTGCATTAACTATAATTGAATGAAGATTATAAAATGGTGGGAAAGAAGCTGGGACTTTGCATGGTTATATATAAAAAAAAAAAAACTAAATTTGAACTTTACAATACTAAAAAATGATGAGTTTGATTTCTTCACTTGAAACAAACAATTGGCAACAATGTTGACAAAAGGAAGTAAAATTAGACTCCTCCCCACTTGTTATGCTAATCATATTCCCAGTATCTAGAATGTATTCCAAGATAGAATTTTATTTTCAATATTTATTTTTCATAATTTTTCGAAAATGTTCTTTGTCAAATTTTTTATGGCTAAGGAATTTGCAGAAAAGAAATATATTATTCATTTTATTGAATTTTTTTTTTTTTCTACAGGGATTAGAAAACCCATTAAAGTTGGTTGAAAAATGGACATTATGCATTGAATTTTATAGTTATCCCAATCTAGGACAAGCAGTGATTACATATGTGTGATACAATATTGCGATGAACAAAGTCCTCCAAAGGGAAAGGGATGTACATGGAAGGATAACGAAAAATGAAGCATATTATATTGCACCAATAGAAGGCTTAGGAACAACCATGGAGTATGGATCCAATGGATTATAGTCTTCACCAATTTTGAACTAGTGTTCAACTAGATGAAATGGGTGTACCAAGTCAAAAATGAGAAGTTAAAACAACTTCATAGAGAAGAAAAAATTATTTCTAGTGAATTTCAATCATTTAGAATAAGGCATTGTGCAAATATTAATAGGATATCTAGTGATATATTATATGGGGCAATTCCAATTCAAGATTTGTATGTGAAAGATGAATTGGTGTCAAGAACCACTCCAAAATTTATTGATGGACATTGTAAGATATCTCTTATGTGTGTGTGTTTTTTAGTTATAAAAGTGGTGTCTTTAATGACCATGTGTTTCTTTCAATACTATAATAAGTGTGTCCCCACTATGTAATAACAACTTGGTGAATTATTAGGTGAATTATAGGGGTGACAAATTTCAGAAAAAAATTGTATTTAATTCTCAAGATGTGCACTTTAGAATTTGTTCTTTTAGTCTTGAGTATATTTGAAATGAACACCATCTAATTTGACAAAACCCTTAGATAGTTACATTCGTTTGTCTTATTAATTTTTTGATTTTTTAAATATTTCTAAATAGTAATTTTAAAGATTTTTATATGCATGAGGTAATTTGGGTATATATATATATATCGAGGGTCTAGATCATCACATGAGCAATCATCACCTCATTTCTAAAGGGGTAAACATGATAGAGCATCAAATGAATCTCAAGCATCGACGCAAGGGAAAATTTCTATGCCCACTGATGAGATTGGTTGTGGATCGAGGAGAGTAGTAGATGAATCAGGGGAGGGCCATAGTTTTTTACATCATCATCATAGTATAAATATGTTTATGTGGAAACTTAAATGATATTCATAAAATGATATGTACATACATATTGAATTGATTTTTTTCAAATTAGCTTTAATAATTTATAATAAATTCTATATATTTTTAGGATCATCTCTCACTTGTTCGATGAGAGTATCAAATCAATCGATGTAGGATTATCGTTCACATCATCATGATATGGTATATATGTCTATGTTCATTTAATTAAATGATGAATTGGTAGAATCATATGTACATACGTATGGAATTCATTTTTTTTCAATTTAACTTAATTAATTTATAATTTTTATTTTGTTAGAAGCATCTCTCACTAGGTCGTCACTAGAAGGTGCTCAACATTCTCCCTATGGTCAACATGATCAATCAACTCATGTACTTGGGTGTGATGGTTCTCAACCATATTCCGGTGGTCGTGAATCTCAATCAGATCATGATCCTCAATTTGGTAAATTATATAACTTATTCATTTTTTATGTTAAGAAAAATTTGTAAATAAATAAATATTATGTACATATACATGTATGTCTATTTTTCAAGTATATAGATACATTTAAATTAATATAATATTTATGTAATTATATTGAAGCATGGGGTGAAAATGTTAAACAAAGTAAACGTGGGTGAAGGAGGGCGATTCAAGAAGAAGACCATATGCCAATTACCAGTTATCCATCTGATATTCCTCTTAAGATTCCTTGGGAAACAAATATCCAACAGTGTACGTTACAAAGGTGCACAACTCATTATAAAATTGAAGAACAATTTTGGGATGTTGGAGCTCCCTGCAGGGAGTCAACAAAACTTAGAAATAATTTTTGCACTCTCTAAGTATATTTCTCGATATTTACATGAGCCTTGGGCCAACAACTAATGGCTTTATAGATATGATGAGGTGTATAAAAGAAACAACGATGGGTGTTGATAAATGGGTCGAGGTAAATAGGAACATTACAAAATCACATGCCAAATTTATGTTTAATTTTAAAGAAAGGCCGAAAAGAAATATGTTGAAGACTTTGAAAATAATGTAACAAGAATGACCAATAGTAACAACATTTCT
>Ga0115851_102038_pt1 | contig 10229 bp, 12 predicted proteins | sample InSIn2gowninarea_FD_83865 | JGI IMG/M metagenome (GOLD analysis project Ga0115851, IMG submission 83865)
GGATAAAGAGGACGGAAAGGACACCAGGGCAGCACTAAAAAACCAACTTGGAGGGGACTCAAGAGTGGGGGGAATTGAGAGTGGCAGTGCTTCTTCAGCAGCATCACCTTCCTCACCCATAGGTCCCAACCCCTCATCTATCTCATCTTTTTTTGTTCCTAGAACAACAGTTGGTTCACAACCTGGGATCAAATCAGCAATGAAAAAAAGGAAAAGGCAGAAGCCGATAGGTTGGTTAGTCAGTGTCTTCTATGGAGTGATGTTCCTTTCAACATTGCCAAGACAAACCCATTCCACCAGCCTATGTTTGATGTTGTTGCTATCGTTGGCCCGGGGTACAAAGCCCCCACCTTTGCAGAATTGAGAGGGCCTCTTCTTCAAGATGAAAACACTGATTGCACTGCTAGATTGGCGGAGTTTAGGGCATCATGGGAACAAACTGGATGCACAGTCATGTGAATGTCATATAGTTGGACTGACCAGAAGGGTAGGACCCTTCTTAACTTCTTGGTTAGTTGTCCCAAGGGAACAATGTTTATGAAATCTGTTGATGCATCTGCACACATTAAAGATGCATGTACATTATGTGAGTTGTTGGACATCTTCATTCAGGAAGTAGGCCCAAGCAATGTTGTCCAAGTCATAACGGACAACGCTGCAAATTATGTTGCAGTGGCAAGATGCTTATGGAGAGGTATCCTAACTTGTTTTGGACACCTTGTGCTGCTCATTGCATTGACTTGATGTTGGAGGATATAGATAAGATTCCTACTGTGAGGGATATTGTTAAATCATCCAAGAGCATAACAAAATTTATATATAAACATGCATCTGTGCTTAGTTTGATGCGAAGATTCACCAACAACAAAGAGTTGGTGCGTCTTGCCATTACACGATTTGCCACAACTTTCATATCACTTCAGTCTTTGTTGAATTCTATGTGGGATGTGAGGAGCATGTTTCTCTCAACGAATTGGCGTTCTTTATCTATTAGCCGCAAACCAGAGGGAGAGGGCATATGCAAACTAGTTTCATATGATCAGAGCTAGAGGAGGTGTGTACCATTTCAGAACCTTTGGTAAGGGTTCTTCAGTTGGTTGATGGAGAAAAACCCGCAATGGGCTACTTGTATGAGGCCATGGATAGGGCCAAAGAAGTCATTCGTACTTATTATGCAGATAAGGGAGACAAGGGGTTAGAGAAACAACAAGTCATATGGAGAGTGATTGATCAGCGATGGAACAATACCCTCCATCGCCCCATTCATGCTGCAAGTATCTACCTCAACCCTGCATTTTCTTACGCCTATGGTTTTAGATTTGATGTCAAGGTGGTGGATGGATTCTTCACTTGTGTCGAAAGGATGGTGTCATATGAGCAAGAACATGAAGAGATTTCTAAAGAAATGGAGGTCTATAAGATGGGAAGTGGCAGATTTGGTTTTAACATGGCTATTAAGAATAGGACGACCCAAATGCCAGGTAAGCTTCAATGTGTTTCAAACTCTCAAGTTTAGAATTTCAATGTTTTTTTTTTTTAATGTTTCTCATTTTTCTTTTAACTTGTAGATGCTTGTTGGACAACTATGGTGCCAAAGTACCCCATCTCCAAAAGCTTGCCATTCGAGTGCTCAACCAAACATGCAGTTCCTCTGGGTGTGAGCGCAACTGGAGTGTATTTGACAAAATACACAGCAAAAAGCGCAACAAGTAAAAAGATTTCAAATTAAATTTTTTGAATTCATTCGATTAATTTTAATATTTAAATTTTCTAAGTACTAATTTACAACCTATGACCCTAATACAGATTGGAGTCCCAACGCCTCAATGACATGGTCTACGTCTACTACAATCTTTGATTGTGGGTGAAACAGCTTCAGAAACCTATTGATGTGGAAGCCATCTCATTGTGGACAATATTGATACCACCTCTTCATGGAGAGTCGAAACTGAGAGGCCGATCATGGACTCGATCCCAGATTGGTTAGGTGTGGATCTAGAGGATGTAGCAGTTGCAAGGGAGGGAGAGCCAGAGGTAGAGGAGGAGCAACATCAAGGTCAGGAGGCACTAGCAGCGCTGGATGAGGATGATGAGGAGGAGGTGACACCATCTTTGGATGCGCAGCAATAGCAGCAGCATAGGATAGAGGGCCACCTCTTCCATCGGCTTTTAGAGGACGATTGAGTCCATTTGACTTTGTATCCCCAAGGTCAGGGCCTTCTTCCTCTAGAGGAAAAGGCAAAGCCATTCCATATTCCCGTAAAACGGGAAGAGGATCTTCATGACTGATTATTTGATGACTTTTAGATGACTCATGATATACATTTATTATATTTTTTGTTGATATTTTGACTCTTGAGAGTTGAGATTCAAACAGGACTCAAAATTCAGGGGTTGATTCACTATCTTGATATCTGATGTAGCACTAGACTTCATATACATATTATATATTAGCTTTATTTACATGTTTATGTGGAAATGCATTTATTTGATGTTGTGGATACTCTAGATGTTAAAAAAAATAAAAATAGAAAATAAAATGAATAATTTTGTGTTTTTTAAATTTTGCCGATTTTTTGCAGACTTTTTCAAAAAACTCTCGACTTTGCCGACTTTTTCAACTTTTGGACCCTTGCCGAATTAATCTCGACTTTGACTTTTTCCACATTGAGAAAAATCCATTGCAGATCTTGACGGAATACAATACATTGAAAAGGAATTCAAACGAGACGGTTCAGGATTTTACTATAGGGTTCAATCAGATCTACAATTCCATTCCAGATAACATAAAACCTCCACCTGATTTGACACTTCAACACTATCCGAATGCCTTTGATCCGGAGATGGCTCATCAACTAAGGGAAAGAGATCTTGCAACTCTGGAAGAAATGCAAGATAATGCAATGAGCATGGAAGCAAATTTGATGATTAAAAAGTCTCAGTTAAAACATGAAAAACTAGAGAAGAAAATCTTAAACTAGACACATTGATCAGAACCATGGAGAGGATGGTCGACCGAATGATAAATTCAGATAGACAACTAGAGCCACAAGTCAAAGATCCGAATTTCAGAAACCAACAACAGCCTCAGTACAAGATAAAACAAAGAGAGTAGAGAGCTCCTGGGGCATCAACATCTCAACAGCAGATTTGGACACCCTTGCAATAGAATTATGCTCAAGGAGAATTAGATTATGAAACAAACCTGATTGTCGAGGAAAACCACTTCTTAAGGGAAGATTACCATCCCATTTCCTTAACTGAAAATGAGGAGTATATCGAGAAGACAAAATAACCCAAAGATGAAGACCACATACTAGCGAATGACTATGCATTGGAAACACAATCAGATGATTATTAAAGAGGATACTTGAATGCACTCATCTCTCAGCATAAGCAATATTCCTTGAGAAATAGGGATGTCTCGATCACTCCCATTCAGGAAAGGACATCGTAGCATAAGGATACCCAACAAAAGACAAATCCTCAAGGTAATCAAAGTAAAGGTAAAGAGATGGTAGCAGCTAACCAAAACAAAGTAAATCAGCCATCTACAAGCAATCCAAACAAGGAACATAACAATCAGAAGAAGGATCATACATCAAAAGATCAACTTGAGAAAAGAGACACCATCCATAAATCCGGCTCATTCAATCTAGAAACTGAAATTTCAAAGTTGAAAGTGTCAATCCCTCTTACTGAATTAGTCAAAAATAGCCATTACAAGTCTGATATAGCTAAAACGTTGAAAGTTGACCCTTTGTCTGACATGGTCAATGTTGAAGATGACTAGCCCGAATTAATTTTTGGTCCAGCCATAGATGGTCAATTAGAAGATAGTGAGGTTCCTCCATTTAACCTGAGTCTAAGAATCCACCAATGCATTCTTCATATCTCCATGCTTGACTCCGGAGCCACCCATAATTTAATGCCTAAAGTCATCATGGAAAGGTTGGGTCTAGATATAACCGTGAATACCATGACTTGTATTTTTTTGATTCCGGTAAGGTCCGTTGTCTTGGTCTAATCAAGTATTTGGTAGTATCCCTGGACCAAATCCTGGCAAAGAATGTCTTAATGGATGTGGTGGTAGCTGATATACCACCACGGTTTGGTATGTTATTGTCAACGTCCTGGGGAGCGAAACTAAGAGGCACACTGCAGTTAGACTTCTCCTATGCCATCATCCCAGTTTTTGGGCAATTGAGGAAATTGTACCGAGAAACCAAAATGAAATTCATGATAACTAGTAAGGAGAGGCCGAATAATCATCCTATAAATGTTGTACATACAGATTTAGAATCATTTATTTTATATAATGACAGTGGATTGAATAATGTAGACAGTCAGCTTGTAGAAATAAAAGATGTACCAGAGATTTATGATTGTGTAAGAACAAATTTGGATTAGGGAAAATAAAATTTGCCAAGTTCATCATAACAGCCATCAGACAAGGCAAAGAAAGGCTCAGAATAGCCATCAAGAAAGGTAATGGAAAATATAGAAAAGCGTGAAGAGAAAGTTCAACCAAAGCAGAAACCAGATTTACAGCCCTTGGAAGAGGACCATGGACTTTGATGGTGCTCTTGGGAAAGATAGGGCAGGCATTAGCAATTGGATCCAACGTCCACATCATCAGCAAGGTGAGGTCCCTCAAAATGTTAGATTATGCTCGTACAAGTTAACTTTTGATTACACTAACAATGAGGCGGAGTACGAAGCATTGATCACGGGCTTAAAGATCTTGAAAAACTTGGGTGCACGAAAATTTTTTGTGTATGGTGATTCAGAACTTGTGATCAAGCAAGTTAAAGATGAATATCAAGCTCACCATCCACAAATGAGACAATATAGAAATGTTGTTTTAGATATTTTGAGAATGTTTCTTGAATATACACTTTCAGTTGTACCAAGGAGTCAGAATCTTATGGTAGATTCATTGGCTACAACTGCAAGCAATTTCAAAATCCCCATCTTTTCAAATAGGAAATTTGAGATTCATGTAACGCATCGGCCCTCAGTTCCTGACAACTTGCGATATAGGCAAGTATTCCGGGATGACAAGCAGGTAAATAACTTTCTTCAAAGTGAAGGAGAGTTTGAGAATTGTTCCATGGATGAGGTTTACGACAAGGATGGTCAAGTCATTGAGGCAACTCAAGTTGATATACTACAGCTGAAGAACAATAATATTCCGAAAGGTCTTATACCTTTGGAAGATCAGTTTGATCGAGATGATGTAGCAAGGAAACCCACTTTGGTTCCTACAAAGAAAGGTGTCGAATACGTGAACATTGGAACAGCAGACAAATCGAAAATGATCAAGCTGTCCAAATCAGTATCTCCCGAGGTACAAGAGAAATATATTCATTATTCTCTGAATTTTTTTATGTTTTCGCGTGGGATTATGTAGACTTAAAGGAGTATGACAAGAAAATAATTCAGCATACTATACCAGTTAAAAACTTAAACCTGATCAAAAACCCTTTAGACAAAAGATAAGAAGGATTAACCCAAGGCTGCTTCCATCCATAAAGAAAGAAGTTAACGGACTTTTCAAGGTGGGCATCATTGTTCCTATCAGATTTTCCAATTGGATATCAAATCTAGTTCCAATGAGAAAGAAGACCGAACATATAAGGCTCTGCATAGACTTCAGAAACTTAAACAAAGTATCTCTGAAAGATAATTATCCACTTCCCAAAATGGACCATATCCTTCAGAGAGTTGTGGGCGCTTCCCAGATGTCACGACTGGATGGCTACTCCGGTTACAATCAGATTTTAGTGCACGAGGATGATCAGGACAAGACAACATTTACCACACCTTGGGGCACATTCAAATATGCAAAAATGTCATTCGATCTCGAAAATGCCACTTTTCAACATGCCATGGACATAGCCTTTGCCAATGAAAAAGATGTTTTCTTGGTTGTATATTTAGATGATGTAACGGTATTTTCACATTCAGATGATGAGAAATTGCATCATTTAAGAGTTATTTTCCAGAGATGGAGAAAGTTTAGGATCTCTCTCAACCCAAAGAAGAGTTTATTTGCCATGGAGGAAGGCAAACTTCTCGACAACATCATCTCAAAGGACGACATCCAAATTGACCCTTCATGGGTAGAAGCCATTCAGCAAATTGATTTCCCTCGCAACAAGAAAGAAATCCAAGCATTCAATGGTAAGATGAATTCCTTACGCAGATGTATTCCTAATTTGGCTAAACATCTTAGAGAGTTGACAAATATGTTGAAAAAGGATAATGATGTAAAGTGGTTCGAAGAAGCCCGCAAGTCCTTTCACGCTATAAAGCTTGCTTTGACCACTACCCCTGTTTTAATCAGTCTTGATTACTCCATTGATTTTATAATATTCTCTTTTGCTTCTAAGCATACCATGGCAGCAGTATTGATGCAGAAAAGGGATAAAACCGAGCTGCCAATAGCATTTTTTAGTCGCAATATCAGGGATGCAGCCCTTAAGTACAACTTCATAAAGAAACAAGGTTTGGCTTTGGTAAGAGCGGTGAAAGACTTCAGAGTTTACATTTTACATTCGCATACTCTTGCTCATGTGCCTAATGCAGCAGTAAAAGAAGTTCTTGTGCAGAATGATCCAGAAGTTAGAAGAGGTAGATGGATAGCAGCATTAATAGAATATGACCTTGAGATCAAGCCTACCAAGCTGATCAAGGGTCAAGGCTGAGTCAAATCTCCATGCTCTAGATATCAACCTAGTAGCAGCATTGTCCGACAATCAAGAAGAAGTAGATCCCATTCAGATATCTGATATCTTTTTATCCTCTCCACAATATTCTGATATTATTTATGTTTTGCAACATCTAAATCCCCTCTAGCCATGTCTAAGGTTGATCGCAGGTCATTGAAGTTGTAGGCTTCTAAATATTGGATTATGGACAGCACACTTTATTAGAAAGACCCTGGAGGAGTGTTATTGAGACCGAAGATGAGTCTGAAGAGGTAATAAATGACTTCCACAAAGGAGACTGTGGAGGCCACTTGTACTGAAAGACCACGGCCAACAAAGTACTGAGAGCAGGTTACTATTGGCCTACAATTTTTGCAGATGTCTACAAGGCAATGATGAGTTGTCACAAGTGCCAAGTTTTCCAAGGTAAAAGAGAACTTCTTCCCTTGCCTCTACAACCTATATCAATGCATGCACCATTTCAGCGGTGGGGGCTAGATTCCATACGCGAGATTAACCCATCATCATCCACACAACACAAATGGATATTGACAGCTACAAACTATTTTACTAAGTGGATCAAAGCGATTCCAACCAAACAAGCAACAGATTCAGTTATCATTTTGTTTTTAGAAACTAATATCTCGTCCCGTTTTGGTTGTCCTAATAAGATCATCACAGACAACGCGACAACATTCAAGTCTAAAAAAATGACTAAGTTTTGTGACAAATATAACATCAAGTTGAGACATTTGACAGCGTACTATCCACAAGGAAATGGTTTGGCGGAGCCCTCCAATAAATCCTTAATCAGGATCATCAAGAAAATGTTGGAGGCCAACAAAAAGAATTGGCACAAAAAGCTAATCAACGCATTGTGGGCAGATTGGGTGAGTAGTAAGAAACCTATTGGGCTTTCTCCTTTTCAAACAGTGTATGGAGTAGATACTGTCTTTCCTTCATCATTAGCAGTCCCAATCATGAAATTGTTACAAGAAGCAGGAAGTGAATAGAATGATATAAAGCGTCGGATCAATCAAATGATTCACGTATATCAGACACGAGATGAGGTATTTCAAAACACCTCTAAACTCCATGATAGGATAAAGAAAATCTATCCTTCATCATTAGCAGTCTCGGTCATGAAATTGTTACAAGAAGCAGGAAGCGAATAGAATGATACAAAGCGTTGGATCAATCAAATGATTCACGTACAGCAGACACGAGATGAGGTATTTCAGAACACCTCTAAACTCCATGATAGGATAAAGAAAATCTATGACCAGAAAACGAAGGAGGATGACTTCAAAATTTGAGATGTGGCCTCCGTTGGGATGCCAAAAACTAGGACAAGGGTAAGCATGGTAAATTTGAAAACCTGTGGAAACGCCCTTATCAGATTTCAGGTTTCTGAGGGCAAAATGCTTTCATGCTAGATGAGATGAATGGAGAACCATGCTTAAGAAGACCAGTCAATGGTAGGCTCCTTGAGCACTATGTTTTCTTAAATATGCTTCTCAGAAATTCACCAGTTTAATTGTAAATAACAGTTTAACTTTCTGCAAGTGTGAAGTAGAGAATCACTGGAGTTCGGACCCCAAAGTGAAGGCCATGGAGCTTCACTGGTTTTCTTCCATTTTCAAAGTTCAGATGTCAATTAAGTAAGTTAGTATTGAATCATTTTTCAGCCGATTTCAACTCAGCTTCGAGTCAGTTTGTGTTATTTGAGTTGTCCGCATTCAATGATACATTTCAATTTAAGTTTTTAACCATATTAGCCCACATGGTTAGGCACTTGGTCTACGATGTTCTTGACACCTTCAAGGAGCTTCCATCCCCAATAAGGTCTATGTTAAAGTCAGTATTTGCATACTACCATCAGTGATCAAAACTCCTCTTTTTATATCATATTAGGGTCCCATGCTGAAATTTTTGTCATTCCACCTAGGTCCTCATTCAAAAATTTACTCCTTGACGGTAGCGCAAGTCAAAAAGAAAAAAAAAAAGCCTACTCTCCCTCAAAAATCAATACTCGCTAGCCCATCTTCATGTCTTACTGAGCATATATCAATCATAAAAGCTCATTTCATAACGTCTTTATGTCATTCAAGTCAACATGGAGTCTCGTCATTCAAGGTCCCATTAGGTCACTAGGTTTCATTTTCCAAGGTTCAATAATACTCCATTTCACTGCATAAGGCTAGCAAAAAAGTATGAGTAAGCAAAATAATATCCCTTTTTCATTTAAAGAGGATTTGCAAATATGTAACCATGGTTGCCCAGTTCTAATTTTCATTTCAAGTATGAGTTTTATTTCAGATTGTAATTTTATTCCAAAAACAGAGATGTCATTTATTTTTATTTTTTATGTAATTTTATGTTCATTATATGTAATAAGTATTGTTCATAAGCTGCCAACTCAAAATCTATATGCCAACTTAATCAAAGCAAAGTCAAATGTAAAGTGTGCCAAACTCCAGCATCATCAATCTGCAATGAAGAAAATCAAAGTGTAAAGGGTGATTAGCAAAGTTTTCAATGGTGAATTGAAATATTAGAAAGTGGGTTTTAAAGTTAAAAAATCAAATTCACTCAAGTATAATAGCCTTCATAGCATCAAACTCAACTTCATTTTCCTCCTACCATCGATTGAGCAAACCCCAAGAGACCATTTCACAAAGATCCTAGGCGAAATTGCAAAAATAGAGCAAGGGTTGCGCACTTCTTTTAGCCGCTACGCACTTCCTTCTGGCGATGCGCACTTCCTTCAAGCGTTATGTGCTTCCTTCAAGCGCTACCCACTTCCTTCAGGCGCTACGCACTTGCCATAGAAAGGGCACACTTCCTTGTGGCGCTGCTCACTTGTCCAGGAAAGCCAGAATCACCTCCAAAGCTCCACCAACCTTGTATTCGACCTCCAGCAAGTGAGTAACAGATAAAGATAGCATTCTCCTTCCTCCTACATTCATTTCTTACGGTGTTGTGAAAGTTCATTAAACATTTGGTGTTTTTCCTCATATCAAAACCCTAGCATCTCCCTCAAAACCATCATTGCACTCTCAATTCCCAAATTTCATTCCCCTACACTTTCACAATTCCCTTTCCCTAAACCCATCTCCTAAAAACCACATTCAACCAACATTATACCTCCCTAGGATTTTGACATTAAAACACCATGGCAAAAGAAGAAAACAGACCATATAGTGAGGAAGAAGAAACAAAGGTGAAGAGACCACACAAAGGGGGCAGAGTACTCAGATTTGAGCCAACAGATATCAGGGAACTCTTGGCATCTCCTATGGCTGTGACATCTTTCAAAGATCTTGGTTGTTATGAATTTTGTGAGCAAATTCAAAAAGTCCAACACCATGCCATGTTGACTAGACTCTTCATATCTAAACTCCATGACAACTAAGATACTCTAGCTAGTGTCACTTTTACTATATCCACTATCGTTATATCACCTGCCACCGCGATCCCAGATTTTAGGGAGAAATGGTTCAAGCAAGGTGAGTT
>Ga0115851_102224_pt1 | contig 10223 bp, 5 predicted proteins | sample InSIn2gowninarea_FD_83865 | JGI IMG/M metagenome (GOLD analysis project Ga0115851, IMG submission 83865)
ATGATTTTGTTGAAACGATATGATCAACCTGTTCCTCTTGCTATGCTGAGACAACCTTCAATTCAGTATGTTCCAAATTGCCTTCAAAAGAGGATTATCGGTGGTCTAAAAGCTGCTGGAGGAGCTTTCCCTAAGCTATCTGGCATTTGCTAACTACATTTATCATGATAGAGACATGCTCATAGCTCTGATGGAGAGATGGGACCCAAATTTGATCACATTCCATTTGCCGATAGGAGAGATGATAGTCACTTTGGAGGATGTATATCGGATCACTAGGTGTTATCACATAAAAAGGAATTTATGTATTTACTTAATACATTATAAGACATTTGCTTACACTTATATCAAAGTAGTATTAATGATGTCTTGCATGTTGTTAATACTTATATCATGACTTACTATAATTCCTTGTTTGTGTAGGTACACGCTGACCTAAGGAGTAGGTCATACTACTATCTATATAAATAAGGGATCTAGTAGTAAGTCCAGATCAAGAAATGATGATATTATGATCCCATATTCGATCTTGATTATGGCAATCCAATTCTAAGTACCTTTTGACACTACCATACAAGGTTGGGATTTTGTATACTTCCTCATTTGAGAGCATACGAACATAGAAATGACCAAATCTGAGTATCACAACATCATCATTGCACGATCAGACAGGTGTACAGAGTCGATTAGAGGTGGATCATAGTTAGAACAAGATTATCAGCATTCCTCTATGGAGAAAATAGGCCGCTGGCATTCCTCTTCAGCCCAAATACACTGCCAGTGGTCCTTTTGTGAGATTTATTAGCTCTGAGATCTTAGGTGCAGGCGACATCGACCTCTGGGACTTCATCACGACCTTCATTTCATCATTATCAGGTACACTTCATGAGGTAAGTATGCATTTTTAGTTTTGTATGGTGGTTTTCATTTACACTGCAAGTATCTTTTGAGATTATCTTTCATATCTAGTTTATCACTGTTAAATTGCTATCCATAGCATCGAATTTACAAACTTGTTTTTGGGATTGTGGATGTTAGATTTCCTTGCATTGTTTGCTTATTTCTTCATTAAATCTACATTCTCAAAAATTATTTGTAAACATTTGGTGAACCCGATGTGAAATACTAAAATTGCACTAAAACCCTAGGGTTTTAGTTAGGACTAAAAATCATTTTGTGAGTGTTTCAGAGATGGATCAGCTAAGAACCATGCTTTGAAAGTCTTTCAAAAAGAGACTTTGACAACCTTTTAGAGGAAATCCAACATGAAAGACCTAAAAGTTTAGAGGCTAGGGCACACAACAGTGGAGAAGGTGAAAATAATCACCTTAAAGCAACAATTGAGGGAATGCAAAGACAGATCAATCAGATAGCAAGAGGATTAGCTCAATTAGATGATTCATTCGAGTTTGGCAGTCCATTATCAGATGAGATCTGTAGGTGCATGCCACCCGTAGATTATAAAGATCCAAATTTTTGCAAATTCAATGGAGAGGGAGATCCCAGAAGACACTTATAGGGATTCAAAGATGAATGTGAGCTAAAAATCAACGTAGATACAAGATTACAAGCTAAATTCTTTCCTCACAGCTTGGAAGGAGAAGCACGTGAGTGGTTCTACGCATTACCAGAGAGATCAGTTACATCATTCAGGGAATTGACTATGTTGTTCTTAGAACAATACAAGCACAATATCAAGAAGGAGATCATGGTTTCATATCTATGCACCATGAGATAAGGTAATGATGAAAAGCTAGAAAAGTTTGGTATCCGATTCAAGAAGACTTGGCAACAAATCAAGATAAGGCTTACAGAAAAAGAGGTAAACAATATCTTTAAGGAAGCTATCATTTTACCTTTGCAACCACATGTCATTGATTATACGCACCTAGCATTTTCAGATATGACACATAAATTGTTAGAAAAAGAAAAGGTTTTGGTAAAATTAGGATCTATCAAATATGGAGAAGATGAAAAACCAAAGGCAAAGGACAAGAGAGCTCAATCACCCAAGAAGGACAAATCAGTTCATGTGGTAGAAAAATCTGATGAGAAGAAAGAAAAGAAGTTTGTCAAATTTCCCATACCACCTAGGTTTATCTTAAAAGATCTTGTCAACAAGGGTCTGATACAGCCATTGCCTAAGCGAGAAGAAGATCCAACAATGGAAAGACCAGCTTGGTACAAGGAAGATAGATATTATGAATATCACCAAACCAAGGGGCATGCCACAAATGGGTGTGGAAGCCTTAGGAACAGAATACAAAGGCTCATTGAAGATGGATTTTATGTATGTCCTGACAGAGTTGAAGAAAATGAAGAAGAGCATGATATCAATGTGATTTTTCATGAGGAAGTGTGTGCAACATTGATAAGAGGAAAAGCAAAAGCAATCACAGATCTAGTTACATGCAAAAAAAAGCTTCCAAAAGATCCAAGGAGCTTTGATTTGATTGAACAACTCAAGAATATGCAAGCAAAGGTTAGTCTTTTTGAATTATTACAAATTTCAGAACCACATAAAGAGATAATGAATCAAGTTTTTAAGAATAGTCCAATAGATAGAAACATATCAATGAATGCCCTAGCAGAAAAAGCTGAGATGTGGAGTAAGGGGGAAATTATTGCCTTCTACCCTAATGAGAAGCCTAGCAAGGATGTCATGAAGTTGCATCCACCATTATTTATTGAATTTAAAACTTTTGGCAACACAATGAAGAGATCATTGATAGACGATGGGGTAGCTTTGAATATTGTCACTACCTATTTGCTTTCTCAATTCGATCCTGAATTACTACCTCCAAGGAAGGAAACCACTATGAGAGTTAAGGGATTTGATGGTGTCCCTAAGAAATGTGTAGGGATTATCACACTCCCTATCAGAGTTGGAAAGAAGACACTCAAAACATTGTTTTACATTACAGATGGAAAACCTTCATTCAATCTTATCCTTGGAAGACCTTGGATAGATGATATGGAAGGTGTGGCATCTACATTGCATAGATGCTTTAAATTTTGCTTTGAAGAAAATGTCTATAAAGTAGAATCAGATGAGCAAGTGTCCATACAATGCAATTATGTGCTTCTCGAAAGGTTCATTCCTTACAGTTCAGAAGATGAGGCTATCCTAGCCAAGAACGAACAAATTTATAGAAAAGCATTATAGAAGATTAAGATCACAGAAATTGGATTTGGTTTGTACACCATTACATATGTGAATAATCTCAGTCCTAAGGAACATTTGCAGGAGCCTGAAATGATGCAAGAACAGGACCGCCCGTGCTCCTCCCAGCAGCTTTTAGACCACCGATAATCCTCTTTTGAAGGCAATTTGGAACATACTGAATTGAAGGTTGTCTCAGCATAGCAAGAGGAACAGGTTGATCATATCGTTTCAACAAAATCATTAGTATATAATGAACAATAAAAGAATCAAAGTTGTTGTGAAGACATGAATGAGGATACAATACACATCATTGAACCATGGAAAGAGGATGATCTACTTGTAGAAGTTATAAGAGAAGCTGCCAAGAAGAGAATAACAATGTGCATACATTTGGAACTAACACCTACCCAAGAGCTAAACTATGTCACATCACCATGGCCCTTTTCCATGTGGGCCTTGGACTTCATGGGTGTTATCAACCCTCCTTCTGGTGAAGGACATAAGTTTATCCTAGTAGCTATAGAATACTACACCAAATGGGTTGAAGCAATATCCCTAAAGATAGCTATTCAAAAACATATTATCAACTTTATTAAGGAGTACATCATTTGCAGATTTGGCATACCTCAAAGATTGATCATGGATAATGGTACAAATTTCATAGGAAAGGATGTCATAGAGTTTTGCAAAAAGATGAGGATTGAACAAATATTTTCTTCGGTATACTATTCGCAAGGGAATGGTCAAGCAAAAGCAACCAACAAAACCATCAAGAAGATCTTAGCAAAAACAATTCAACAAAGTGGAAAAGATTGGCATGACAAATTGCCATATGCTTTATGGGCATACAGGACTAGCATGAGGACAACAACATGAGCCACTCCATATTCTTTAGTCTATGGAAATGAAGCAGTAATTCCCCTTGAGATAGAGATACCTTCTTTAAGAATCGCACTCAAGGACATCATGAAAGAAACACAGATATGGGAAGCAAGGATGAACCAATTAGAGGCCTTGGATGAGAAGAGAGTCCATGCCTTAGAATATCTTAGGGCATATCAGTAAAGAATCAGTAGAGCTTATGGGAAAAGAGTGATACCAAAAACATTTGAAGTTGGAGATATGGTCTTACAGGAGAATATCTCAAACACCATGGTTAGAGATGAGCTCAAAGGAAAGTTTGAGCCAAATTAGGTTGGCCCATACATTATCTTAGAAGCATAGGGTAGAGGGTCATACCGATTGTCTATGTTGGATGGGGAAGTCCTCAAGAACCCCATCAATACTAGACACCTTAAGAAGTATCACATTTGAGCGACCCTGAGGTTGCTACGAGCATCAATGTTCATGGTAGATGATGCAAAAAAGATCAAAAGATGAACATGAGATGCTAGGTCCAAACAAGAAGCAGAATAGGTGTCAAAAAAGGAATGCCAACATTCCATTTAGGGCATAAAAGGGTCACCTACGATCCTATTTCATGAGCAAAATCAGTCATAAAAAAGATCAGCAGTCATGTAGTTCACAGATTAATAGTGTGGTATATCAGGTTTAGCAATACCATCCTATAGATTATCAATGATCTCTCTTAGTTTGTCAGCTTTAGCTCTTACATTATTAGTAGCACACCTCATATTATCAGATTATCAATGTGGCATTTCAGAATGTCAATTTAATCAAATTATCAGCATGGCATTCCAGAGTGTCAAGCCAGTCAGACTATTAGTATTCCATCTTAGATTATCAGATTATCAGTACTACCTTTTAGAGTATCAGTTTAGTTAGATTATCAACATTATATCTCATATTGTCAGCTTTATCACATGCCTCTTGGTAGAGTTTCAGCTCCCATGATCAAGAATCACCTCTTGGTTCAGATTATTAGCTTTATCATATGCCTCTTGGTGGAGTTTCAACTCCCATGATCAAGAATCACCTCTTGGTTTAGATTGTCAGCTTTATCACATGCCTCTTGGTGGAGTTTCAGCTCCCATGATCAAGAATCACCTCTCAGTTCAGATTGCCAGCTTTATCACATGCCTCTTGGTAGAGTTTCAGCTCCCATGATCAAGAATCACCTCTTGGTTCAGATTGTCAGCTTTATCACATGCCTCTTGGCAGAGTTTCAGCTCCCATGATCAAGAATAACGCACTCAATGATTTTCAATTATTCATCCAAAGTGGGGCATATGTTATCACATAAAAATGAATTTATGTATTTACTTAATACATTATAAGACATTTTCTTACACTTATATCAAAGTAGTATTAATGATGTCTTGCATGTTGTTAATACTTATATCATGACTTACTATAATTCCTTATTTGTGTAGGTACACACCGACCTAAGGAGTAGATCATACTACTATCTATATAAATAAGGGATCTAGTAGTAAGTCCAGATCAAGAAACGATGATATTATGATCCCATATCCGATCTTGATTATGGCAATCCAATTCTAGGTGTCTTTTGACACCGCCATACAAGGCTGGGATTTTATATACTTCCTCATTTGCAAGCATATGAATACAGAAATGACCAAATTTGAGTATCACAACATCATCATTACATGATCAGACAGGTGTATAGAGTCAGTTGGAGGTGGATCATAGTCAGAACAAGATCGCCAGCATTCCTCTATGGAGAAAATAGGCCGTTGGCATTCCTCTTCAGCCTGAATACACCGCCAATGATCCTTTTGTGAGATTTGTCAGCTTTGAGATCTTGGGTGCAGGCAATGTCGACCTCCAAGACTTTGTCAAGACCTTCGTTTCATCATTATTAGGTATGCTCTATGAGGTAAGTATACATTTTTAGTTTTGTATGGTGGTTTTGATTTACACTGCAAGCATCTTTTGAGTTTATCTTTCATATCTAGTTTATCATTGTTAAATTGCTATCCATAGCGTCGAATTTACAAACTTATTTTCGAGATTGTGAATGTTATATTTCCTTGCATTGTTTGCTTATTTCTTCATTAAATCTGCATTCTCAAAAAATATTTGTAAATACTAGGCTACCCATCAGAGGCAAGCTAGTGAACATGGTTCTAGTTCCAGGCATGGAGCAGGCTGAGAGATGGGTAGTGTGGTTGATGGGTTCAAATGATGTCAACCATAGAAAGAGAGGGATTTTGCTGATGAGACATGTGCCAAAGGATCCACCAGCATAGGGTGATATGAGACTGAGGCTATTGATTGCTTGTCTGTTAGACACTACTTTCTATCTAGATAAGAGCAGTGAGACATTTCCGATGGGCATGGTTCCCATCATTTAGGATATGGTACTCCATAGGCAGAGGTATGCATGGTGTCCGATGATACTGGCATAGTTGTACCATGATCTCCATAGCTTTGCTGAGGTCATGAGAGGAGAGAGGACAATAGCACACTCGATGATACTGCAGGTGTGGGCTTTTTATCACATCGCTATTTTTAGGCCAGCTTCCCTACCGTTAGATCACATAGATGAGGTATCGACTTGGCAGTGGTGGGCCACTACACATAGATCAAACTTTCCAGATATGGACTTGGAGGATTGGTGAGTGCGGCTAGACCTACTAGATAACTCACAGATATGTTGGCACCCTTACAGGCATGCACCAGAGTGGATAGAGGATCCTATTGAGCTCACATGGGTACAATGACCTATGTACATATAGACATGCAGAGCACTAGTGGAGCCATACAGGCCAAAGCAAGTGCTCCATTAGTTTGGCATCCAACAAGGCATCCTGAATGTCTATAGGATGGTGGTGTGCTACTATTGTAGCCAACATCTACCAGAGGATTATGAGCTAGTTTTGGATTGGAATTCTAACTGGGAATCCCCTAAGAGGGATTCAGATCATGAGGATGATATAGATATCGATGGTCCTAACCACATGGAGGACTACATGGCCTTATGGCTAGAGCATCACCCTGACCATATAGGCATACATACCCCAGACCCTGCAGTGGAGGAGGTTGTCAAAGAGGACATAGATGATGTCCAAGATGGGTGGAATGCCCCTGAAATTGGACTAGGATGGGATGGGAGGTCACACTACGAGGTCTGAGATGCATCCCTAGATGCGGGCCATGATGATAATGATGAGATGGATCCAGATCAAGATGACTATGAGTTAGAGATAGCTAATGAGGTGGATGATGCGGATGAGGATGATGATGAGGATGGTAAGTTGCTCATACTTTAATTTTCTTGAGATTATGCTTGCTTTTCATATCATGCGAGAAGATTGATAATGATTTGTGATGATTTTTAGATGATCAATATCTAGAGATGTAGGTAGCCAAGCTAAACGGTCTGATAGGTCAGAAGGATGCTGATATTAGAGTGCTTTAGAATTGGATATGATTTGAAGGAGGTGACTATTTGACCATGTACTAGGATCTACAAGTATCCAACAAGGAGATAAAGAGCCTCTATGAGCAGCTACACCAAGCTGAGCGTCAGATCGACAAGGAGAAGGCTCACACGGAGAAATATAGAGCTAGATGTGGGGGTGGTTCATCTAGTAGAGTTACTAGCTTGAGCATAGGGGGAGGGGATTCTTTTAGGAGAGGATGATTGTACTTGAGATGAGCTGATTTGATGTCTCTATAGAACTTGATTTTGATAATACAAGTCATGATTTTTGATGTGCCATTTGTTGTCTTATAATGCATGCTGTGCTATATACTGAATTATCACTTTTCTTTATTTATTGAGCTGATTTATTGATATAATGTCCATACTCTAATTCCTTGCTTCACGAGAAGGCTACTAATTTTGATTTTTTCCTAATTTTCTATCTAGGGAGGACCATCGATGGTCCATTTTAGCAATATTTACATTGTTGGCATTCTTATTCTTGAGTCATGATGTCCCCCTCTTTCTTCGTCATGACCCTCATTTTACATTTTTTACCATATGATGGCTCTCGAGAGCCTGGTGCCCCTGCTAGTACTAGCTTCATTCGGTTGCTTATCTGACTGTGCTTTGGGTATTCCCACCCCTTTCACGATGTGCTCCTACATCAATATGATACCTGTATTATACTGTGGCATCAGATTTTTATATATTCCTAGTTTAATGTGTCTTCCTTTCCTCAACATGCTTTTCAAATGATATAGCTTTCTTATCAACTAGATCTTGGATGATATCTCTAAACTTCTAACATTCACATGTTTTGTGCCCTCGCCCTCTGTGATATCCACAAAATCCACTTGAGGTTCTGTTATTCTTTTGGTTGACTGGGGGTAGCTGAACCAATCCTCTCTATAGCAAAGATTATAATAATTCATCATGATCCTCAGTGACTTTCGTGTAAGTCCTAGGAATCTTTCATCTAGCTGGATCTTGTTTTTTTGTGATCACTAAAACCATGTTTACTATCTTTTCTATAGGAGCTCTCTTTTCCTTCTTATGCCCCCATAGATCAATTTTCACCAAATGTTTCTCTTTTCATATCATGGATAAGATCATTTCTGATAAAGGTTGTTCCAGGTAGTTGAAGAACTCTAATATCATCTCATCTCTGAGAGATTTGATCAACATATGTTTTAGCTCCTTCTCATTCAAGTTTATAAACCTGACTACCTTTTTCCATGCTGTTATGAAATTCTCAATAGATTGGTTCTCCTATTGTTTCATTTTGGCCAAATCTACTATAGTAGGTATCCTCTTCATGTTATGCTGATACTGGGATACAAACTCTCTTTTTAGCTGACTATAATTGGTAATGTTTTGGTCCTCTAAACTGTAGAACCATTCAGATGCCTCCTTTTCTAAGCTGCTTGGGAACAACCTGGCTAACATATCATTGTCATAAAGATGGCTACAAGCTAACTCCTCAAAGACCATAATGTGCATTCTTAGATCACCTGCACCATTATACTTGCTGAAGTTGATATCTTCCCCTTCCCATGTCCTTCTTCTAATCCTAGCGTATAAGGGGTGACTCTCTTTCTGACATTCATTCTCTACCTGATCTCATGCTAATGTTAGCTTTCTAAGCTATTCGACCATTGCATTGAGTTGTGTCACCATTTGTTCATTCTACTTGACCTTGTCATTATTTTGATTATCAGCCTTCATCTTTTCTTCATTTTCACTACTAGCGAATCTACCACTCTAGTCTCTCCATTCCTATATTAAGTTTATTTCCAACTCTATCATGATAACCTATCTCACACATGTTGGTGATTGCTGGTAAGACTTTGTGCTTGTTATCTTCCTAATCTCTATGTCCTTGATTTCCCTTTCCCTATTTGACCAATAGGAAAACTTGTCGCTAAGTGCCTATGCTATAGGGTCATTTTCTGATTCTTCTTCTAACTCATCCTCTGACTCATCATCAAGGTTCACAACTTCTTTGTCTAACTGTTCATTGTTGACTTCTTGTATGATTGGCCTAATATTGCTACAATGCTCTTTGGGTATAATGGATGATGCAAACTGCAAGATACCTATTTTGACTGGCTCACTACCAATGTAACTCCTTCCTGAGTATAACACACAAAAATTGATATGCTCTTCCATGATGAAAATAGGCTGCAGGCGGTCCATTTCTTGACTGCTTAGGCCATTGATGATCTCGTACTGATAAGGAGGAACCCTAATCTCAAGAGTTTTTTCAAAAGGAGATGCCCTAATGAACAACCTACAATTGTTAGTGATCATAAAATCATAGATAGCATTTACTGAATTAGCCATATCAAGATCTCTAAAAAATTCATAAAACATTCCAGGACACCTCATGAATCTTTGCACTAATCTAAGTTTATCTTCGTTGAGATTTAGATCATTAGTTTTTCTAGAGAAATATAAAGTTAATTGTCTTTCATTATTAAGGGGACAATCTATATCTCCTAAAATTTCTCCCTCAGGGTTTTTATTATCCTCAGAATCCCCATGATAGGACTCCTCATCTACTATTTTTGTATATGCTTTGTTAAGGTTATCATTGTCTTCCGAATCCCCATGATAGGATTCTTCATCTAAAAGTTTGGTTTTGATAACTAGGAGAACACTATTTTTATTCAACCTAGCGCTTTTTCTTATTGTTGCTATGCC
>Ga0115851_102225_pt1 | contig 10223 bp, 11 predicted proteins | sample InSIn2gowninarea_FD_83865 | JGI IMG/M metagenome (GOLD analysis project Ga0115851, IMG submission 83865)
AGGGCTTGCGGTTCCTACTGGAGCAACATATGACCACAGGGTGACTCACCCTCCCCTGGTGGTGCACACTGGAACAAGATGATTCGCTCTCTTGTGGGACAAGATGATTCGCTCTCTTGTGGAACAGGATGATTCACTCTCCTGTGTAGCAGGATGATTAGTTCTCCTGTGAGGCCTGGATTGATGTGTTCTCCATGGAAATTGTAGCAGGATTGATGTGTTCTCCTGTGAGGACAGGATTGATTAGTTCTCCTGTCGAGGCATCCTACCCATGTAGTCTGGGACTCATGGGAAGTACCTCTCATCTCATCAATGAGCAGGGAAATGAAGTTAGGGACCATAGTAGTACCAATGGATGCATCGTTGTATCTACCGTACTCCCTACGCTAGGATGACCTCCATTGATCTAGGATCAATGATACTGGTCTGGGACCAGTGGTAGGAGTTGTACCATACTATTACGCTGACTTTGAGTCGGTTGAGATTGGTTTGGTACCAGTGGTACATACTCTGAGAGTAACTTCGTGTCAGTGCAGTACTGGTCTAGGACTAGTGAGAGTGGTACATACTATGACGCTGACTTCAGGTCGGTTGAGACTGGTCTGGGACCAGTGGTACACTCTCTGAAATTGCGATACTGGTCTGGGACCAGTGGTAGGAGTGGTACTTACTATGAAGCTGACTTCGGGTTAGCTGAGATTGGTCTGGGACCAGTGGTACACACTCTAATTGATGCAGGATTGATGTGTTCTCCTGTGAGGATAGGATTGATTAGTTCTCCTGTCGAGGCATCCTACCCATGCAGTCTGGGACTCATGGGAAGTACCTCTCATTTGATCAATGAGTAGGGGAATGAAGTTAGGGACCATGGTAGTACCGATGGACACATCATTGTATCTACCGTACTCCCTATGCTAGGATGACCTCCATTGATCTGGGATCAATGGTACTGGTCTGGGACTAGTGGTAGGAGTTTTACCATACTATGACGCTGACTTCGGGTGGGTTGAGACTGGTCTGGGACCAGTGGTACATACTCCGAGACTGACTTCGTGTCAGTGCAGTACTGGTCTGGGACTAGTGAGAGTGGTACATATTATGACGCTGACTTCGGGTCGGTTGAGACTGGTTTGGGACCAGTGGTACACTCTCTGAGACTGCGATACTAGTCTGGGACTAGTGGTACTTACTATGAAGTTGACTTCGGGTCGGCTGAGACTGGTCTGGGACCAGTGGTATGCACTCTGAGACTGACTTTGAGTCAGTGGAGGATGATACTGGTTTAGGACGAGTGGAGTTGTACTCACTATGACGCTGACTTCGGGTTGGTTGAGACTGGTCTGGGACCAGTCGTACATACTTTGAGACTGACTTTGAGTCAGCATGATACATCCTCGATCATTTCTTCTTCTTCATAATTCGGACAAAAGTAGAGCAGAACAGAACAATGCAAGAGCAGAGCAAAATAGAGCAAAACATTACAGATCAGTGCAGGGCAGAACAAGTCAAAGCAGATCAGGTAGAATTGAGCAGAGCAGGGCAAGGGTCAGGCTGTACAGGGCAGTGCATTTGATGGATGAATAATAATGACCGATAGATAGATTGCAGATGAAGTTCTCCATGGTTGAGAGGGAGTGTTAAAATTTGCAACCAGGGAAAAAATTCATGTGGGACATCTTATTCATGGCTGATAATATTTTTATTAGATTCCTCTCGTCGAGAGGTGTAGGATTGATATAAAGATCATCCAATTCCGATAAGTATTCATGGAGATATGAATTTATTTTGATTATGGAATTATTATCAAGTCGACCTGCAACTCATGTAGGCTCAGAAGCCCAACAGTCACATCTATTCACCCACCAATGTTGTGTATAAATATAAGAGGACTTTTCCTCATTTGCACTCACTCATCTCATCACATCTCTCTCTCTCTACTACGCAGAAATGAGTCTCTTCTCTACTGCGCTGAAATGGGTCTCTCTCTCACACATGTGAAGCTGGAAGCTGTTGAATTTGAAGCTGCAACTGCAGAAGTAAAGATTGACTTGTGTGGCCTAGAATATCTCCTCTTTGGAACTGTGCTATAGGTTCATCTGAACCTCCTCTGAAAGCCGCAACTTTTGGTGGTGGAATGAAGTCAATCCGACGAACAGTTTGCAAGATATCCACTGCCCTAGTTTGAAGCCGGAAACTGCTAAAACTGAAGTTGCAACTACAGAAGTAAAGATTGACTTGTGTGGCCTAGAATATCTCCTCTTTGGAACCGCACTATAGTTTCATCTGAACCTCCTCTGGAAGCTGAAACTTTTGGTGGTGGAATGAAGTCAATCCGACGGTCGGTTTGTGAGATATCGTCTGCCCTAGTTTGATAATGAAGCCACTAATGCTGATGCTGCTGATCTATGGTTTTCTACTGCTGATATGAATCAGATTTATTGTACTATTTCTCTCTGTTGAATTATTGAAGATAAAAGAATATTTGATCAAAGGGTTTCCCCACACATTGTGGGGTTTGTCCCTGGCTAGTCGCCACATCTTGTGTCTCTTGTCTTGGCTTGTTTTCTGTCGATCGTTTAATGTTCTATCTGCACTTTACTTTATGTACATGTGATTTCTAATTGGTGGAATATAATAAGAAAAAGAAGTAAACTGTTATAAGCATAGAACATACCATAAATTAACAACAATCCCTCTATCCTCTTGTTAAATTTTCTCCTAGATTAATGCTAGTGTGTTTTCCTTGTACTTTGTGGATGAGGTATTCACTCTTTGTTGGTCCTAAGTTTATCTGATTTATTTATAGTATGTTTCCCCTCTTCTCAACTTGGCTTTCTGTATTCATGCTTAAATTATGACTAGTGACGTAGGGGCTAGGAAAAGTGAGGGTAACAGAATTAGAAGGGGGAAAAGTGAGAGGAAGGTTAAGTCACTATCTAGAGCTAGCGTTTGAGACTATATATTTCTAGAACTTGTGGAAGAAGGGATCATTAGAGGCATTTGGGTAATAAAATTTGAAGAGAAGACGAGAGTAGATGAGGTATTAGATAAAGAAAAAGAGGGATACAACAAGGAGGAAAATGGGGAAGGGAGGAGTGATCTCTGTAAATAGAATTGTAAGTGAAAAAAGAGCTTTAAACACTCAAAATAGAAACAAATAAACTTGTTACATGCAAACAATAGGCTTTGAGTTTTTATAGATGTGCCCATCCTTTTGAACCTTAAGAATTGCAAGTGGAAACTCGCAACCATGAGTTCTTGTCTGTGTTGTTTGATGTGTTGATGAACAATCCAAGTGTTTCCCGACATGGGTAATGACTTTTTACACAAAGCCTGTTGAATATTGTAACTATGATTGGTCTTCATAATGCATATTTTGGCCCTTGATGTATTTATATTGATTATTCTAAAGCATGTTCCTCATGCTAGAGTTAAAATAAAAATATTTTTTTGACTTATGTCTATTTCAAATTTTTTAAAAGAAGAAAATTTGAATTTTTGAACTTGAAAGTTAAGCCGGCTTCCCTCCAAGCCAAGTCAACCTAGGAATAAGACACACCCATTCAACCCAACATAACTCTTTATGAAGAAAATTTGACCTCCAAGGCAACAATTTCTCTCTCACAAGCAAGAATCTTTAGGGCGTTCAAGCGAAGAAAAAGAAGGACAAGGAGGACAAAAATTTAGGATGAAATCATCTCTTTCTCTCTCTATGTAACTTTTATGTGTGGAAGTACTCTCTCTCTAGCTCACTTTATTTTATGGGCATCTTTTAATTGCAGGGCCGAAATATTATGGGTAGTTGCAGGACTAAAATTATGGGTTTTTGGGAATTTAATGGGAGGTTGAAAGTTAGCCTAGGATAGATCATAAGGCAGCTGCTAGATCTTATTGGAGGCTTGAATTAGAGGGTGTTGAATAGGTTGGAACATATGTATTTTTGAAGGTTAGTTTGAATTAGTTGTTGAGTAGAGGTATAGGTGTGTCTCTTGTTGAAAGAAGAAATTTATCTATTGAAAGGTTGTTGGGTTTTTCCCCTTAGTGGGGTTTCCTAGGGTAAATCCTGTGCCCTCTTTGTGAATTATGATATATACCATTCTACTACTTTTATATTGTTGAATTTCTGAAGTATAATTACTTAATGATATAGTGAAAAAATTAAATGAAGATCAATATCATTAGAAGTAATTATCAATTTTTAGAAATATTTTGCTTGTATCTATTTCACTTGAAAAATCAACATGGTCTTAGAGTTTTGGTAAAAGAAGGAAAACTAAGATCACTCTGGAAGAAACCCTACATTGAAATCACTATTGTTGATTCCTTTTTGATATACATCTATGGTTTCCTCTATGAAATCAGAGAACAAGTTAGAAGGGGCTTCAAATTTTAGAGCTTGGAAGGCTAAGGTTGATCTTATTTTTTCAAAGAACAAGTTTTAGATATTGTGAAGGGAAAGGGTGTAGAACCAACAGATAGTGTAGGAAAAGTGAAGTTCAAAGAATATGACATCACCATCATGAGTCTTATTATGGATTCCATTAGAGATCACCTAATCCCCTATATTGCAAAGCTTGAAACTTCAAAGGAAATGAATGATTCCCTAACTAGTCTATTTACAGTCAACAACATTGGTCAAGTCATGAGTTTGAAAAATGATCTTCATGATGTAAGGATGAAAAATCATGAAACCGTGGCTTCATATTTCCTAAGAATCTCTCGACTAGGAGACCGACTTCAAGTAATTGATCATGTCATCTATGAGAAGGATATTTTTACTACAACACTTAATGGACTACCTAGATCATGGAATGCATTTGTAGATGATATAAGTAGAAGTAAGGAAGTTACCTCTTTTGAAGAACTATAGACTTCCTGTGCTCAAGAAAAATCTAGGCTTATATCGAGAGACAGAAAGGAAGAATATTCTTAAGAATTTGCGACATGTTTCAAGATCAAGAGGAATGAGGATGGTTGGATTCGCTCAATGTGCTTGGAAGAATTTCTATGAAAAATGATGAAAACTAGTGAAGGTAACGGTGAAACAAGGAATGGTTATGGTGGATGAAGTGGAAGGTGGTGGCTGGCTATGAAGTCTTTGTCTACTCTTGGAGTACCTTCTCTACACAAAACATGTATATTTTCCAAAACACTACATAAACAAGAAACACTCATAAACTAGACAAGTAGAATTAATGAACTATTTTCCTACATTATGCATGAGGAAAGTTGTTGAAAGGAATGAAAGCATGGATGAGATATACTACAAAAATGAAGATGAAAAATATGACAATAAAGTCCTACTCTACAAAACTGACCAAATTCTAATTTAAAGACAACAAACTCCAATAAAAGAAATAGAAATCTGTGTTTTTGGGGCTACATAAGGGTCCCTTCATCAAGTCATGATCCCAAAGGGAGGAAGTGAGGCCAAGACACTTGCTGATAACCTTGTGATGCTCATTTTATCCTTGCTAACCTGCTATTGAAGTAAGGCACAAATGGAAGCAAACTAATAAACAACCAATCTAATCTACACTACTTGCAATGGAAATGCATCTAAAAGAAAATTAACAATGAAGCTATGAAACTAAACTAAACATACATATACAAGAAATAGGAGCCTTGGCTGCTAGGGTTGGGCCCTAACACAAGAGCTTCAACCCTCTGAGTTAACTCAATTCTGGCTCAAAACAAAACTCATTCTTATTACCAAAACAAAAAATTACATTAATAAAACTTTTACAAGTTGGGAGCTCGAAAATAGCTTAGAGTTTTACAAAAAAAATTTGAATCCTAATGAGGCTCTAGGTATCTCTACTTATACAAATGAAGTCACCAATGACTTCCTTAAAATCGGGGAGGGTTGGCTCCGGAACTTGAGATAAACTAGCTCTTTTTCTCTCACTTGCTAGGCTGCCTTCTAATCCTCATGGCTTGGCTGCTTGCACTCTGATGAGCCCTAGAAATGGGTGACTATATGGGCTCATTCTGCCTAATGTTTTCATTTAATCCACCATTCTCAATCGTTTTGTGCATGTTTTTGAATATATTTATGTCAAAAGACTAAATGGGTATAGTCATTTTGCCACATAGTCTAATGAGTGTTTATTGCAGATTTTTGGACATTTTTTGGACAAGGACTAGGCATTTATGAGCAGATTGGCAACCAAACTTGGGGAAAAAAGGCTGAGGACTTATAGGAGCGGTGTCTCCTTCATTACTGACCCCTTCCTCGAGTTATCCATCAGTAGCTTGGAGTACAAAGGCCCACAATGATGATTCAAAGGGGCAACTGAGCAAGTCTAGTAGAGTTGTTGTTATCTTCAGTTTAGGCAGCCGAGTTCCTTAAGTTTAGGAGGACTGTTGGGAGTCCCCACTTGCTTAAATAAGAAGGCTTCAAGCCTTAGTAGGTTAGCCATTTCATAGTCTATTTTCACACTTTTGTGCAACCTTGTACTCAGCTCATTTTCGAGCTCTTTTTGAAGACAATTTTGTGATGTAACTACTATTTTTTGATCAATGAAGATGAATCCAATTTTGAACCAGCACTGATCTTTCCTAGAGGGCTGAAGCTCTTGGGTTAGGGCCCAACCCAAGCTGCCCATCACCTCTTTTTTGTATTTATATGATTTTTTCTTGCATTCATAAGTTGATTTCTGTTGTTTAGGTTAAAAATTGCTTTGGTAAGATAGGTTGCTTTTGATGGTTAAAATAGTTGTTCTTGCTTCAAGTTGCTTAAGTATAATTGCTGTAGTAATAGAGAAAGATCCAAAAAGGCTATTAGTAGGTCTTGATCTCCTTTCTGCCTCCTTGGGACCATGATTTGAGGTCAAGGCACTACTGTTGCCACCAAAAACACAGTTTTTTTCCCTCCATGTAATTGCTAGTGTGATGTTTTGAGTTGGAGAAGTTGATATTCATTTGGATTCACATGTTTGGATCCTTTCGTATTCATTTACCATGGATTTATCACATAAATTTATGTTCATAAAGATCTGTTTAGCAGTTCACTGTTTTTAGGTTAGATTTTAGGTCAAAATAGACAATCTTTGTTTTTCGGTTCATGCTTGGGCCAGTTTTGAGAAGTAAGTGTGCAACTCACTTGTAGAACATTCCAGTTTATCATTCCTCCATAGAATAGCCAACACCACCCCACTTCTCCAAGATTTCTCCTCTCATTCGCCACATTTCACCAATCTGCCCTAATTTCTGCGTTTTTATACAAAGTTGCCTTCTTGCCCTTTGAACAAATCCAACCATATCCTTCATTCATGATCTTCATTAATAGAGTCCTAGACCCTTCAACACCTTCATCCAGCCTTCATTCCCATTTTCCCATCATTTTTCCACCTTCAAACCTCTAAAAACCACTTTCAGCCTCCTCCTGTAGATCCCCTGCAGCCTCCTGTAGAAGTTCATGCGAGTGATTTTTCGAAGTCTGATCACAATGGAAGTCTCCAGAAGGGTACTAGGGACTTCTTACAACCTATCCACACCTTCCTCTCCATCTGCAAAAGTCAACTCCATCTTCCTTTGCCACCAAATTCCTGCACAATCATAAACAGTCAAATCACAAGCATAATAATTCTACATAAAAATGCTTAGAAGTACAAAAAGATGATTTCTTCTCATTTCTCTTTAGAAGTAGCTTGAGTAAATGTAATTTAACTTTTTAGTAGTCAACGACACCCATTTCAATAGTTTCCATCTCTTTTCTTGCAAAATAAGGGTTTGCTAGGGTTTGTGCTTTATTTCAGTTTTCCTTCTCTTTTTGTAAGTAGAATAGCCCCTGTAGGATTAGATTTCTTCCATCACAGTAAAAGCTTCTTCTAAGAACTCATAGAAGTTGGCTTAAGCTCCTAGCGAACTTGTTCTAGCTGATCAAGTGACAACCTGCAGTAAGAGCTAGTACTTGTGCATACAACACCGTCGCTTCCAAGTTTGTTACGAACTACCAGGTTGATAAAAGTAAAAAAGGAAGCCTTAAGAGTTGCAACATTGTTGTTGCAATATTGAAGCTCACCACACTTTGAGTTGGTGTGATGGATGGAGGAATATTCGAATGGGGGATAAGTAAATGAGGAGGATTTACCTCCTACAATTCCTCTCCCTTGTCCCATTCGAGTTTTAACCTTAGTATTTGCAAAAATTCCTTGATTTTCTCCTTCAATCCTACATTCAATGCATATTAGTCCACTAGGCATAATATCCAACTCTAACTCATCTCATAAACAAAATATAATAAAAAACATGTAATAAGTTGTGAGAAAAGTTGGTTTGACTAAGCTAGGAGGTGAATTAAGGTCCATATAATTACCCAATGATAAGGCTCATCATCACCCCCTACTAAAAGTGTTGCTCATCCTCCGAACAACTCAATCAATATCCATATCCTTCATAGCTCTAGTGGCCTCCTTGACATCCCATGCCTCTGCTATGGTTTCCTCTTCTTGTTCATGAAAGCTTGCTTTTCTTTCTACCTCCTCCCACTACCTCTTTTCTTCTTCTTCCTTCCTTCCTTCTAGCTTTCCTAAGTGTAGTGGTGGAATGAGTTTCAGGCCAATCCAATTGACTTTCAGCCTTTGCATAGATTGCTTGTACATGGGTGTCCTATTTAGTGCTTCTATCAATCTTTGAGTAAAGTGGTACTCTCTTATCTTTAAGCTATATGGCAATGTATTCCATCTTCTTAGACAAGCATGTATGCTATCATCCCCTAACAGCTTGAAAATGTCCTCAAAATGTGAAATTGCCTGCTATTGGGCAGCAAGATATCTAGGTGCAAGCTGAGGATCATTTACAATTAAATTGTGGGTACTGATGAGGGCGATGGGAAATGACTATTCATCTCTAATCATAAGAGGTTCAATTTTCTCTCTTGCCGATATCTTCTTCATCTCCGCAGCCCTTGATTCCTCATGGTTCATCCATGATGCCAAAGCCATCAACTGTAAATCTCCTAGCTCGGCATTAGGGTCCCATACATTCATGTCCATTAAGGTCATGTTGTGCAAATTAAACTTAGACATCTTGGCCCTATCTTCTAGTGTTCTATGATCACAAAGATCAATGAACTGCCTGTAGTCCTAAAATGGCATGGTGCCTCTCTATGCTAGGGTCTTGATCTGGAACTGTAGCCACTATTCCTTGAGGCATAGGGCATAAGATTTAGCTGACATCCTACACTTGATTTCTTCCAAAGATAGACTGGCCATACATGCCAATTGATTTTCTCTTTCTTACAGTTGTCCTCTCAACCATGCATTTTCTGTCTCTAGTTGATTTTTCATTATGACCTCTCTGTCTGTCAAGCTACTTATCTCTTTTCCCATCTCCCTGAGCTTCTACCCCATGTGTACAATATCTTCCACCCCCTTGGATTTGGTGATTTTCATCCATCGGTGAGTTCTGGCTCTCTCCTTCTCAAGCTCGAAGAACAGTGGAATAGCAAATTTTTGAGGTATGACCCTGCCTCCTTCAATAAACCTGTAGTAGGAGTCAAGGTTAGGTTGGGGGCTAGGTTCTTTTGACTTTGGGTCCTCTTCTTTAGTTTCTTGTTATTGGCCTACCTCCTTTTCCAATTTTTGTGTCTTTTGTAGGTTCAGCATAGTATCTTGTATGACTGCTTCTACTTCCTGTAGATTCTGCTGTGTGTCCTGTAGGATTGCTTTTCCCTTGGAGGAGGTTGATCTAGTCATAGGCATTCTCACATAGGTGATAGGAGACTTAGGGGAAGGCATTTTCTCCTTTTTATTAGGTGAGTCTTCAATCACAATGGGAATTTTGGTTGGTTTTTGAGGTTTCTCTTGCCTTATTCTTGTGCTTTTCCTTGTCTTGAAATATAAGGGGGTCTGCCTTTGTCTATTGCCTTTTTGCTTGATGGGGGTGGTAAGAGCAGTGAGGGCAGCTGCTACCTCTCTCTTAGTGGGTTTTGGAGACACGCTAGGTAACTCCTCCTCGTTTTCTGCTCCCTCTTTTCCATTTCTTTCTTCACCTATGTCTTTCCTTTCTTCTTCCTCTTGTAGCTCCTCATCATCTTTATCAATTTCCTCCTTAACATCCTATTCTGTTTCTTCATCATCCTCCTTCTCTTTCTCCTCTTCTTCTTCATCTTCCTCATTCTCTTCTGTTTCATATTCTTCATCCATCTCATCTTCATGTCCTTTTGTTTCTTCTTCTTCTTGCTCTACTTCTTCTTCCTCTGCTTCAGTCTCTTCCTC
>Ga0115851_100855_pt2 | contig 10221 bp, 8 predicted proteins | sample InSIn2gowninarea_FD_83865 | JGI IMG/M metagenome (GOLD analysis project Ga0115851, IMG submission 83865)
AACAACCCAATCCCTTAGACATTGTTGTTGTTCAACCACCATATTTTCTAAGTGAGCATCAGTTCATCATATTCGAAGCCACTCTTTCATATAGTGATACCATGTATGCGAACCCAGAAATTTAAAACTTCAGTCCATTTGACTCATATATGTAGTACCAAATGAGATTGGTAATCCACCATTTCCTTTCTCTAACTGTATCTATCCACTCTTCTCACAAGAAGCCATCCATAACATAAAAAAATGGTGAACCACATCATCAAAATGTTTTTAGAGTCCACTATTCTAAATGTATTCAACATGTCCATAACATGCTACATCCATCCATGCCAAACTGGGGGGCACATATGCCCCTACATCTCCTCATCATCCTCTGGAGGATCTCATGTCATTCATCATGAATGCTTAAATCCATTCTTTGAGTACTTGGAGCACAATGGAACTCCACAAACACATCCAGCTAGGGGGCATCATCCGACTTGATCATCCCCCTCCATCATCATATGCTAGGGGGAAGTATCCCATGCTTGGGGGCGTGATGGAACCACTAGCCATATTTTTCAACATAAGTCTTTGCCTAGACCCCAGTGATCTAGGTATGGTCGATTATCCTTTCATTCCTTGGATAGTTTGTCCTACCGACCTCTCGGACGAGACATATATACATCGCATATTGTAGATGCTTTGTTGAGTCTCTAAAATTGCATCCATTTTCACCTTCATTTCCATCATTTTACCCTCATTCCATAACTCTGTAACTCCATAATCCTACATTAGTAACCATTTTCATAATCATATGGGTTTATTATTATTATTTTCCAAGTCATTGATTTTTAAGTATTATAAGTGAACTTGTGATTAAATATTAGGAAATTATCATGTTTTCATATATATCTAAAAGTGTTATGAGTTTTGTGATATTGTAGGCCTATTTGGAGATTCTAGAAGGGTCCTACTTGGCCATCCAACCACAAATTCGGATTTCAAATTCCAACTCATGAGGATTTGTGGAATAATTGTAGAAGACGTGGATCATTAAATATGCACACCCAAAGGAGAAGAATCATGGATGAGAGGATTTTGAGAGGATTTGTATCTTACATTTTTAGGATATTGGTTGTAACCACAAGAGATAAATGTGCATTTAGGAGAGTTCTAAGGATCTATATTTATTGAATAGCTATCCTTAATTTTTGATAAACAGCAGTGCACCCTTCATACAAAAGGTTGTTAACTAATTAGTCATCATTAACTAGTTGCTAGTTGTTATTTGGAGGTTCCAAGTTCCATCCAAGACGTGATTTGTAAAGCGAGGATAGAAAATTCTTGTAATATATTGTAACTCATTTTATGAAATACATACTGCCATTTTGATCTCCAAGATGTGATAGTTTGTTTAGTGTGCTTTCTGAGGAATGGAGGGCCCCCATCAACCATAGTCTACACACCTTTGTACATATTGGTAACATAATGTAGTTATTTTGTTTCATTTCTTTTCAACAAGTGTGTTTTCATTTTATGCAACTGTGCTTTTCCTTTTAGCAAGTGTGATTTCTTTTTTTGCTAGTGAAAGAGACGATCCTACTGTGTCGTTAATTAAAAGCTGATTTACATAATTTACACATCCCATGAGCAAAGTGGGCACCCAATCTTGGTGAAGTCAGCCAAAGGTTCATAAAGACCAACCAAAACTAAGGGGATACAATCTTGGGAAAATACTAACCCAAAAGGTGCAAAGAAAGGTACAAAATTCAAAGCTATGAAACTTTAAATAAGTCCACGGACCGCCATAAGCTTCCTGGCCCCACAAACAAGCATGAAGAACGTCAATCGTAGATCTAAAGCAAACGATCCAACGGCTATTATGCATATCGCTAAACCCTTTATGTAGCTATTTAACTCACGATCACTGTGGTTTTTCCAATTGTCCTCCTCCCATGCGTCAATTGCTGATTGAGATTGCATCGAGAAATAAGAAACCACTTTCCACTCACGTGGCATGCGAAAACTGCTCGAGAAACTGGAAACCGTTCGGAGGCGAAAGAAAACTGTAGTCAGGGGCTTCTATAATATTCTGCTCCCCTTCACATGACTAACCAGAATGCTAGAGTTAATGTGATATGAGGCTTTAACTGGCCTGACATAAACCCTTAGCTATATGTCTCCTGCTTTACAGCTACAGAGGCTCTGAAGGCACTTGCTTCTTCGACTAGTTAACCTCCCAAGCTTATTATTTACTGTCCAACTAAACGAGATCATTCCTCTGTTCATGCTGCTTCTGGGTTGTCAGTGTTACCATCCATGTTCCTGTTTCTGAACATCATCCAGTCTTCCTCGGCTTGATCATGGCATTTCGCCTTAAGAGTCAGTTGGGTTAGCTCTTACCATGTTGTTGCAAACTTTTCCTCAGCGCAATTCACTCCTTGATTGGCCAGGAGGTCTGCCAACTTGTTGGTTGTCCTTTGAACATGTTTGAAAGTGATAGTACGAAGGCCTTAAAGGTGGTTATGGATCCTTTGAAAGATAAGATTGAGCCTCCAGTTCTTAGAGACCTTTTTCGGAGCAGTGCCCCAGCTGATCTTCTTGACTGAGTTAATGATTAACTCAAAATCCGCTTCCATAATCACGTTGTGTCAATGATCTAGAAGCAAATACTCTAGACAATGTTCCATAGCCAGAATTTCTGCCATGTTGTTAGTGGCTTTGCCTAGATGGCCATGGAAAATAAACAAGATCTTCCCTTTTTCATCCCTTAGAACTCCGCCATGTCCCGCAGTACCCGTGTTGCCCTTTGAGGCTTCGTCAATGTTGAACTTTAAAAATCCTTTGGGGGGAGGTTGCCAAAATTCTAGTTCTGAGTCTTTGAAAAGATTCTTCCCTCCCGGGTTTTGAGGAATCAACCTTTGAAGCCCAAGCTGGCAGAGAATCCTCCACTCAGAATCCAAGGGAGGATTCACATGAAGATTTCGAACAATGGAGCTAACAGTCTCTTTTATTTGTTTGAGGATCTGATCATGAAGGAACAGGGGCTGTGTTTTTTTCCTTGAATATCCTGTTATTCCTTTCTTTCCATGTGTTCCAAATTATGAAGCCTGGAGTTAGAAACTAAGCAGTGCTAAGCACTTCATTATTCGAGAAATTGTTTCTCCACTTGCACAAGGTGTTGGTGATGCTTCCAAGATCTCTGTCCAACTGCTGGAATATGGAGGTAAAATAATCCCACAGCTTGGTGGAAAAGGAGCAATTGTTGAGAATGTGCTCCATTGTTTCCTCTTACATTTCACAAAGCTGGCACCTGGATGGCCACATAATACCTCTTTTTGTAATATTGTCCCAAGTCAAAATTTTCCTGTGTTGCACTAGCCAAGTGAAGAGTTTTATTTTCATCCATCCTTGTTGTTTCCAAAGTCTTTGCCAAGCTTTGTCTGGAGCATGGGAATCCAAACCAAGGAGAATTAATTTTGCCTCCTTAAGATTTAAGGCGCCCTCATTGTTATTGCCCCATCTAAGCTGATCATTCCCTTCTGAAATAAAATTTTTCCTTCTATCTAATTCTTGCATTATAACATCAACTTTGACATTTAAAGGGTTGCCATTTCTAAAATCAAATTTTCTCCATTGTCTACACTTTCCTGCATTGTTTTTCTGATCCCAAAAATCCCAAACTTTGATTAGTCCTTTAGCATCTGTCTCTGCCTTCAGATCCTTTAATTCTTCTTTCGAAAGGGTGGGTTCCTGTTGCCATCTATCCTCCTAGAATAGAGCTAAGTTTCCCTCTCTAATTTCCCCAAAGCCTTTCTGTTGAACTAGACCTTTGTTGTCCTAGGCCTTGTTCCAAATGTGTGATCCCTTGATATTACCGTCCATTCTTATTTGATCCTCACTAGGCCATGAACTGGCATATTTTTCTTTCCAAATAGTATCCCACTAAGCCTTTGGTTCTTTTAGCCAACACCACCATAATTTAGCCCCTAAATCTTTGCTTTAAATTTCAGGATCATCCAATCCTAGTCCCCCATAATTTCTGGGTTTACAGATTTTTTCCTAGGCTACCAAGGCCCATTTTTTCCTAACTTCCCCCTTTCCCCAGAGGAATTTTATTTGAATGTTTCTGATGAGCTGCACATCTCCCTTATGAGCTGGGAGAACATAAAGCATGAAAACTGGGATTGCTTGAAGAACAGCCTTTGTGAGCACTAGTTTGCCAGCCAGGTTTAAGGATCTAACCGTCCATTTTCTAATTTTGTCTTGCATTTAGTTGATTATTGGCTCCCAGATGCTTTTGTGTAGCGGCTTAGAAGTAAGAGGTATCCCCAAATATTTTGAGGGAAGAGAATCTCTTTGAAAACCCAAAATATTGGCAATGTTCTTTTGGATGGCAATATTAGTATTAAAGAAAACGATCTTGGATTTGGTGAGATTAACTTCCATAGCTGATGCCTTGGAAAATTCATCGAGAATTTGTTTGAATGCTTGAGCTTCTTTGACTGTAGGGATTCCTTTCAACATTGTGTCATCCACAAATTGTTGATGCGTCCAGGTTGGGCCTCTGTCAGAGAGTTGAAGACCTTTTATCTTACCAACTTCTTTGGAATGATTGATCGATCGACCCAGTTCTTCCATCATAAGGATGAAGAGAAAGGGAGAGAGTGGGTCCCCTTGTCTGAGGCCTCTAGAGGGAAGAAAAGTTACAGAGGGAGAGCCATTGACCAAGATAGAGAAACTTGAGGAAGTAACCAGGGCCATGATCCATCTTACCCAATTGTGGTCAAACCCAAACGCAATAAGTGTTTTCTTGATATAGTTCCAGCTTAGTTTATCATAGGCTTTAGCAATGTCTAATTGCATGATCATATCAGCCTTTCCATTGATAGTCAGAGAGTTAACCACCTGGTGAGCTTGAATAATATTTTTGAGAATTTTACTTCCTTCCACATAACCTACTTGTTCCACTGAAACCAGAGATGGAAGGAGTGGTTTGAGTGTATTGGCTACCACTTTTGAAATTATCTTGTAGACCACATTACATAAAGCTATTGGTCTAAACTTGTCTGGAGTCTGCATAGCCTCCTGCTTGGGGATAAGAGAAATGAAAGAGGTGTTCAGAGCTTTCAACATAGTTTTATTTATCCTAGAATCTTCAACCACATTTAAAATATCCTTTTTAACAATGCTCCAGCAGGCTTTGAAGAAATCAACATTGAAACCGTCTGGGCCCAGTGCTTTACCATTTTGCATCTCTTTGAGCACCCCGCTGACTTCCTCCTTGGTAACTGGCTTGTTGAGGTTGAAATTGTCCTCACTGGACACCAACCTAGGAATTTGTCTTGTGAAGTTTCTAATGGGATTCTCTTTGTCAAAACTAGTTTCTTTGGCAATGCCTTGAAAGTGCTTGACCAGAGTTTTTTCAATTTCAGCATGAGAGTTGTGAAGAATGCCTCTCTCATTCTTGATCACTGAAATTCTGTTATGAACTTTGTTTGAAATTGTAGATCTATGGAAGATGCTAGTGTTTCTTTCTCCCTCTTTGAGCCATTGAACTCTCGATTTTTGCCTCCAAAATATTTCCTCTTGTTTACACAATTCCTCCCATTCATGATGGTATTTGGTGACCTGATCATTCCTAATTTCATCAAAGCCATCTATGATAAGGCCTTGGTTGAGCTCTTGCATTTTTCCTTCTATTGCTTTTTTGGCTGCAAAAATGTTGCCATGCTCCTTCTTGTTCCATTCCTTGAGCTTAAGCTTAATGTGTTTTAGCCTTTTTTGCAGAAGGAACATGTTGGTGCTTTGGAAATTCAAATCTTCCGTCTACCATTTAGTAATATTACTATTGAAATCTGGATGAGAGAGCCATATGTTTTCAAAGCGGAAAGGTCTATTTCTTGGAGTACTAATACTTTGCACCTCCATATATATCGGCCAGTGGTCAGATCCTCCAAAGGGTAGGATTCTTGCTGAAATTTCCTTATTATTGAGCATGAGATCCTCAGATATCATGAATCTGTCCAATTTTGAAGCCACCTGAGACTCTCCTCCTCCTTTATTGTTCCAAGTAAAGATTCCATTATTGGTTGTAATGTCCACTAACTTCATAATGTCTGTGAAAGACTAAAACCTCAGAGAGTCTTGGGTTTGAATTCTAGTTCCACATTTTTTCTCTGAAAGCGATTTAATCATGTTAAAATCCCCTCCCAGTATCCATGGCTTATCAGCATGCCTGACCCTTAGATCCTCCAGAGAGTCAAGAAATTTTAGTTTTCCTTCCAATATTTGGGGGCCATACACATTGGTGATGAGATAAGTTTCCTTATCTCTGACAGGCTAGATAACCACGAAGAGATAATCCTGAGAGGCTTCAGCATCTAAAATTTCTATTTTCTTGGGGTTCCAAAGGATAAGAATACCACCTACTGTATTCTCCACTTTTACCTCCAGAAACTCATAATTATAGAGCCACTTGCTGTGAATCTCTTTTAATTTATTAATGGAACATTTGGTTTCCTGAATGAAGATCACATTTGGAGCTATTTGTTCCATTCTGTTACTGATCAGTCTCTGTTTCCTTTTACTACCAAGACCTCTTATATTCCAAGAAGTAAACTTCATTATTAAAGATTGGTGAAAGAGTAGCTGGTTAGATCTTTCATCTTACCTAAGTCTATCATTAGTTTTCCACATTCCATTAATAACTCATTCTGCTTTTTCTTGCCTCTTTTTTTTTCCTAAGTTTCTGGGCGCTAATACAGGTATGGGTCTTGTCGTTTTTACCCTCTCATTGCTCTATTTTTCCTTGCTCCTTTGTGTCTCTGGTCCTTTGTTTTGGGTTTTCCGTATGTATAGCTGCTGGACTTTATTGAACTCCCTTGGAGGTAAGGAATCTAACCCTCCTTTAGTACCTTGAATCAAGAAATCTTCCAAGTCAAGATTCTCTTTCTCAAGAATCGCTTGAAGTTCTTGGTCTTTCGTTTCCATTTTACTTGGGGTCATCTCCTGATCCATTTCTGTTTCTGCGTTGCTCCCCAGTGTTTCTGTTTGCAGAATCATATTTGGTGTTTGTTCCTTATCCTCTACTTTTTTTTTATTTTTTCGTCAATATTTCCCCTTTCGTCTGGTCTGCTGTGTTATCTTCTTCTTCCACTTCCAAGGCTTTGAACCTGTTTTGGCTGGTTTGATGTCCTTTTGATTTCTGTGTTTTTATTCCTTTTTTGTTTCCTTTTCCTTTATTTACCACTTTGTGATAACCTTCGGAGTCTTTCATATCATTGGCTTTACTCTTATTCTCTGTTCTAGTGAGAGGGAAATCCCTGTACAGGTGTCCATGTTCATGACATCTGCAGCATATGAACGGAATGTGCTCGTAGTCTATGGTTTGGACCCATTCTTCATCATGAACTTCTAAGATAATCTCATCTGGGAGAGCTCTAGAGAGATCCATTTCCACACAGATTCGGGCAAAGGATGTATACCTTCCTCTCCTAGTGGCTTCAGAAGCTTTAACAAACAATCCTAACTCATTTCCTATGGCTGTTAATGATTCTATTTGCCAATAATCAAGCTGGAGAGAATAGAGCTTACCCAAACCGAAACTGAAGTGAAGGTCTCATGCTCTGGGACAAAATTCATGATCCAAGGTCGCATATAGAGACCTATTGTAGCAAAGAAGTATGGCCCACCTTCAAAAACTCTGTCCTTATCTTTGATATTCGCAAAAACCACAGTAAAAAAACCCTTTGAACCTAGGTGTAGGTCAATGCTTCCTTCTGGTTTCGAGTGGTATCTTATCCACATTTGCAAGGCTTTTCAGTGGGCCATAAACCCATGAATTTGCAAATGATTGCATAGTTCTGCATATATTCCCTATGCTCCTATAGAGCAGGCTCATTTAACGTGACTCTAGGGATTATAGTAGCTTTGGGTTTACATGGGCCCATGCGTGCTTTGTTTTTTGCTCCATGTTCCTTGTCTTCTTCCTCATTCTCTTTAACAATATTTTTCTCCTTGGGTTCCTCTTCATTTTTTTCCTCTTCACTATTCTTATTCTTTCCCGTTGAAGGTCCTCTATCATTTTCCATGGGTTTTTTCCTTTGTTGTTCACAACTTGCTTGAAGGAGGGAGTGGAGCTCCCTCCTCTACATCCCTCCATGGATCGTAGCCTCTACCACAACTCTGAAACCCTGATAATTTTCCCACCTTCGCAACCTCTCCGATATTTCCTTGTGATAAGCTTCACTCTTGGGCACAACTCAAAATAATTTCCAACTAAAATCCTCACCAAATTTTATGGAACTCACACGAATGGAACTTGGGTTGGGTGGCTACGAGCCCAAAGGCTTGACCGACCTATTCACATTTAAATTTTTCTCATCCATCAAATGCAACTCACCTTCAAGACACTTGGGGATGAGTTACACTTGATATTATCAGGTTGATTCAATATCATTATCTAGTGTCTCTACCAAACCAATACTTTGACCCATCTAGGAAATTACAACCATTAGTGAGGATATGCACTAGTATCCTTATTAGACCATGTTGTGGATCACCTTTAAAAAAAATTCCAACTAATCTAATAGTGAGTAAACATGACCATCACTTAAAAGACCAATGAGATGAAGTGTTTACCATCTTAAATGCACCTACTCATAGATTTTGCAACAGGAAATAACTTGATCTATTAATTTTTCGTCTTGAAAAAATATCCCCCTAACTATGGGAGAATTATGAATTCATTAACATTATCCATATCATTTTTTAAGGAAAATTACTTGCCATAGCATTAAACAAATGGAGGACCACATTTTCTTTCTAGCTTAAGAAATGTCAAGTCAACATTTTCCACCCCATGATAACTAGTTCTCCTTTACAACAAGTCAAAAAATAAGAACAAATTAAATTTACGTCCCCTTCCTTGAATGTACAAATCATATGGAGTTTCTAGATTTTAATATTAATGTAAAAAAATAAGTCTTAAAAAATGTTGGAAATAATACTGAGAGGGGGGGGTGAATCAGTATTATCTAATCTGTAAAACTTTTCATTTCCATACTTAGAAACATATACGCTACTTCAATTAAGTGAACCCGCGTGTATATGCAACTGTGTCTAAAGGAACTAGCGTATATCCAGAATACTTATTATTCAGTTAATCCAATTTAGTTAGGCATCAGTTCTTCATTAACCATATGAACAGTAAGCAAGTGCAGTAAACAGAATAGATCATCACACCCAAGAAGCACACATGAACACCATGATATAAGGTGGAAACCCAATGTGGGTGAAAACCACCTGCTGCAAGTCATTTCTATCTTTCCTTAATAAGAAACTTCAATTTACAATCTTTTGTACTGGTGCAGCCTTATAGCAGTACGTAGGCTACAACCTGCAGAAGGCTACAACCTTCTCTCGTTCTCCAGACTATCTTGGAAGGGAGCTCCAACCCCCTTTGCTCTTGTACTAGCTCAGATACTAGTACGTAGGTGCCGGCCTACAATCTTCTCTCCTCTAGGTACCACGTTTCATACATTTTCAGATTGGATACTCCTGAAGCACATCACAATAATCTGAAGGCCACGTTTCATCAAATTTTCATACTGAACCCACAAAGATCAATACTAGCATCATCAATCTTTGAATCACTGAAACACTGAAACCCAGTCAACAACCCAATCACCAGAACACAGAGCAGACAACAGAACTCTGTAATAACAATCAGACCCAACTGCAACTTCAAAAATCAGACTTTAAGAGGTATACACTACTTCAATGAATCAAACCCGCGTATATATGCTCTTTTTCCAAGGCCAACCTGCGTACAGATCTAAAAATATTTTCTTATAACTTTTGCAATTGTATCAGACATCAGACATACTCAGAACATAACATGCGTTAGTATGCAGATCTAGAATAAGAGTAATTAACCATATAAAGATAGTTCATTTCAAACCATTTGATCCTGATCTATCCTTAGATCTTGTCTTCCATCCACCGGTGAGATCCCTTCTTTGCTCAAATCAAGCAATGTATCATCAACCCAGAACCTGCATACTAGGTCTCTTTCTTTATCAGATATTCAAGACTTTTTTCGATGCTCTCGCCTAATGATCTGCTTCTCCTTTTATAGCCTTAGGCCCTTCACAATACCACGGTCCAAAACCATAGTAACACAATACCATCAACTCAATACTAGGGATCAACACGTCTGTCAAGATACCATGGTCC
>Ga0115851_102227_pt1 | contig 10218 bp, 9 predicted proteins | sample InSIn2gowninarea_FD_83865 | JGI IMG/M metagenome (GOLD analysis project Ga0115851, IMG submission 83865)
CTAATGCAAAGCAAGAGCGTTTCGAAGGCTATCTGGCCACACTTCAGGCTCCGTCCAAAGTTTACAAATCAAACAACAAGTAGACTCCCCAGTGGAGTCGCCAATTTGTGAAACTGGAAAGTGTTCCCTCTGCGGACAGAGGAAACCCCTCTAGCCCTAGAGTGGGTCTAGTCACAAACAAGGACAAATCAACAACAATTCCCCTTAAATAGTTCGAGTTAGAGGCCTACCTCAACTGGTGGTCGATGGAGTTCCTTTGCGTTGTTCCAACTTTTGCTTCCTTCTCCAAATGAGTAATCAACCTGAAACAAAGCAAGGAAAAACAAAAAGGAACATAACTGGACAACAACAAGAACTATTTACTCATAAGGTCAAGAAATCATGAGCTATCTAATACATTGCATATGAGATACATGAGAAAATCATTGATTGTATTAAGTATGAAATAGAGTAAGCTTACAACCCAAGTCTTGACATCACAAGCCTTCTCAAGAGGGTCCAGCCAGCAGGCTCCTCAAGCATTCACCCTTGAAGGTAGATCTCCCAAAGGCAAAGTCTCTCTCACTCACAAGCCTCACACAAGATCAAAAGGACATTACAACCTTCCTCAAGCTCTATAACAAACCCACACTTATCACACCAGCTATCTAACAAGCTCACAACACTATCAACAACACTCCAATTACTAAGACTTCCAACTAGCAGTCCATAACAATGGTGGAGGCTTAAATAGGAGAAGGAGTCTCCATGAATGGTGGGAAGATGAGCTTATCTCCATGGAAGGTGGCTCAAATGACGAAACAGGTATGCCAGAGAAGGGAGGGCGACATAACCAAGACCAACAACCAGGCCCAGAACCATCTGGAAGGCCGACTGTTAGAACAAACTCGCCCCAAACTGATCAGCGCGGGCACATAACTGACCGAGAGCGCTGTCAACGCTACTTCACGACAAAGGAAGTCATATCAGCGCAGTAAAACAAGAAACTTCCACGCTTCTTTTGAAAACTCGATCATCGCGGATATCACATGTACTTTCGCGATGACATCGTGTCCTTTCTGTTTGGGTGTGCCCATAAGTGCATTTATTTTCCGTACAGTCGCGCTGATACAGTAAACTTTGGTAAAGTGGGTCATTTGGCAATTAGGGAGCAAAAGCATGCATGGTTTTGGATCCATGACACAATAGGAAGACTGTAAGAAAGGCAGTGACAAATTACTGTGTAACACCTCTTATATCTCACATTCTCCATAGAGATAATTGTCTTCCTATATCTCATATTTTTCATAAATAATGGTGCCTCGGTACTTTTGTATACCAAAGAAATATATGCTTCATAGATTTGAATTCTTCTTCCACAAATGATCATTGAATTGCTTGTGAAATTTCCACTACATAGTTGTTCGTACATGTGAAGGGACACATCCTTTGGGAAGGACAACTTGCCTTCCTAGAGGGATGATTTGGTAGATTGGAGGGACAATCGAGACTTACAAAAATTCAAATTTACTTCTTTTACAAGGGCCACAAAGAACATGCCCTTTTATATTTTCTTTTGACAAATAAAAAATCATGAATAACATGCTAGAAAATAATATCTATCTATCCATATATATATATATATACATAAAAAACATATTGATATAATGATTATTATGAAGACTGAACCTAGTTATAATTTCAACGCTTCTTTAGGTGAGTTATCCTCTCTAGTTTATGTAATAACATGGGAAACTCTTGGATATACTATCTTCCTTGACCACATTCATAATTAATTACATCCAAGAGGGGAGATATAGTAAGTGGGGAAAATGGGTGTTTTAACTTTTGCACCACTTTATTATTTTGATTAGGGTTAGGTTGTACAGGTAGCGAAGTTCGTAGAGGAGGGTTACTCAATAGCGTATTGGAAGGAAATTATTACATAGATAATTGTCCTGTAAAAGAGGTTCCACACCATCATTGAGGCCATGGAAATGGTTGATTTGGAATATAAGGGCACTGGGGACAAGTCATCTGGCACTTAACTAGAGGAGAGTTAGGAAACTACTAAGGAACGGCAAAATATTTCTTTTGTTGAGAAACCTACTAAGGATTATACATATTAGGCCAAGTATTGAATGAAGATAAGGGATCATGAGCCACATCTATTGGTTGAGTTTTCCATGGTTTCTTGGAATTGATGAAGTGTGTTGTCTTAGCATCTTCACTTGATTCCTTAAATACTTCTTTTAATCTTGGAAATGATGGGAAATGTATTGCAGAATGATCTTGCTCGCAAATGTTACAAATTTACACATTATTGAGTGATCACTCTCTGAGGGGGTGTTTCTTTCTATAATTGGGGTAGAATATTGATAGATATTTCTCAAACTCAATCCATTTCTATTTCACCTGTAACATGTCTAATTTTTTGAAAAATCTAGGGCAACTAGATTAGGATTATTTCTCTTACTTTGATAACTGCTTGTGATGTTCTTTTACTTAACTTGATTAGCATCTTATTTCACTTGATTATTATTAAGTTCTTATCATCAAACAACTACGAAAATATGAAGATCAAAGAGACAAGAGGACATAAAATGTAGGTTTCTATCCAGGTCCAAAACTTCTCCCCTTGAGAGGAAAACACACAAGAATTCTTCTCTTCTTATAGAATCTTCAAATGACAAATTCCAAGACATATGAACCAAGACAAAACCCCCTCCAAGACAAGTAAACCTCTCCTTTGATGAGATTTTATTCCATAAAGTCAACATTGATAAAACTTTCTCCAATACTTTAGATTTCAGCCCTTCTTCAGAATTCGATTTGTTGCTTCAGGATTGCAATTTCAGCTTCTATTGCAGAAACCCTAATTGGAACATGTGAGTTACATATGGTGCATTTAGTCTCTTTTCTTCTTCTCTTGGACAACAAATTATTCTCTATAAATTCAACTTGCAAGATAGTATTTCTTTCATCTCATTCCAACCTCCTAATATGAATTCAATATTTCAGTCCTTGCTGCAATGAGTGATGCCCTAAATTTTTCACATGTGTGAGGAACTATAGCCCAAAACTCATGTTTTCGGTTTCATTTTTTGTCTCCTTGTTTTTCTTTCTTATTCTCTTATCTAAGGTATTATTTTTTCCTTTGATAAAACTTCTTGGATGCTAGAATGAGGTTGAGTGCTTCTTTATATATAGTCTTCTTTTGGTGGACGAATAAATCTTTCATGAGGTTGACTTATCTCCTTTTGAGGGCTGAATTGATGCAGCAAGGTTGATTTGTCTTGGAGGGTCTTTCGTGACTAAAATAATTTTCTCTTAAATAATAGAAGATGCCCAAAGGTGCCTCACATGTTACAATGACCCAATTGAATCCTAGAATTTATGGAAAATCCCTAGAAAAATTCAAATGGTGATTTACCTATAAATAAAATTGACTTGAGCATGAAATCCATGAAAAAAAATGATAAAAATAAAATTTATTTTCCTCTTTACATCACATAAATAAAATCATGATTATATTATACATTATGAAGACAAAACTTAGTTACACATTTCAACACTCCCTCTTAACTAGGTAGGTATTCATAATCCACACAAGGTACTTGGACATTCTCATACTGAAGAATTATCATAAGAAGATTCATATTGATAAGACATATCATAAGTTATTTATTCAAATTATATCAATGCATCTCATCATATCAACCAACATTGTCATATAACAAGGCCTTGAATAACAACTCTATCTCTCCACAAGAATAGAACACAATGTTGGGAAGACAATGACTAATATACACCTTCATCATTTTTGTCTTAAGGAACATACCCCATCCAGGTGTTCAACGTATGTCCTTCTAATACCATTCCCATCTAGGATTGACACATCCTCATGGAATTTCCTCTTTGACTACTCTTACCTATTGGATTCCCTACCTCATCTTCAAAGAGTATCAAAATCGATCTCATATTCTTACCCAATCCTTCATTCTTTCTTCTCAACATGAAGACAAGAATGATGTGTCTATCTCTTCCTCTTAACTAAGGAGGAACTACTCATTCCTATAAAATGAATATACCCAAGTTCCCTCTTAACAAGGGACTTGCTACCAATAACAATTCTCTTTAATGGAGATCATGGTATTGCTAGTTGTCTATAGGGCTCTTCCTTTTCACATCATGTCATCAACTTCAACTTCTTCACCATGGAGCATTCTTCTTCGTAGGGCATCAACCACCTTCTTCATCACTTTCCTTAAATGAAACATCATGTTGAGACAATAGTCATGTCATCCTTCTCTTCATTAGGGAGTGATCTTCTAGTCCACATTTTGTTATCCTTCATACAACTACCTCTTCCCAGTCATGTTACTTTTCGAATCTTCCATCCAATCTCATGAGTACTAGTTGTAGGTGACTTGTACAACTCTTTTTGATAGCCCTACTTCAACCAAACCAAATGATTTTTCAAAAACCAAAATGAACATAAAATCAAAGTTACCTTTTTAAGATGGCCTTTTGTCAAGAAATCCACTTCCTGCATCAACATCCTCTCACATATTATATGAATCCATCTCCAAGATATATTACCAAAGTTCTCCTTTTCAAACATATCAGGGTCTTCATATATTCTCCATGGAGATGTCATAGCTAATCCTTCTAGTTATCAGATGTTGATTAATTATTTTATCTTACATGACACTAGATGCATCTTCTCATGAACTCTTCTTTCACCTTTCTTCATCTTTCTCAAGATTTTTCATAGTTCCACCATTATAGGAACCATAGTTTCTAGCATCCTCATATTTTCCATGAGAACATATTATGTTGTTTCATCTTGTTGATATGTAGAAGAGTTATAAGCACATTGAATACATGCCTCCATGCATCATTCTAATGGAATATTTTTTTCTTCTTTCACCATGCTCATAATATAGAGCATTCAATTATTTAATTTTCAATTATATGATGACTTTATCTATCCATTACCAAATATATACACACCTCTTCCTTATTTTGGCCATCTAGAATTCTTTCTTGCAACTTCCTTTCCTTGATTGAAGATGAAATTAATCCAACCAACTTAACAAGCTACACTTCTTTGTCATCATACCTTCATCCTTCTAACCAGTGGATCCCACACAAGGTGGAATGTAGAATTTCCATGAAACAATTGCTTCTTTTAAGTAGAGATGAACCTTCAAATGAAAGTTCTAGTGGAGGAACTTGATGATCCTCATTTTGAAAATGCTTCTTCCTAATGATGATGATGCATGATGATCCCTTTATCTTTTATTTTTCTAGATGAATTTCTCCAACCATATAAAATTCTTATTCTGGTTGTCCTTATATGCTTTCAAGGAAGATTCCATGAGCTACTTTCTTTCTATCATGATTTCCGCTATGACCATGTATACTTCTACTTCGATTATCCTTCCATGCAACTATGATGATGTCATCTATATTTCTACTACAATTCATCCTATCATACTTGTGATGATTTTGATCATGACAACTAATATTATATATGCTTGAAAGTATATTAAGTGTGTGATAGACCTTCTAATAGTAACGGTCTATCACTTCTTCCTTCTTTGAATTGTTCATTTCTGGTTCTTCCACTTCTTCATTGAAATGGGCTTCATTTCTTTCCTTTTTCTTCTTGTCGTCCTTCTTGAGTTTAGGACAATTTATTTTGAAATTCCCATATTCATTACACTGATATCATTGGATCTTTGACATATCAATTTTCTTGTGAAACTTATTTTAAGGCTCAAATTTCCCAAATTTTCCTTTCTTCCTTGTTGATGTTGCATATTCTTGTGTTTGTTCATTTGAGCCAAAATTGTTGTTCGCTTTTTATATATAATATTAAGTTTTTAAAAGTGACCACAAATCATTGAATGGAGCGGTTTCCTTCTTCTTATAGATGCTTGATACAAATTCCCCTATTCATTAGGTATTGCATTGAGCATAATGGTGGTCATGTCTTGATCAGACATTACTTTGCCAAGCTCTTGTAGTTGGTCTCTAATTTCAAATACCTTCATGAAATATGAAGCTATCCATATCTTCCCTTGAGATTTTCATCTTGTATAGTTTAGTTCTTAAAGATATGATTTATCCTACAATACTTACAGAAACTAACTCCACCATTTTGTCATAAATCTCCTTTGCTATCTTCAACTTTCCTACATAAGGGTTGAGGGAATCCTTGATTGAATTTAGGAGGAACCTTTGTCCCCTTATTTATCCTTTCATGTACCTTGAAAGTGCTTGAGATTTCTTTTGTCATGGTTTGGTGATGGATCCCTTTACATATTCAATACTTAATTCTCCATGAGAATTAAATAAATTATATTCTTCCATGCAAGGTAGTTCGAGGCGCCATCCAATTTTTTGTTTTCCCTGCAGAATGAAGTCATTTGGTTTATAGATTGAGACATAAAGTATAAAGTACTTACTTTTCAAATGAAGATACCTCCTTTGATGATGATATCTTCAACTGGATTCCTTCTTGATGATGTTTGACAATTGAAGATGTTTTCATGATGATGATGATAGTTGAGGATACCTTCTTGATGATGATTGCTTACATGATGACCTTATTTCTTCAAGTACGATTGAGATGTGATACTTTATTAAATGAGAGGGAGATCACTTTGATGATGAAGTTCTTCTTCCTGCTTCCTTTGGTTGATGATTGTAGAATTTAAGGCTTTCAATAATGCTTCAAGTGTTGAATCCATTTTTGAATGGAGGTAGGGTCTTTGAGATGTTCTTCATATCTTCAAGTATTCCTTCCTTCAAGATGATGTGTATACTAATCCTCCTTTGATATGTCTCTTGTGATAGATGATCCTTATTGATTCCTTTTAGTTCTCTTTGATGATCTCCTTGTGCTCGACCCTTGTGTATCCTTCTTTAATGGAGTGATATTCAAGTTGTTGCTTTTTCTTGTTTTCATCACTTTAGCTTAGATACCATGTTGAGAAATATATGGCAACTAGATTAGGGTGATTTCTCTTACTTTGATAACTTCTTGTCATGTTATTTTACTTAAATTTATTAACTTCTTTCAATTGATTATTACAATGTTCTTATCATCAAAAAAATACCAAGCTATGAAGATTAAAGAGACAAGAGGACACAAAATGTAGGCTTCTAGCCAAGGCTAAAACCTCTCCAGTTGAGAGGAAAACCCATAAGAATTCTTATCTTCTTATATAAACTTCAAACGAAAAATTCTAAGACCTATGACCCAAGACCAAAACCGCCCCAAGGCAAGTCCAACCTCTTCTTTGATAATATTTTCTATCACAAAGTCAATGATAGTAAAAATTGCTCCAATACTTCATATTTCAACGCTTCTTTAGAATTTTGACTTGCTTTTCACGACTGCAATTTCGGATTCTACTGCAGAAACCGTAATTGGCATGTGTGAGATAAATATGGTGAATTTATTCTCTATTCTCCTTAGCTTGGAAAACAAATTATTCTCTAGAAATTTGACTTGCAAGATAGTCCTTCTTTCATCTAATTTAGGCCTCCTAATATGATTATAATATTTTTATACTTGCTGCAATGATTGATTCCCCTAAATTTTTTGCATGTGCGATGAATTGTAGCCCAAAACATAGATTTTTGGTTTCACTTTTTGTCTCGATTTTTCTTCTTCTTCACTTGTCTAAGGTCTTCTTTTATTTCTTGATCGAACTTCTTGGATGCTCTTGAATGAGGTCGAGTGGTTCTTTATATATAGTCTTGTTTTGGTGGATGAATAAACCTTTCATGAGGCTGACTTGTATCCTTTTGAGGGCTGACTTGATGAACAATGTTGACTTGTCTTGGAGGGTGTTTTATGACTCGAATAAATTTCTCTTACATAATACAAGATGCCCAAAGAGGTCTTACAAATTAAAATGAATCAATTGACTCCTAGACTTTATGACAAAACCCTAGAAGCACTCAATGGGTGCTTGACTTATAAATAAAATTGATTTTAGCTTGAAACCCATGCTATAAATAAATTAACAATAAAAATTATTTTTCTCTTTACATCACATACATAAAATTATGATTACATTAGACATTATGAAGACTGAACCTAGTTACACATTTCAACATAATTGTTAAGATAAAGAGTTGATAATATGTGTTCTAAAATTTTCAAGTAGATTACTGATTTATGCCCTTGTTAACCCACCATTAGGTAATTTACGTATTCTAGCAAAAGCGCCCCGTGCCAAATCTTTTTTTCTTGTTGGTCCTCTTGAACTCCTTAAACAAAGTGAAACTATGTAATCATAGGGTTCCTTTGATATGTATCCTTTCCCCATAAGGTTCAATATATCTAGATAGTCATCCTTCATTTTAAGGATCATAATTTTCTTCAAGATGCTTTTATCCAAATCACTATGTTGGACCTTTGTAAATTGTATTGAAGGTGCTAAACATAATTTTATAATATTTCTTCCTCCCTATGGGACATTCTAAATAGTTCTTCCCTTTGATCCCTGGTCCAACAATAATCATGACACTTTTCTAAAAAGGTTGTCTTCATGTCATCCCATGAAGAAATTGATGCACCACCAAGTCCCATGAACCATATTAATTTAACTCACTTTATATTAGTAGGGAATGATTTTAATTTATGGGCATCTGAGGTCTAATCATAACTTTGGCATAAAAAATCAAATTTTAAATTGTCTGGAGCTTCATTAGTTCTCCCCTAGAAAATTGGGAGGCCTGACAAAGGAGTATTGTTCGTTGGAGCTTTCCCTTGAATATTCAAAATAGGGAATTTAAAGGTGCATTTGGAGAATTTTGATGTAAAAAATGGGCCTCAAAATAAAAATTGTGCTAGCAGAATTAACTTTAAACGAACCAATAGGATTGAAGATGATGATGTCATCACCCAGGGAAAATATTTTTGAGGGAAAAGAAGAAAAATACCTATTTTGGCTTATCTCCTTATAAGTTTACTCAAATTTCAAGTTTAGACACCCATTGGAGGTAGAATCAAATTCCACATCTAATGAGGACCCTCTCTACATATTTTTGAGTAGAACCACATCGCAAGAAAATAAAATACATGAAATATATTTTCAATTTTTTTCAATGTGGGTCTACTCAAAAGTATGTCAAGTGGGTACTAATTGGATGTGGAATTTGATTCAACATTGAATGAGTGTATACTCTTAACATTTGAGTAAACCTATAAGGAGATAAACCAACAATACTATTAAAAAAGTAGTTTTCTTTCTTTTTCTTAAAAAATTCATAACTCTTGTTTTATTATTTTAACTATTATATTATTGTTTTCCTTAGGAGGCCCATTTTAGACCTAAAAGTTCCCTTATTGTTAACCATGTATTCTGCCATCTAATTCTTCCACAAAATTTGAAGGTTCTACAAAGTTGTTTCAGGTACCAACTATTCTCTTGGTTGTGAAAGGTTTTCTAATGGCTGTTTAAATTGCTTTAAAACACTTCCTAAGTCTAGGATATAATTAACATGAGGTTTCTTATTCTATGGATTTAATTATTCATATTCCAAATTATTTTCATATGTACTTCCTTGTCCTTCTAATAGGTCTCTATACTCTTTATCTACTAATATTGATGGCTCATAAAGTCTTGGACTTGCTTATGAGGTAGAAGGTTCATGAGATTCTACCTCCAAATATTTTCTCCCAACATAGATGACCTTGGATATTTCAGTTATTTTTCCATGACACTGGAGAATCTAGGTTAGGGTCTTAGAATCTATCATACAACCAACTCAAATTCCACAACAAACTACTTTACATAATGGAATAAATACAACAGTAAATCAACCAGTGCACAAATAGACAACTTTTTATAGTTTTTCAACAACCCAACTTCGTTACATTAACAATCTGTAATAAAAATGTCTAGGGCTCAAGTACGATGGATCATGGAACTCATACAATATTTGATACAAGAATATAACCTAGGGTTTGGTGTCAATCCTTCGACAACTAATATCCCCTAAACAAGACAACACTTGACCTACTTGTTGATGCAGTGTTCCATAACCATTTCAATCCACATTTCCTAAACACATCTGCTAGTCCTTATACTCCCAATATGAAAAAACACTAATTTTCCTCTATCAATGAATCCAAGTACTTTAGGTTACTGAACACAACTCACCAATATTACCTGTAGCTAATCATTAGTCCATCAAATAATCAACACATAC
>Ga0115851_102230_pt1 | contig 10206 bp, 9 predicted proteins | sample InSIn2gowninarea_FD_83865 | JGI IMG/M metagenome (GOLD analysis project Ga0115851, IMG submission 83865)
AGGGCAGATTTTCACGTCTCTATTCGTACCATATCCGTTTGTTGATGCATTTCACAAGGGTACGAATGATGAACATTCCATTTTTCATGTGTCGCAATATAGAGAGGATGGTGCCCTTGGTACAAAGGAAGAGCCCAGCACAGCAGCACAAGAGTATTTATCATTATGCACTGATTAAGATCATAGTGATGCATCAGTTGGCACAGCAGGGTATTGCTTGGGAGGATTTCATTTCTCGCGATTTTTCACGGTGCCACAGCCACCTCCCGAGATTATCCATGATGAGGGAGGGCCTTCACATCAGTTTGACATTCCTGAGCCCGAGCATGTCAGCGCTCCTTCATATGTTACATATCAGAGAGGCCACAGGGCCTTGTTTGCATCTGCACGGCGAGTATTATCTCCACCTAGGGTGGAAGGGGTCTCCCCTTCTTCATCGGCACAGCGAGTATTATCTCCACATCAGGTGGAAAGGGTCTCGCCTTCTACAGCACATGTACAGGTACAGGTACAGGACAGCGGCAAGCAACCCATATTTGATGAGGGACCTTCAGGAGATCCGGACACGGATATTATTGATCTTGATATCAGTTCTCCTAGCTCGGAACTAAAGGAGATCATTCAGCAACAAAAGGTTGAAAATCGCCTGTTGCAGCAGAAGTTGGAAATGGCAAATTGGACAATCAACTACTTAGAGCAGCGCAACAAGCAGTTAGAGGATGAACACACTCTTGATGAGTTGCGGAGGATCCGAGAAGACCGAAACTTGGCCCGCAAGAGACCCGGTGATTTGACACCTATTGAGCGAGAGGCTATGCTCATCCGGGTAAACACTCATTTAGAGAAGTTGCTAGCCAAGGAAAACAGGGACAAAGATATGCTCCGCCACATGAAGAACCATTATTGGGCCCGCATGCATGTGTGCAAAGCGAGAATGAAGGTACTTAAAGGACGATTGGCCAAGGCACTAAAACGACAAAAAAGGCCCGATCCATTACAAATTTTGGCTGAAGCCTCCTTGAAGGAGCATGGTACTAGATGATACACCCTCAGCTCAAAATTCAGAAAATTTGGAGCATTTTTGGTCAATTTTGAAATTTTTGTGCTAAAAACAGGTTTTTGCCCTCAACGCGTAGCGCGCCGCGCGCTACCCTGAAGATGGGGAGGTCCATTTTACAAAAGGTCAGCATTTTTGGATTTGCCATGACGAAATACACCTACTCAGCCACTTCCAAGACATTTCATCAAGTTTTGAGCCCCCAAAAGGTCAAAAAACATGCAAAAAATGACCTTCTGCCACTTTTTGGACACACAGGAAGCAATCTTGGGAGATTGCATTTTTGGAGGGGCAAATGGGCACCAAATTAAGAAATTCCACTTGGGTTGGAAAGTAGACATCCAGCCCTTTCCAACAAGCCCACCTTAGCCTCATTTGGATGCCGGGAAGTGCCCCAAAAGTGGGCTCAAAGGTGCGCTACGCGTAGAGAAATGGCGCGCTACGCATCAGGGAAATTTGCCAGTTTTTCACCTACAGCTCAGGAAAACGCAGTATTTGACCAGTTTTGACTATTGGTGGGATTTTTCACCCTCTTTGATGTAATTAATGTATTTTCATGATGACATGACACTTATTTACCTATTCTAGAAGATTCATTCATAAAATAGCAAAAAATTAATGAATGAATTGGTTTCCTAGCTTATAGAGGCAAGTTGTTTTGATTGCCTAGATTGTAGTGTTTTGTTTAGAATTGGTTGAAACAGCTCCTAGGATGATGAGCTCGACCCCTAGAGGCAAGGAAATGTGTTAGCTTGCCTATATTATGTATCTTCTTAGTCATTTTCATGGTTGGACTTTTGAGGGATAAGCTTATACTGTATTACACTTTGTATCTCTGCAATTTTGGCAAAGGAAAGACCAGGGTTTTGCAGCACTATTTGGGATTCCTGTGGTTATTTGTGTTGATGGTGTATTTCTCTCATGTACTTGTAAGTTTGTTAGGTGTATCATTTTCCTACTTTTCTCTTCTGCAAATTAAGCAAATGAAGTGTTAAGGTAGAATTCATGGTTTTCTATGCTCTGCCTTTAAGTTTGCTTAATATCTATGTTTTCATCTGTTTAAGGAGAACTCCTGAAAGTTTCTTGCTCTCCTTAGCTCCTCACTGGTCATACCTATCCATTCACTTCCCTTAAATGCATCAAAACAATTTCCTACCTTGCCCCAAAAAGACCTCTGCAAAAGCTGTGTCTCATCCCCGTACCCAAAATTGCTTTTCCCTGTTTTTCCAGCAAAACCCTAAAATTTTGAAATCAAATTTTCCCTATCAATTTACTAGCCTAAAATCAGTATTCTTTATTGGTCATCTCAGCCCCTTTGAAGACCTTTTGCCGAGATAGACTTGGAGAGAGCCCTCTCCTGCCCTCGTAGGGCTAGCTACGAGGCTGAGCTTGGTTTGATGTTGCCTTGAGTTTTGCCTTCCTCAGCCTGAGGCAAATTCAAGCGCTAACATATTGGCGACCATATTGGGGAGAACAGATAGTTTTCTATTGATGTGACATTCAACTTGTTGATTGTCTTGTCCCAGTACATGAAATCAAATTGCAGATCTGATGCTGATGGTGGACAGCAGTCAGACACATATGCAGGCTAAACCATTCACCTGGCGACTCCAACTTGATCCAGACATTCCAGTGCTCGTTGATCCACTCATGCAATGGTGGGGTATGTGGCAAACCCTGCCCTATGTGAAGCTGTAAAAGAAGTAAGAAATCAGTTAGCAGATTTTGAAATTAATGAAGAATTTTTCAGTGCCTTGCTTCAATGTTTGAAATCTCCAAAGTTCCCTCTTGAAGCCAAAAATAGTGTTTGTGAGTTAGTTGTTGAAATAATCGAAAAGGAGATTCAGTGTCTAGATGAACAGATCCAGTCATATGATTTCCAGGACCCTAAAACGTTCTTGGAAATCCTTCCTCCTTCGCAACAAGAAATCATAGAATTGCCTACAGATGTTTACATTGATAGTGTGTAGCTGGAGGTATGTATTGCAGAGTTGGGGCAGCCAACAGAGTCCGGCTTCCACGATCCAATGGCAACATACATGGACATGTTTTTCACTTTGATTGATAAATCAGGCTGTCTTTTACGTGACCAGGCTCATTACATGCATGAAGGACTGCCAGCAATTACATCTGTGTCCTGGTGGAAACATTCTCAAGCGGCATCATTCTCAGGTTTACTTGAATGGTTGATCTGGCATTTCAGTATTACCTGATCTATCGTTTTTGCAGCAAAGTAGGGTAGATTTTGTAAATAAATAAGCAGCTAAAGGGTAGCATCTTGTTCTAGTTTCATTACAGCGTTAGTTTGAAGATTGTTAAGTCAGTTTTTCAGTTACTTTGGTCTTGAGATCGAATCAGTTTGAGTTCAGTTGCAGTTTGAAAATTGAGTCAAGAGTTGTGTCGATTTGTTGGAATGATGACTCCATCACCCATTGGACGGAGGCACTATCTGCTCTCCCAAAGTTCTGCGGTTCTTGGCACCTCCAAAAAGCAGCAGCTGCCATCCCCATTGGAGCCAATGTTAGACTCTGTCTTGCCAATTTGCTGTCAAAGTCAAATTATCAAAGTTCATTTCTCGTTATGTATATTCCTGTTTGATGTCTAGGTCAGCAAGGAAAGTCGAGAAATACCAAGACAGCACATGAGACCAAGCATAGTGGGACCCATCGTCGAGCGAAGACAAGGAGGAGAGTACAGTACACTACGCATAAAGGGCAAACACACAAAAATGCATCATTTTCTCCACAATGCCAAATGAAATATCCTCCATGGGGACATCAAGAAATCTAGCAATACTAACTGTAGAAAATGAAATTTGTCAAAGGCTGGTAAATATAATTCGAAAGTCGAGCATGTCACTTCACTAATTTTATGAAGAGGAGATCCGTGCAAGTTTCCATAGGGTCAACTCTGGGTACGATTTCTGAATAGATGGTAGTGATAATAGATCAATTGTCCTTTAGCTTATGTGGATGTCATAAATGGCACTAGTGGGCATATTGAGACTGATCATTCCAGAATCAGAAAATTGATGTCAAAATTGGCCCTTATTGCTGAGTACGATACTATGGTGGGATTTGTGTCAAACTGCAGTTTCCCTTGTTCAGAAAAAGGAAAAGATTTCCACATGGTTTTCTATGGTGTATGCTCAAGAAGATAAAGCTCTATGGCTGTAGTATTTAGTAGATGCATTCTGTGATGGATTGAGGTGTCTTAAAGTTAGCTTCCTTTTCAGATTCATATGAGATGGCTTTGCAGGAACATATCAATCTTCGTCTACATATGTACTCTGTTCATCTGAAATTCAAACCTACAAAGACAGACTTATGTAATTTATGCTGGCATTTACAGGTGAAACCATGGAGAATCTCATCCAAGTATATCTATCTAAAATACTGTGTTTAGATCTATTTGAACGCCTTCTACAATCATGCAAACCATGGCTCTTCATTACTCGAGGACATATTTCAAAATGAGACACTCAGCCTCTCTCAACTAGGTTATCTTCTTGCTATTATAGGAGATTGTGTTCATAAATAAAGGTAGCAGTTTGATATTCGAAGGAGGAGTAGAATTGGCAATTCAAAACAATCAATTCCAAATTTGGTGCATACGAGGGTAGCAACAGCTGGCTCATGAATATTGCCCAAGAGGTCAATCTCATAACTCAGTGGCAGTGGATGGTAAGTAGATATGCCATGGGGCAAGGCTTAACTGCCATTTGGCAATGGTGGGAAGTAGAGAGTAACTGTTGGCATAGATATGATGACCAACTGGCTTAAAAATTTGAGACAGCATGGCTTGAGTCTAGAGCCAGCCAACGAAGTAATAAGCTAGATTGCCCAGCCAGCGTATTATTTAAAGTAAACGGTCAAGATTATTCTCTGTCATTTGAAGCAGATGGAATGCAATACAGTGTAAATGATTCGTGTTATAGGAGTGTTCGAAGATGCATATATCTCCCAAATCAACAACCATCATCGTCAGAGTCCCCAGCTATGGAACAATGCCATTCTTTGAATGCAAGTACAATTTCACTAGAACAGGCAAGGAGTAATAAATCAGAGCAGCCCAACATTTCAAAGGATGAACATTCTTACCTGATTGCATGTCCAAAGCGTAATGACGGGGAAAATTGTTCAGTGTGTCTTAGCAGTTTGCAAAAAGATGAAGCTGTAGAGTTGGCTAAATGTCACCATTTTTTTTTTATATAGAGAATGCATCACACAATGGTTTAAAACTCGTCCTTCTTGTCCAGAATGTTTGACAATCTATGGTGTGATTACGGGTACACAGCCTCCAGGTGACATGACCATCCAATACATTCCAGTTAAAAGGCGAAAGGGTTGGGATGGCCTTGAGGGATATCCAGGCACTGATATCATTGAAATCACATATACATTTCCGGATGGAATTCAGGATACGAGTGCTCAAAAAATTTTTGTTGGCATGTCATCGTTCCTTAATGCATTTTATATGTCATCTTTGTGATCTTTCCATGAGAATCATTCCCTTTATCTGTCGGTAAGTTTTGAAGAATTCCTGGCGCCTAGCTGATAATATGTCAGGTGCAACCTTCGAAATTTTCTTCTTAAATTAATCTGAAGAACATATGTGGCAGCATGAAAACGTGCCCTCAGCAAAGACACCTGTCGTGACATTTTGGGAGGGTGGTATAATGGTAATAGAAGTAAACGCAGAATACCAACCATAAGCAAAGATATAGGAACAAATTTGCCTATTTTGATCCTCAGTCATGATTTCATGAGATCCTTGCTCCAGATTTTGTCTCTTAATTGGCCATCAGAAGATTTCAAGGGAAACATTCTGTTTTTAGAACAGAAAAATAGTTTTTTCTATTTTTACTATTTTAGAAATAGCTCCTCATTTTTGGATCGATCTGTTTTCAAACAGCAGAGTTTATTTAATGTATTAAAAAATCATTTGTAAGGGGCGGGGAGAGAATTATGAGAGGTGTGCGTGTAAGAGAAAACAGAGCTTCCATTGTATAGTCTTTGACAGAGATTTTAATGAAAATACACAGCTCTGGCTTCTGAGATTCCTGTGGTATGAGATTTAACATTTGTGTCCTCCTTTGTTTCATGTATAGCCTGTTATGTGTTCATTTCATTTCATGATCGTTTCCAATTGAACAAATGAAGTGTTAAGGTAGAATTCATATTTTGTATGCTCTGCCTTTAAGTTTGTTCATATTTAATGTTTTCTTCTGTTTGACAAGGATTCATCCTCTATGCCCTTGTCAGCTCCTCAGCAGTCTTGCCATTCCATTTAATCTCAATTTGATGTTAAAATTTCTTGCCTACCTTGCCTCAGGAGATAACCTGTGTTTTTGTTTATATTTCTCTGGTCAAGCTGTTTCTTTGCCCCATGCAGCCCAGAAAAACCCCATCACTTATTAAAAACCCCTTTTTATCAATTTACTAGCCTAAAATTAGTTTCTTTTAAAGTCATCTCAGCCCCTTTTAGAAGACTTTTTGCTGGGATAGACTGGAGAGAGCCATCTCCTGTCCTTGTAGGGCTAGCTACGAGGCTGAGCATGGTATGATGTTGCCTCGAGTTTTGCCTTCCTTAGCCTGAGGCAGATTCGAGCGCTAACATGTTCCATCCTATATGTTTATTTGATATATCATTGTTGTAGGATATTGCATTTTGATTATGCATGTATAATTTACTACATATGTAGTTGACTTGTATCATGCATTTTGGGCTGACAATTTTATGCATGTGGTGGTGCCATGGAGATCAGTATGATGATGGTGCATGATGCTTAAATTATGATGGATGTGTTTCATATTGATGTTGCTGCTAAATATGATGATGCTTATGTTTATGAGTATTATTGTTGATGTGATGTTGTTGTTGTCATTAAATCATTATATGTTTATTTGTTGCTATTAGTTTTTGAGTACCTTGTAGAGGATCATGCTCCATATGATGGTTATTGTTGCTTCCATAAATAATTATAGAGAGTTGATATATTGGGTTGATTGGATACTATATTTTTGATTCATGATGTTGTTGATATTGTTATGTTGTTGATGATTACTGATGATATTTGAATCCATGGTTGATGATTTGGAGAGGTCGATACATGTCTCTTATGTGATTCATATTAACATTATCTTACTTCCATAGAGACGAAATGTCACTGATCATATGCTTTATGTACTTGCATTATGACATTGTATGGGACATGCATTAATGAGAGGAATGTTATTAAAGCCATGTTTGGCATATGTTGCATAATGAGTCATTAGAGTTAGTATAACTATGTATGGATTGTTAGTAGTAGCCATGTATTTCATGTATTATTCTCGTGCACTTGCATACTTATCATGGTGGGACATTCTTGAGTCACGTATGCATTCAGAGAGAATCAAGTGAGTCATATTTCAACCATATATGGGCTTATTGATGTAATTGTACAACCATGTATTATCACTTTTGTAGCCATGTAATAAGGTTATGAGGCATTTTACTCTATTGCATATCATTTGGTCATAGTCATTGGTCCATGTGGAGAAGCCTCTTGCATATGGAAAGGAGGCATTGATAACTATATATATGAGTTTACTTTCATCTATGGAGATGTCTGCATTCAGTGGAGTATGGTTGGTCATACTATTGTGACATGTCATTATGTATTTGTTGCTATCATGTCTACTTCAGAGAAATGTTGTATCTATACAATCATTGTTGTTGTTGATGTATGAGTTTTTTGTTGTTGGATAGTACATTGTGGATAGGATGTATTTGTTGTTGTTGTTTAAGACTTGGTTGGATATACGATGTTGTTGCTATGGATTTGATCAAAGTTATTCCTGCTACTAATTGGTCACATTATGTTGTTGATACTATGTATTGGTGATTTTATCTGGTATTATTATTATGACATGGATTATGTTGTTGTTTTCTTTAATGAAGAGAGAATGTGTTCCATTTATTTTTGTTGTTTCTTGTTATCATGCTTCCATGAGACAGTTTATTGTTGTTGCTGATAGATATGTATATGCTTCTCTAGTGTGTTGTTGTTTGGTCATAGCCTGTGTCCATGGGGTGTTTATTGCACATGTTTTTCAGTTATTAGGGGGAATGTCGTTGTATTTCAATCTTGCACTGCATTGTTCATTACCTGCATATGATTTTGAGTGGAGTTTAAGTTTTTGTTGATGGAGCCCCATACATGTAGAGGAGTATATAACATTCATCCTTGACATGTTTATCCCTTTAACATTGTTGTCAAGGGGGAGAATTTGAGGATGTTTGATTAGATAATTGCTTTAGCGAGGGTTGACATCAATGCCAAGGAGGGAGATTGTTGGCATTGATGTGTGTTGTAGTGTTACAAATGTGTTGTTTGTTGGAATTGATGTCAACCTAGTTTCTTGGGTTGCAGGTATGTTGGATATGCTTTTGTATAAGTGGTTGCAGGTGCCTTGTGTATGGTTGAGGTGTAGATGGTCCTTGGCATGTCTACTACCTTGGACTTTCTTGGAGATTATGATGATCTCCTTGATCATGTTCTGCATACATATGTTAGTGGCTGCTACAGAAGTTAGAGTTGAGGAGCCTTGTTGATTGGTATTCATGTCTAGGATTAGGCCTCCCATGTTGATGATGCTATACTTTGGGCTTAGAGAGGATCTACATGTGTTTGTGGATTCTTGAGATGGTTTTGTAGGTGTTGGAGGATGTATGACAGGTTCTGGGGCTACATACTGATGGCGAAGATGTTATAAAGAAGGTTAATAGCTCAGATGTTTAGTTTGGTTGTTGGTTGGCATCATAGTCAACCTAGTTTGACTTATGATAATGTTGGTGATATTGCAGTGACTTGATGAAGTGTTGCATAAGTTCCATAGACCTCAAAAGGTCCTACAGAGGCTTTTCAAGATCTTGAAGAATTTTGAGCAACTTCTTAGTAGAGTTGACTGATTTTTTACCATCCTTAGCCCCAGTCGCATGCATGTTGAGTCATGGGGCAACTGAAAATCTCTATTCGCATGGAGCCAAGCCTATGGGAGAAAATGAGGACTTATAGTCACATGGATATTGTATTGTCGGAGCAACTTAGGTTTTTCATGAGTTTTTCTCTAGATTCTTCGCATTGCCCAACTAATTTTAGTGTTGTGGTGATGTTATTAATCGAATTTTTTCAACATATAGTAAAAAAAGTTTGTGGGGCCTCTAGAAGTTGATCAAGGTAGAAGATATCAAAGGACTAGTGGAGTTAGTGGTTGATTTTGTTAATAATCCTATCTCAACCAAATTTGGAGTGTGTGAAAAGGATTGTTGAGTGATCCATTACCTGTAGCATTTACTATATGACTCAACAAAAAAAAAAATGATAAATAGAGGAATGATTTGAGTCTATTTGGTTGGATATAATGAGAGTGTGAGAGTATGCCATTATGAGGGCATTAAGAATAAGTAGATATTGCATTAGTTGCTCACATAGTTTTTGCAAAGTTATATCAGAGATTTGTGAGCAGAAATTAGAGATAGAGTTGGGAAGAAGATTCAAAATTTGTGTGTTTTTTGTGATAGAAAATTGGGATCTTGTAGTGTATTTGAGAGAAGTGTATTTAGGTGAGAAGAAGTGAAGAAACATTCCTCTCTAAGAAAAATTTTGTTTCAGATTTTATGTTTAGAACAATGGTGTTGTTAGGTTGCTCATGTTGATCAAATTGAGAACCCAACGTGAAATATTCTAAAATGTGGTTCGCATGGAGGAAGCGAAGGCATGGAGGCTTCAGTATAGACAATGATTTTGCATTCAATAGTAAGAAGAGTTTTCTCCGTCCAATAGGAGTTGGATATTCCAATAGTAGTTGGGCGAGGATCGTTGGTCGTGGTAGCTTCCATCAAATGGTAGTTCGTAGATCCGCGAGAGAAACAAATTTGAATTGATAGATGCCAACATACTATAGAGAAAGCCAAGTATTTTGGCTTATGGGTGTAAGCTAGTCTATGTTAAAAAAAATCAGTAGATTAATAAAAGAATTGATCAGTGCAGAAATAGCTTGACCAGAGAAATATAAACAAAAACACAGGTTATCTCCTGAGGCAAGGTAGGCAAGAAATTTTAACATCAAATTGAGATTAAATGGAATGGCAAGAAGGATGAG
>Ga0115851_102233_pt1 | contig 10196 bp, 6 predicted proteins | sample InSIn2gowninarea_FD_83865 | JGI IMG/M metagenome (GOLD analysis project Ga0115851, IMG submission 83865)
TCAATGTTTGAAGGCATTTCCATTGTGATTCAATGTCAAACTATGATACTACAATTCAACATTTGTGAGTCAATTAACTTGCTCACACATTATCACCCTAGGTGAAAGTCAATGTTTGAAATTATTATTGTTTCTTTTTAAGTCAAGTTTATTGTACTTTTTTATTCATGCCATTGTGTTTGGATGTCATGTTTGTTGCACGTTCAGGTCATCCTATGAAACAATAGCTAAATTTACAAATAAGTTCAATCATGCAATAAAAAAATCATCCTATGAGTAGTGTGTGTGGTAAATTATAACGAGTAACAAGTGGGTGATGTATGTGCATGGGTTGTTGATTGTGGTAGGTTCGATCTCACTAAGTGACATAATTTTTTATTACTTTCATTTACTACAAAATTGTCACACTTTTAATAGTTGTCGATGGCTAGTGTCAGAATTCGACCAGTCATTTGAAGGGGGGCTAGAAAGACAAAATCTAGCTAATCATTTGGAGGGTTCCTAGAAAGAATCAATTTGTAGAACATTTAATTCAATACATGGTTCTAGTGATTTTAGGTTATTTAATTCATTATTAATCCAAATTGAAAATTAGAAGATGTTGGGTGATCAGGGTTGAGAATCATATGCAATTAGACATGTTTGAAGTTGTCTTTACTCATACTTAATGGCCAGAATATGTTTTGGAAGTCAATGGGCATGTTGCAATTATTTTGGTTACATGAAGTAAACATGGTAGCCATGAAGTGAGTTATCTCATTGGTGACAACAGTAGCATTGATAGCAGTAATGTGACAATGATATGACAAGAGTAGAGGAAGAACAACAAAGTTGTTGATAATAGTAGTTGAGTAGCATGTTCAATGTATTTTATCTTATTTTCTTAACTTCAATATTCAAGGTGGCAGGGTAGTGCAAGGCAAAGATTGGAGTCTCCTTGAAGTTGGAGCCTAAGAACACTTAAAGGGTGGCAGGGTGGTTCTAAGGCAAGTTGGAGCCTATAGGGTGTTGGATCATCCTTTCAATTGGAGCTAATAAAACTAGGGGGTTGGAGCTTCCTTCTAGTTAAGCTTGTAAACCATCATATTGGAGTGTCCTTCTAGTTGGAGTAGCTAAGTCAGGGTGTTGGAGTGTCCTTTTAGTTGGAGCTAATAAATCAGGGGGTGAACCTCCTTCTAGTTGTTTTTGGAGAATTTTTTAATATGGAGCTTCTCGTTGATGTAATATTTATGACACATGTTAAAAGGATTCAGTTGTTTTTCTCTCGAAATGGTTTCTACTAAAAAATCTCTTGTGTATTGTCTTTGATGTTGTGCATTTTTGAAGGGTGTTGCTAATTCTTCACGTGATGTAATGTTGATTTTGTTAAATTTCACACTACTCTATGATGATTCAATTACTTTAGCCCAATTCAACTCTTCAATTAGTAATATTTCAACAATAATTAATATTTCCAATCATCAACAGTAATTGAAGATATAATAGTAAATGTAATGAGAAAGGAGACAATTAACACATCAACTAGAGACACCAAATTTTTGGTCAATGACCAAGGAAAAACCCACTATGGGGAAAACATTTTCAAATTATTCTTCTATTAGATTGTCATAAAATGTTCAGAAAAGAGTACAATGAACCAATAAAAAATCATCCATCAATATTAACCCAACAACATTCAGAAATATGTTCCCAGCATCAATATTTGTCATAGACAACTTTTCATGTCTGCGGTCAAATGTCAAATTGTAACCCTAGATCCCAACCGCATGGAGGAAAATATTTGTGTTTGGTTGAGATCTTCCAACCACACAAATGAGCTTGTGTGCATATGATTGTGACCAAAATTTTCCTTTGTCAAGCTTTTTATTGGAAACCAAAAACCCTAAACACAAGCAAGCTTTGGACCCTACAATTTCGGACCTATATGAACCAATATCCATGACCCAAACTCAAACCTATGTGAACCAATCAATGAATAAGAGCAGAAGAAGATTCTTGGTGATGTCCAAATGAGCTTGAGGTCACTTGTATTTGTAGGCTTCCAAGGGTGTCCATTTTCCCGTTAGGGTCAACCTATCCTTTTGTACACATGTGGGATTTTCTTCAAAAATACACTTTCCCTTATCCAAATTGAGTGCTTCAATAGTCAAAATTGGTCCTCTCAAAAAGAGGAATCTAGTCCCATGGTTAGAATTTTTCATTGATCTACCAAATTAACATATTTATGTTTTTTATTTAATGGTAATGTTATTTAATGCTCTAAAGATTACAAATAAATAATTGAAGTGAACTATAGATTCACCCCCCTCTCATTATTTCCAACAACTGGTTTCAAAGAGGTTTCCTCTAGTGGTAGCATAACAATTGGAAGGTAGATATTAAAAGAGCAGATATGGTAAATTCAAGGAAGCATGCATCCAAACGATCAAAGGAAGTCTCTAATATTGCAATAGTCTCAAAATTTGTTATAGATAATTAAGAGAATCAAGCTGTTCTAGCTCTTAAGTTCAATGAAACCGAATATGAAATATGGGAACCCAAAATGGAAGGAAATTTGAAAGCACGTGGATATGATGTATGGCACTTTGTTGTTTCTAGAAACACATCCACAAACAAATCTAGAAGGTACAATACAAAAGAAATGAATGTCATTCTTAGAGATTTTCCAAATTTTGTGAAAGCCAAAGTGGATCAATGCTCATCAACCAAAATCCTTTGGAAGAAACTACAAAATATATACTCAAACAAGAATTCAATTTAAGATGAAAATGAAGATGAGGATTTTGATTCAAATAAAGTATATGAAGAATAAGTAGTAATAGTCAACATGGAAAGAGAATTGATAAATGCCTTAAATAATATTAGAAAAATAGAGAAGGAAAATCGTATACTTGAAAAATAATTTTCTCTCTTAAGACTTCAAGTGCAAGAAGCATAAAAGAAAGAGAAAAAATTAACAAGTCAATTAGAGGAATATGTTTAGAAGTATGAGGAAGAAGTTAGTCAAAAGCAAAAGGAACTTGACAAATATGTAGATGACATAAACAGGCTCAAGGAATGCTAGAAGGATCAATTACAAGACGTTGAAAGGAAGAATCATGACATTAGTGAGAAGGATTAATAAATTACTCGCTTGAAAATGAAGGAAAAAGAAGCAAGTGAAGCTCCATGCAATGGTGGCACAAGTTCTAAGCCATTGCAAACCAAGCCTAAAAGAAAAATCTTTTAAATTCCAGGTGAAGGACGGAAGAAGACTAAAAATGTTACTCCAAGAAACTATGTTGAGGTTATCAAGGAAAAGGAACAACAAAGCCTATTGGGCCTCCTCCAAGGAAGAATGTCTTCAAAATATCAGCAACATCAAGGCAAGTCATTTCATCCAAGTACCCTAGTATATTTTCTTGGTATTGTTTTTCATGTACTGAATTTGGGCATAAGATAGGGATATAAAAGCTTATGACAGGGATAATTATCAAGGACATTATCAAAACCCTAGAAGCAAGGTTGTAGGAACACAAGCTAGATCTCAAAATGGATTCATCAACAAAAAGTATATGTTAGTTGCTTCATCATTCAAGTACCATATAAAATGCTTCAAATTCCATAACTATAGACATATAACTCATGATTGGAGATACATGATGGAATATTCCATGAAAGAGAGCTCTGATATTAGGTACAAGAAGGTTTGAAGAAGAAAAAAAAAGAAAGAATATTATGTGAATGAAGAAATACAATATTCATGCTCTTAGGATTTGTAAAGTCAAAAGTCCATGATAAAACTATAGTTTCAAAGGAAGATGTCAAGGTTTAGAATGATCCTACTACAGAGCTCGTGCATACATTATTCTAAACAATCCAACTTGTAGTCTCCCTGTCCTATGAATGTTGAAGAGGGGGATTCTAAGTAGAAGTGGTTGCAAATTTCAAGATTTGTCCTTTGGAAATTTGATTTGGAATTCCATATGGAAGATGTAAGAAGCCGTTTGAACATTAATCAACATTATGAGTAGATTAGTTAGTTTGTGAAGTAGAAGTTTTTGGAAGTAGCAGAAAATAATTTTCAAGATTGAAGAATTGCAGAAGGACTAATTGAAGCATATTGATAAATGGAATCAGAATGTGAGAGGCAAAACAAGATAGAGGGAGAGAAGAAGTAATAGAAATAAATTCGTATTTTAAGAATACAGAGGAAGATATTTCATTAGGGGGAGTGGCCCTTTTCCATTGATGTCAAAGGGGGAGAGAAATCAAGAAAGGAATATCAAAAGCATGGAGACAGGGGAGTAGTAATCATGGGGGCAGTATGTGTGTTGTCATTAATGAAAAACGGGGTGATTTTTTAATGGTGTAGTCATTGATTCCGACATCAGTCTTTGAAGACTCTTAATATACGTTTATAGATTACATTGATTGGAAGCTCCAAGGGTAAAGAAGCCCTGGAAGGATGAGAACCTCTTGCGATGTGGTCATGATGCCTCATATTTGATGAGGAATGTGTATGTGAGGATCAATAAGTTTGTAGGAAATACCATCCTCATTTTGTAGTCCTCATTGTAATGATCCAACAATATGTGGTGCCAAAGATAACTCCTCATGGTTGAGGAGGTATATGTCATCAAATTTTGTGCCCCGAAAGTATGGTCAAGGCCCCAAAATGAGATGGTGATGGTAGCTTAATGGTTGGTCATATTTGGTAAAGATGGAATTATTGTTTAAAAATGTTTTTTATTTTTTTTTATGGGCTATGAGATGCCCTATTCTTTCAATTTTTAAGTTAAACAATTATCTTTAAGTTGGCCTCAATTGGTGGTAATTTTTTGGCTCCAAATTTTTTAATTTGAAAATTCAAATTTCAATATTTTGTTAGGTCGGCTTCATGATTTTAAGGTCATGTCAGCCACTCTAGAAGCCCATCCATTACTATCTATGTAGATCTTAGATTTCTCCTAGAAGGCAATCAATCAATTCAATAATGTATCTATCTATCTGATCTCAGAAGGTTGAAGTAGTCACGCAAATCTATGTGGAAGGTCGAGGTTATCTAAGGTTATTTTATTCTTTTGTGAAACTGCTTTCATTGGATTACAGTCATCAATATTTTTTGGCCCCCAATGGAGAAGGCACATTTGAGCTTACCTGTTACATTTTTTGTGGTTGTGTGCATACTTTTGATTTGATCTAGCTCTATGGCATTGTGTCTTTGTTTGTTGAGTAAAATATTAATTTTGATCTATCGATATAGCACTTTGGTAACTAAACAATATGTTGTAATCGTTTTCTCTACACAATAACATTATGTTTATTTTTAGTCTTGCATTATGATGTCCTCTAAATAAATCATGGCGTTATAAATATTTGGTTCTTTATTTATGTAATTATTCACTTGATCTCCTTATATGATGCATGTGCTTCAATTTTTATTGAATCACTGAAATTTATGGGCACGTATTGGTTACAAAAGCTACAAAACTCGATAATTCCTTGAAGGTATAAGCTGAGTTATGCAGGTTGATAGAGTGTAACAATTATTTGTGACAGATCTACTAATTAAGGATTAAATGATATCTCTCCAGAAAATATAGGATGAAATCACCAAAAATCATAAGCAAAGAGATTGTACTTAGAATCAATGTCTCAAGTGAAGCAGTTATTACAGTCTATGTGTGCATCTTCAACCTTGTGCGCAATATATATTGGAAGTTTGCAAATATTAATTATAATTTGGTGGAGTCTGAAAGATTGAAGCCTGAGTTCTACATTAGTCTATTTGGCGGAATTCAATAGTGAGGGCCAAAGTATATGGCCTGGTTACAGATCGAAGGTAAAAAATGTGTAGCCAAAAGGGACATATGTCGATGCCAAAGTAAGAGATCTATGTGAATGTCAATATCCACATAAAATTATATCATATTATCATATCTAAAAGAAAATGTCAATGCCAACTAAAGGATATGCTCCACACTCTCACTCATGGTCATATGAACATTTTGTTTGGGTGAAACTCAATGTTTGAAAGCCTTATCATTGTGATTTAATGCCAAACTAGTGCTATTGTGATTCAAAGTTTGTGAGTCAATTATCTTGTTCACACATTATCACTCTAGGTGAAAACCAATGTTTGAAATTATCATTATGTCTAAAAGTTAGGTTTATTGTATTATTGGTTCATGTCGTGTTTGGATATCAAGTTTGTTGTAGGTTCATGTCATCCTATTAAACAATAGATATATTTACAAATTAGTTCAATCATGCAATAAACAAATCATTCCATGAGTGGCGTGTGTGATAAATTATAACGATTAGCACAGGGGTGACGTATGTACATGGGTTATTGATTGTGGTAGGTTCAATCTCGCCAAGTGAAAAAATATTTTTTCATTTTTCATTTATTGCCGAATTGTTTCACTTTTAACAATTATCGATGGTCGATGTCGTAATATCGCCAGCCATTTGGAGAGTGCCTAGAAAGAATCAATTTGTGGAATGTTTAATTTAATACATGGTTCTATATAGTAAATGTTGGTTCTTTAAGTCACTGTTAATCCAAATTAAAAACCAAAAGTGTTGGGAAATGAGGGTTGAGAATCGAATGCAGCTAGACATATTTCAAGTTGTCCTCACTCATACTTAATGGCCAAAATATGTTTTGGAAATCAATGAGCATGTTGCAAGTGCTTTGGTTATATGAAGTAAATAGGGAAGTATTAAAGAGAGTTATATCATTGGTGACAACTGTAGCATTGACAAGAGCAGAGGCAGAAAAGTAGAGTTGTTGATAGAAATAGTTGAGTAGCATATTTAGTGTAATCTATCTTATTTTCTTATCTTCTATATTCATGGCAGCAGGGTGGTGCAAGGATGAGATTGGAGTCTCCTTCAAGTTGGATCCTGAGAACACTTCAGGGTGGTAGGCTGGTGCTAGGGCAAGTTGGAGCCTAAGGGGTGTTGGAGCATCCTTTCAATTGGAACTAATAAAACCAGGGGGTTGGAGCCTACTTCGAGTTGGAGCTAGTAAACCAAGTTATTGGAACGTCCTTCTAGTTGGAACTAGTAAATCAGGGTGTTGGAGCATCCTTTCTATTGGAGCTGGTAAATTAGGGGGTTGGAGCCTTCTTCCAATTGTTGTTGGAGAATACTGAAACTTGGAGCTTCCCGTTAATGTAATATTTAAGACATATATTAAAAGTGTTTGGTGGTTTTTCTCTTGGAAGGGTTTCCACCTTAAAATATCTTTTGTGTTTTCTTCTATGTTGTGCATTGTTGAATGGTGTTTCTAACAGTTCATGTGATGTGGTGTTGACTTGTGTTTTTTATCTGATGATAATATTATTGAATGATTTAAAGATTAAAACTAGCAAATTGAAGTGAAATACTAGTTCACCACCTTCTCAAGATTTTCAACATTCATTAACTCTAAACCCAACCCTTATTTGTTTTCCCTATTGGAAATGCTTACACATGGTACTTGTTGGTTTAGATATTTTTGTCATATCTCTTACTATTAAATTTAAGTTGATTTTTTCGAGATTATCAAAGTGCAAGTGACCCACACCCTTGTGTCCAAGCCAACTTTCATCTTCCTTCTCCAAAAAACAAATTTCATCCACGATTTATATGTTATTTGGATCCCTTTATGTTGTCACCACTAATATACCTTATTTCTTCTTTCTTGTTTCACATTTCTTTGAGTCGAACAAAGTGTGTTTTCTTGGTCATACATTTGACTCACACTTAGTAGGTTATGGTTCATCTTTTCAATAAGAAAGACATTTTTTTCCATGGTGTCCTTTCTTCTAAGCTTGATTGTACCCTTTCCTAAAATCTTGACTGAGCCATCATTTCCAAATGAAATTGATCCCTCCCTTTTGCAAGCATATCAATTTGTCTTTATCGCCTATCATGTGTGTTGAACATCCATTATCAACATACCATTCTCTTTTCTTACTTTGGGATTGTAGAGAAATCACACAATTTTCAACCTTCTTTTTCAATATCTTTGAAAGTTCTTATGGAGGATTGTTGAAACCATGCTTTGGCTCCTTTGGATCAATGATCAACCTAGAGTATTTTTCTATATGTCCAAAATTGTTGCATTTGCAGTATTCTACTTCATTACTTAATGATCCAAAGCTTTAATAGTTTTGGTCATAATCTTTCTAAGGCCTTTTAGGATAGTCATTCCTATAGTAGCTTCCATTGTTGCTTCTATCCCCGGCATAAGCTTTGGAATCCAAAACTGTATGCCCAAAATTGTTGTAGGAGTAACATAAACCAAGAAATATAGTTTGGTACCTAAGAGTGGAGGATCTTCTAGGTGGTGAAGCTCTCAAAAAATCTTGAGTCCTCTCCACTATTGGTTATTGATTCTGCACTTTCTTGAATGGTTGATCTTGGCCTTTCCCTAGTTGAATAATCTCTTATGTGTGCTTGCTTTCCTCCTTCTTGATAGAACCCTTGATGGCACTTGCATAACTCTTTTGTTCTGCTTCTTTTCATATTGTCATGGAGATTGAGCCCTTCTTAACATAGGTTGGCTTGTATCCTAATCCATATTTTTCATCACATGGCCTTTGATTTTTGATAATTTCATCCAAATTTTTATTGTTTTTTACAAATTTTTGTTTGATGTTTTTCTTCTAAACTTCCTTTCTTGGTGAAACTATTTCTGCTTCCTTTCTTCTAGCTAGTTTTTGAGTGTTTCTTCAATCCTTATAGCTTCCTCTAACTGAAATTTCAAGTTTATGATGGTCTTCTTTGATTCTTAATACTTCTTGTTGAGACTTCTAGAATGTTCATTCAGATCACTTAGTTCTTTTTCCAATTCCTTGACTTTCTTCCTTTTTGCTTTTAGATCTTTTAAGGCACATACAAGTTTTCTCTCAATATCTACTTCTCCTTCAACTTCACCATATTCATGGGTTTACTCTTGACTCTCTATTGTCATAAATAATACTCTTCCTAACTCGCTATAATTGTCACTTTCTTCGTTGGATGAAGAACTGTCCTCTTTTGAATAGAGACTTTTCTTGAAGAATTTTCTTTTACCTTGTTTATTATTTCTCTTTTTTTATTTTTCTTTTCCTTCTTAGGAGCCTCTTCCTCTTCATCACTATCTAAGCATCTTCCACAAGGACATTTCGAAGCAAAATGACCAATTTTACCATAATTAAAATACTTCAAGGGGATCTCACCTTTGTATTTTCTAGTTCCTTTCCTCATATTCCTCACAAAGTTGGTTATTTAATCATTTGAATCTTCATTGCAACTACTACTGGAGCTTGGATTTGAATGTTGCTTGTTCTTCCTTGTCTTCCTATATGCCTTGAAATTTTTTTCTCTTTTAGATGGATTTTCTTGTTTTATTTTCATCTCGTAGGTGATAAGTATTCATGCTCATCCATGCTCAATGTGGAAATATTTGATCTTTCTTATAGAACTGAGACCTTAGAATAAAATCTCATTGGAAGAGATCTTAGAACCATTCAAACAATCACCTTATTATCTATTGGTTCTCCCAATCCTTCCATGGCATTTACTATCTCATCAACACAGAGAAAATAGGTTGCAATATTCTCATCTTCCTTCATTTTTAGCTACTCAAATTGTACTCTAAGGTTTGAAGCTTGGCCTATTTGACTTTCTTATCTCCTTAACATATGCTTTGGAGCTTGTCCCAAACTTCTTTTTGTAGGTTTACAATGCATTACTGCTAGCACAAACTGAACTTGGTAGGTCACTTAAAATAGCATTCTTGTCTTTTGGATTGCCTCCATAAAGTTTCTTATTGACATCATCCGTTGGAGGAACAAGAGGTTCAACATATGGACTTTATATAGAGCGCTAGATATCATATCCATGTGCTTGCAAAAATGTTTTCATCCTTCCACTCTAAAAAACATAGTTATGTCTGTCAAACAATGGAGTTCCATTTTTTGGTGAAATCCATGATTTATCTTATAGTGGTTAGACTGTTATGAAGGAACATGCTCTAATCCCAATTGCTGGAAATACTGAGAGGGGAGTGAATCAATATTTCACTTAATTTTAGTTAATTTTTCAATTTTAGAGAATTAAATATCATTAGCACAAATCAAAGGCCATGTGATGAAAAATATGGATTAGGATACAAGCCAACCTATGTTAAGAAGGGCTCAATCTCCATGACAATATGAAAAGAAGCAGAACAAAAGAGT
>Ga0115851_102234_pt1 | contig 10196 bp, 10 predicted proteins | sample InSIn2gowninarea_FD_83865 | JGI IMG/M metagenome (GOLD analysis project Ga0115851, IMG submission 83865)
GGAAGAAGCGGCAGTCACGGGCAGATAAAAAAAAACGTAAGGATGAGATAGAGAACTGATTGCCATCACAGAGACTGGCAGCAGTTGAAGCTTGACTCCTTTTGCTCCATACCCTGTCGCTTGTCTGCCTTGCATCGAAGAACAAGAGACAGGGAGGAAAAAAAGAAGCAAAAGGACCGACCCGACAAAAACCGAGGAACAAGAAGGCGAAGCAAAAAGGAGTTGCAAGAAAAGATGGTGAAGGTGAAGAGGGGCCTTGTGTGTGTGATGGTGTACGTTTTTTGGTGTGTGCAAGAGACATTCCATGTTGGCATCGATGTGTGGATCCTACAATCATTTCCACTGACTCTCCTCCTCTTTTGTCTTCTCGCATCATTCGTTTTGTTCATTTTCTCTCTCTTTTTGTTCGCTCCCTCTGTTCTGTTCTCAAGTGCCTCTCTCTCTCTCAGCTCTGACGCTGCACTTCATTGAACTTTTGAATTCAGGATGATGTTGCTCCTGCTGCCAGCCGCTACTGCTGATGCTGATGGGGGAAAGAGAATGGAAGAAGCAAAAGACGCAACAACGAGGAAAAGAGAGAGAATCGAAGAACAAGAAGAACGACGACTCCTGCCTCTTTTCTATAGACAGCTATTCAGTCAGTGTCTCTCTCTCCCTCGATCGAGTGAACGTTCTCTCTTCTTATTTCATCCATCGCGCTCTCCCTCCTTTTCTTCTCTTCCCAGACTCATTCCCGTTCAAACATATCCCCCTTCCTTATTATTGCAGGCGATCGAGAAGAGAAAAGAGAGGGAGAATAGGCAGGCAATCACTCTCTCTCTCTCTCTGCTCTCACATCCACTCGATCCACAAGGAAAGGCAAAGGCCAGGACATGGTGAAACAACGCGGCCGTAATTCAAGTTAAACGTCTTGACCGTTCCGGGACAAAAGACAGCACTGCTCAAAAGTTTTCCCCCATATCACAATGGGGAGCAAGCGTTCGATCGATGGGTGGAACAGAGTATTGGAGTCAAGGCGTAGAAGAGCAGATAAAAAGTATGAAATGCGAAAAAGAGGACCAGAGACAGAGAGTGCCACTCACAAAGCAGGAAAGTTGACGCCAAGCGATCGACATGCGAAAGAAGACACGTGCAATCAGGGATCCTGACACCAGCAAAGACCGTATCTGATCTGCAATCGAATGCATATCTCATGCGTGTCACATGCAAAGCCGGAACGAGCACGAGGTGAGAAGCAGGATTTCATGCTATCGCGTAACACAGGGACAGGAAGTGAGGGAGGGCTGCGAACGAGGAGAACAAGAAGCACAGCCTGCGAAAACAGGGACCCTTCTTTCCTTTTGTGAAGCCTTACTCAACTCTCTCCATTTTTGAATAGCTATTTCTAGCAATAATAGCATGAAGTGACAACAAGGCAACCAGAGTTCTTCCTGTTGTTTTGGTATTGAGGACTTGCGAGTGTGTTGCTGTTTGTGATGAGCACCCAATGCGAAAAAGAAGTGAGGGGTCATCGTCATTGTGTTCTTTTGTCTTGCACACTTCTTTCGCTCTCTTCCGTCTCGACTTCCATTCTTCGCAAATTTCAAGGCGTAAAGCGAAGAAACCTGTCTCAATCCCTTATCCTGATGAACTGTCCAGCCGGGAGAGGCAGGAGGGAGAGAGGAGGAAAAAGCCGCGGGTAACGCATTCGAGCGGATCGTGAGATGTCTCATGCACCGTCAGGGAAGCGGGAGAAGAAAAAGGACAGGAGATACGATGCAGGAAGGCAAAAAAAAAGAAGCGTGCATCCCCTGCATCTATCGATTTCAAGGATCTGTCAGGATCTTAATGCAAGAGGAGACGAGAAGGGGACAGAGTGAAGATACAATGACACGGCAGCTGGGAAAGAAGAAGAAGAGACGGGCGGCAGGCTACTCTCTCATTCACTCACACACAGCTAATTCGTCGGGAAGGCGGGTGAACACTGCTGTCTATCTCTCCTCTCGCTGCAAAGAGAAGTGAGCATGTAAGCGATCTCTCTATTCCTGTCTATCAGCGTGTGACAGACGTATCTGTGAAGAGTGACAAAAAAGGCAAGAAGAAGAGACAGGTCCTAGTGGTTGAATGCACTGCATCTCCCGGTCCTCCTCTGCAACACTCTCTGATCCTCGACTGACCTCATGTCGTATGCCTGACTGGGATGTAATGTGCAGGACAGGAGAGAGGGAAAATAAGAGAGCAGGCGATGGAGAGACGGGAGGAATGGACAGAATCACAAGTGCAGAAAGAGAGAAGGAATGCCAAGTGATGCAGAAAGGTTCGAGTGCGGGATGAGACGGAGACAGAGAGAGAGACGAGAAGTGGCGCCTTCCCCGCCATCCCCCCTTTTCCTGGCAATCCTTTCATTACGCACCACCAGTGCACACAAACAAACCCTCCTCGCGGAGTAGTTCTGTAAGCATGCCCATTCCCGCATAACATGATTCGAAGGAATGCAGATTTTTATGACGCTGCAGCAATGCCACGGGAAAAGATGGGCTCTGCTGAAGCAAGAAGTAGAGGATGACATAAGGCATAAGACATGGGTTCCTGCATTCCAATCCCACTGCCTCCTCATCTTTTCCTTCTCAACACCTCAAGCCCTCCTTCCCTCTCCTCGTCCTTGTCGTTCTTCTCCTTACTCATTTTGCTTCCTTCCCAACTCATTCATCTCCATTTTTTTTTCTATTTTTTTCTTCTTCCTTGCAAGCTGTTCTCTCTCTCTCTCTCTCTCTCTCTCAGATGCTCATTGAACACAAACACAGACACACACCATGCAGCAGCGCATACACGAACAAATTCATGCATTGCCTATTCCATCACCATTCCCATTCGGCTAGTGACAGCGTTCTCCTTCCTCTTCTCTAAAAACAGCGACTGCAAATCGATTGCTTGCTGCACAAATGCCTGATGAAGTCTGACGGTGGAAGGGATGATGGTTGAGCGATGTCGGCGAAGACGAAACAAAAACAAAAACAACGGCGCGGCTGCTGCAACGAGTCTCTTCCTCTCGCGCCGAAAAATTGGCCAGAAGGAAATTGCGAGGGAACAATTTCCTCTCCTCCGCTTCAAGAGAGACTAAATGCTGCCGCTAGTTCTGGGGAACATGCATAAGCGCGAGAGACGGCTGCACTGCAGACAATGAACTACGTGAGTCAGCCGGCATACACACAATCGACAGGCAATGACTGGAAATGGATGGGGAAAGGTACGGCGACATGGTTCTGTTCTGCTGTGGCATCAGCATCGGCGGCTGCAGCTTAAAACAAATCTCCCACTTTGATGAATGTGATTCATCATCTTTAGGATAGGAGAGATTTCTCTACTCTCTCACTGCCAGCAACTATTGCAAAGTCCTGTCTCTCTCTCTCTCTCGTCCGGCGACCGAATGGCAGACAGATTTGCAGAAATTGAAGTCACGAAAGCACCGCTGCATGATTTCGTATCCTTCTCTCTGTCTCTATCCCCAATCCAACCAGTCCTACTGATGATCTTGCGGTACAATCTCTCATTCGGCAGGCGAGAACGAAACGCAAACACGAAGGGAATATAAGTGCAGCAGCAAAGAAGGGATGGCGAGCAAAAACAAAGGAGGCACAATCGAAATATGTAAGGAAAAGGAATCCGTTCCATCAATCAAATCGTGTATCTGGTATCAAGAGCACGCAGATCTTTTTCCCTGCAAATCCTTTCGCCTTCCTTCGGTCTCACAATCAGACGATCCTTTTTGCAAGCACACAACCTCCTGCCATCCTTCTCTCTCATCATCATCACTCTCGTCATCCACATCCTTATCCCCCCTTAAATACACACGAGACAGGATAACGATTTCTTCTATTTGAAGTCTTCGAACACCATGTTTCAGTGAGAGAAGACAGTCAGCAAGACAAGGCAGCGGGAAAGCAACAAGAAGAACAAGAATGATTATTTATGCTCAAGGATGAAGACAGGGGGAAAGAGGCAGACACACACACATGTGCAGACGTACACACATGTACAGACGTACGCACATGAAGTCATACACGAATGTTGCAGCAGCTGTAAAAGTGAATTTTCTTTCGATTCATTTATGCAACCTGACGCACAAGATTGCAGTATATCTTGTTCTTGTGTGTTGTGAAAAAGAAATGAGAGGGATAAAAGGAACGACTCTCCCTCTCTTGTCTCTCGAAAACAGAGAACGAGAGAGGATGATTCTTTCTTTTATGACCAAAGAATGTCTACATGACAAAAACAGGAGAGTGAGAGAGGCAGCAGCAGCAGGTTCACAACTCAAACCAGCAAAAGAATGCTTTCAACATGCATGCCTTCAAAAGACTGATTTAGCATAACATGAAGGAAAAGGGGGAGTGAGAAGGAGGGAGGAGATGGAATAAGAATGCAAGCATCAGCGAGCGTCAGGTAACGAGTGAAAGGGAAAGGAGAGCCCATGTTTTGGGTCATTTGACACATTATATTCGCAAACGTGAGGCGTCAGCAGACTTTTGAAACATAAGACGCTGACAAGAATCCCTGCTCATTCACTGACAACATTGTCAGCATGCAGGATGCATTCTCTTAGGTGATTCAAAGAAAGAAAGAATTTCACAGCATACCCGATACGCAATCACGTCGCCACATTATGCTGCTGCACAGAAGAAAGAGCGACATGCATAAGTGAGGGAAGAAGTGCGGATTGTGATTGCTTCTCCTATTACTGCATCGTTCAGGCGACCGTTTTCAAAAGTGACGAAAGAAAGACAAGAAGGCTGAAATTGAAGAGGAGTTAATGAGGCAAAATGTTATGTCAAGAGTCATGAGGCTGACAATGCAATGAGATGAAAAGGATGACACCGCTTTTCACGAGGAAAATCCTCACTCGCACACACACACAAACCGGAGACATCATCCTGCTAATGATCCAGCAGGATCAGCAGTCAGATCGCAGGAGAGGATAGGCCGCGATACGGTGACTATAATAAGAGATCATTTCTTTCACTATTTCTTCAAGCACATGTACTAAAAAGAGACAACCGATAGAACGGGGAATACAGAAGCCGGCCGTTACACGCACACCAGGAAAGGCATGGCACGCATATGATTCATGCTCCTCTCCTCGTGTTCCTCTCTCTCTCCACGAGGACAGGCTGCCCGTTCGATTCCTCCTTTTCCTCTTCTCTCTTTTGAAGAGAATGAGATCACGCAAGCACTCGACTCACAGAAGTAGGGAAGAAGCCGAAAGGCATCATCACAACGTCGAAAGGGAGAGAACATTCATTACATGCACCGGCATCATGGCATTCAATCCATCGATGGAAGAAGATTGACGGAGACACCGCACATGCACACGGGTACACCAGCAGGTGAGACCAGGTACTCAAACACAATCACAGAAAAACATTGCCTACTTCCTTCTGACAATCATTTTTCAATCACATGCTGGCAGATCAACAAGAAGAGAACAACATCAACAAAATCATGGCAATCAATTGCATGATTTGCTGGGCAAGGCTACCTGACAAGATCCTGACGTGTCCTTCTTCCACTTGCCAGAATGACGGACACCAGATTGACAGGAATTCATTCGTGACATCAGGACATGAGGACATGCTGTTTCATCAGCATTGAAAAAAATGGTGGCATCATTCGTGTTGCCTGATTAGCAGGGGAAAACAAACAAAAAATGAAGGAAATCACTCACCACTCGAAATCGTCGATATGTCGTCATGACCGTTTCCCTGATCCTGCTTTCCCCCCGTCCTGTGTTACCAGGTGATTGGGCAAGCTTGTAATCGACCTCCCGGTGTCGACTGTTTTCATGCCAACCATGTTCACTCATTGCCTGCACGATCCACGATCACTGTACCAGGTTAAGATCAGAAGGAAGAAGAAAAAAATCACATCATCAATTAGTTCAAGCCTCTCTAATTGAGCCGCTACCCACTTTACCCCTGCTCATCATGTCTCCCCTCTCATTCTCTCTCACTCGCTCTCTCGTTCGCTTTCTGTTTTGCTACCAGCTCCCATGGATCAAGTTCATCAATTTTGGCTTCAGTCAAAAGAGATTGCAGAGAATGGGAAATTAAACGCACTTGCCGCCGATAATGAAGTTGCCAGTAGCCTTTTTGGGTGAGGAGAGCGGGAAGCAGAAGGGACGGCTGCTGGGACCGTGGCACGGCATCTCCTCGTCGACTTGCGTCCCGCCGGCCCCGCTGTCGCCACCTGTCCGCCTGATTTTGCATCCCCTTGTCGTGAACATCCACACGCCGGACCACGTTTCACCGGCTGTACGCGATCCCCTGCCCTTCCGTCCCACCTGTTCCTCCACTTCCTCCCTGGTCTAGGCATGGACTTTGCCCGGAAGCAGATGCAAAAGATGGGCTGGAAGCCGGGACATGGGCTGGGGAAGAAGGAGGATGGGATCGCCAAACCGCTGAAAGTGCATTCACAACAGGATTCTTGTGGCCTGGGATTCGATCGGACGTCCTCGTTCAACACGGAGGTCTGGTTCGCTAAGATCGACTCTGCGATCTGCGCTGCCCGCAGTGGAAAGAGGAAGCGAAATAAGAAGGAGACGGTGACAGAGGAGGAGGAAACGGTCATCCGGGAGGAGGGCGGTGTGGAGTCGGACGCGGACCAGAATGCTGATGAAGCAGAGCGGAGGAGAGGAGCGGGAGCTAACAAATTCTACACGCAGTTCAGCAGACCCAAACTAATGCTCAGCACATCGCTGAAAGGTGAGGAGGACGAGCAACTCATAGAACCAGAACCACAGCCAAAGCGTAGCAAAAAGAGCCGGAAAAGAAAGAGCCTGATGGACTTGGACGAAGTGTACGCGAAGACGAAAGGAGCCACCTGCCACCGGTCGGCGCACGTGGGGCTCAAAATGTCGGGGAAGATGAGGCGCCTCATGGAACAGGAGGATGAGTTCCGATCCAGCTGATAGAACTGCACTGCGAACTACTGGGGTAGTCACTGCGGTCCATTTTTATACACATTTTGTTGATAGCAATTTAATAATCGTGCCCGAGTATGTTTTATCCTCAGGTCCTGTTTGCCATTTGTTGTCATCTGTCACCGCAAAGTCGTGGATTAAGATGCTACTTGTGTACCTGTGTGACAGGATTTTGCAACCTCATCCCGCTTCCGGATCGTTGACCTGTGAATGGAGGCGAGCATCAGTGGGGAGAGAGTACAGGACCAACATCAGTGAAGCAGAGACAGCATCACCACACCTGACAGTGTATTTGGGCTCAGCTTGTAGAGGATGAGGCGGGGATCGGGATCCCTGATGCATTATGGATCCACACGATGCGACTGTGGCACGGGACGTGGGAGTGGGGGAGTGATTCCATTTGAGAGCTGCGATTTCTTTTCGTCCGATGAGGAAACAGCAGCAGTACACACAATAATCTGGGACTTGGACGGGGAGGGAGGTATAAAAGCGGTAACTGGAGAAGTAGTCCAGTCCGCTGATTCCGTACTCCTGGTGCGGAAGAGACGGCCGCCGTTTTTCCCCATCCCCATCACCAGGAGTTTGCTGCTTTTGTTTTGCTTTGTTTTTTGCCTGTTTCATCATTCTGGCTTCCATTGCACGGCTTACAGCATGGCTTGCATATCAGGTGAGCGGTTAAAGTTCTCTTCCTCATGAACCCGGATTGCGAATTTGTTTGTTTGTGATTGATGTTTCTCGTTCTTATTTTTCTTGTTATTGTCTGCTTCCTGTCCCGACTGCCCCACACACAGAACCGGAGCATCACGTCAGCCTGCCTCTTATCCTGATGCTGGCTGTCGTCATTTGCTCATCACCTGCCCATGGATCAAACTTCAAGTGCCCGTCAGCCTCCGTCTACAAGCCGTGCAAGTGTTTCACGTGGGATGAGAAAGATCAACTGCACAGGAAATCTAATCTGTCACCCCCGACGATAGGCAGCTCAATAACATCACCGCCGCGCGCAACAACGACTTATGACGCCCGACCAGATGCACCACCGCTACCGATACCAGCCTCAGTCGTTCCCACCGATCCTCCTGCCTCGTCACCAGTCGTCAGGGGCGAAAGTACTCCAATCAGGATTGAGGCACCGGTCGTTACGTCAGGAGCAGCAGTAGCTGTTGCTTCTGCAGCTGTATTTGAGACTGAAATCGAAATCTCATGCCGAACGATGAAAACAGATGAGGTGTCACTGGAATCCCTCTTTTCCCGATTAGCGGATCACATTCACCGGGAAAACATGATCGACAGATTCACGTCCCTGAGGATAGAGAACACGGCACTCGGATCAGTGGACAGGGGGAACATGTTTCACGGGGTCTCTTTCAAGTCGCTGGATTTCTTTCAAAACATTGACTTAGATTCCTTCGACTTGAGGACCTTTAATCGATCATATGAGACGCTGGAAACGCTGCTGTTGTCCGGATCACCGTTCCGGGGGAGTGAGGAATTTTTCCGCGAGATCAGCAACTTTTCCAAACTGGAAACCCTGATCTTGTCCCACAATCACATCGAAGGACTGCCGTCCCAAGTCTTTGGTCAAACAATCATGCCCAACCTATCATACATCGACATGCAGGGGAACAGGATCAGAGAGATAGGGCCGCGATCCTTTTACGGGTTGCCGGCGATCCAGCGGATCACGCTGGACAACAATTTCATCACCCGGATCACGAATGAGACCTTCTTGTTTCAGGAGGAGAGGAGTAAACTGCTGCTGATCTTTTTGCGAAACAACAACCTGACCGCTGAGTCTTTTGATCCGCTTGCCTTCACCAACACCGACAAGACAATCTTTCTGTACTTGAACGGCAATCAAATCAGCCACTTGAGGGAGGATATCTTCAAACCCATGCTGGATCAAAAGAATGATCTCTTTATCGCCCTCTGGTCCAACCCCTTTTCCTGTGACTGCCGGTCCAAGTGGCTGTTGCAGGAGAAGATTTACTACCGAAAGCGCCTGCACGGGATCAAGTGCGTGAACAAGAAGGAGATCTGGGATCTGGAAGAGCAGGAATTAACCTGCTGACAACCGCTTCGTCGGAAAGAAACCGTCATCATAATCATTCCTTTTCTGTTTGTGTGCCTGTTTCATAACCTGTAATCGGAGACAAGAACTGTCATAATAAGAAAAATATTGTCACACCGGCGATCATGCATCGACTGATGGAGAGCATTTCCTTCTGTCCCTTATTCGGGAAACCCTGCGCGGAAAGGCATCCACTGGACCAGTCCGTGAAGGCGGAGATGGCGCTCGACGAGCGGAGATCAGCAGCAGCAGTCGCACGGCATGAGCAGGAGCGGCGGCAGTCGACGTCGATCCCGATGCCGAGTAGTAGCAGTAGCAGCCTCACCAGCAGTTCCACCAGCTCTCACCAGCTGCATCATCATCATAATCAAGAGCAGGGACAAGAACAAAATCTGCCACTTCACTCTCCTCCCTGTCACCCTGTAGTTCACCATCACCACCGGGATCGTGCGGCGGAGGAGCAGCTGCAGTGTTACCCGCTCTCGTCCCCTCGTCGCCAGTTCCACCTCATCGTCTCCTCTTCTTTCAAGTCACACTTGGACAGCATGTCTGCCTGTGGTCAGCGAACCTGTAGCCCGGTGATCAAGAACTTCAGCTCGACGTGCAGTGATCCGACTGAGACAACGGCTCGCCTGCTGATTTCCAGCGAATGGGATGATCTGGTGAGTGAAAGGAGAGAAACAGACGTCTCACCAGTCATTCCCCTCCCTCACACACGTCCCTCATCCCCCTCTTCGAGCATCCTGTTCCCGCATCCGCCCAGACATTGACCTCTTCCCCTGCACACACGTCTTCAAATCCTTCTTCTCGGGATTCCCTCTCTCCCCACTTTCTCTTCTCCGAGTGCTATTTATGTGTCTAACCTTCTTGTTTCCCTCACCACGATGTCAAGGCCGGTCCTCTCTCCTGCTTCTACGACTCGAAGACGGATCAGGTGATCCCCATCAGCAGGAAAAAGATGCCCGTTACAAATGGCTGCAAGTCCTCAGCCATCCTGAACGGCCATCATAAGGTGGTTACGACTGCCAATCTCAGCTCAAAGATTGCTCCTGCAGCAAAGCCAGTCACTCCTGCCGCTGACATCAACAAAACAACAGCAACAACCACCGCTCCGAGCGAAGCACCCTCATTCCGAGTCCTGACATGGAATAGCGATTGGATCCAATGCTCGGGACT
>Ga0115851_102235_pt1 | contig 10193 bp, 9 predicted proteins | sample InSIn2gowninarea_FD_83865 | JGI IMG/M metagenome (GOLD analysis project Ga0115851, IMG submission 83865)
TTGGGTCCCTATAATACTAGTGATTACCCCATTACTATTGTAGTTATACCCCTTATTTATATTGTTGTGCCCCTATTACCCCCATGTTGTTATTTCTGTGCCCCATAGAATCCCCCTATTGTTATTTTTGTGGCTTTATATTATTATTGTTAGGTCGGCTGGGTTATATTGTGACTCCTTAGACTCCTATATATAGAAAGGAGGTTTTGTCATTTGTATCATCCAAGAATTGTTCATTTATGTAATGTAAAGGAGGTTGCCCCCTCGAAGAGGCTGAATTCTAAGGCGTTGATCTATATTTTCTATCTTTTCTTGAGCTGGTTTCATAACATTGTAACTCTAAGAAGACATGTGTCTTATCATTTCCTATTTTGATTAGGACTCTAGAGGTAGAGGGAGAGATTCATGGACTCTCATTAATGAGATGGCTTCTCATCTTTTTGTATAAATAGGAGATCTCTCTCCTTTATTTGTTAGTCCCTCAGCTTATTAGTCTTTTAGTTTGTGATTTTTTTAGGTTGGAGTTTGTAGTTCTTCCTTGATGGCTTTTGAAAGATTTGGAGAACTTTGTTGTACTTTGTAATTTTGAAGAATTTGAATAAAGCTTTTATGTTCTGAACATGGAAGGAGATGTGAAGTAGAAGTCATGGAGCTTATTAGAATGTAAGGTAGAGTAGATTTCATTTTGTAAATTTTTCTTTGATTTGATAATATGTCATTTGATTGCTTTCACGTTTGATAGATTATATTTTTCATTCATGCAATTTTAATTCATGCAAGTGTGTTCAACCAGTTGATTGTAGATTAGTAATTCACATAGATTTTTAATGACTAATGACATGACAAAATCATCTTGTCCTTCTGCTGATTTATTTTCTGAGTTCTAATTCCAACATTTTTATTTCTTTCAGCTTTTTTATTCTCATTTACTTTCATGCAATTTAGATATCATATTACTCCATTTGTTTATGATTACCTTCCTATAGCCAAGTGACTCAAATAGTGAGGAATCAGAATATTATTTGATGTAATATGATTTAGTTTACTTTTCTGCAAGTTAGTGATTAGATTACTCATGTCATTTTTGGTTACCTCCTATAGCCAGAACGAGTCGAAAGGTGAGGGATTGAAGTATGAATGAGTAGTTTAATCTTAGTTTCATTTTATGCAATTTCATCTCATGCAATTTAGATATCATATTACTCCATTTGTTTATGATTACCTTCCTATAGCCAAGCGATTCAAATAGTGAGGAATCAGAATATTATTTGATGTAGTATGATTTAGCTTACTTTCCTCCAATTTAGATATCAGATTACTCAATTTGTTTATGATTGCCTCCTATAGCCAGAGCGAGTCGAAAGGTGAGGGGTCAGAATATGAGTTGAATTAGTATGATTTAGTTTTCTTTGCTTACAGTTTTTAAATTACTTTAAGTTCAGTTTTCTTTTTATACAGTAGCAAGGATACTGGGTCTCATTGTTTGGTTGCTGCATTCTATTTTGATTGAAGTAGCTACATATTACACTTTTGTTTAAGTACTAATTCCATCAATAACATGTTTTAAGATCTTTTGAAGTGCTAAGTTTTGGAAGTTACCATTAGGGACATAGGCCTTGTCTTGAAATCTCTATCCATACTTGTCCTTTAAAAGTTTTCTTAAGACCTTAGAATAGGATTTCCATTTGCATTAGACACTTTAGGAAACCAACAAGAACAAAACACAAAAAACAACATAAACTATAAAACAACGAAGTAAGAGAAAATTTAACTAAGCACATATGGTGCACCACACTTCATCAGTTTACGATACCCGGATTGATAATTTATGTAGAGAAATTTAAGACGTTAAATTGAGTAGACACTTGCTATCGCGTAAAAATTTCATGCAAGTCTCTAGGAAGGTAGTAAGCATAGAAGGGTCAATCTCCTGATCAGGCTTATCCTTGATCCCTAAGGTGGAGGCCTCATCGAAGCTCTTCTTTGCTTCCATGAACATTTCCTACGCGCGCTCCAAATCAAATTCAACCTCCTTTGCGGAGCTTTGCGAACCTATGTGTTGTCTTCGAGTTGTTTCCTCTTATCATCTCCTGTTACAATTCCACTTCGAGGCACTATATTCACATTTGGATCCTCTTCACAAGGCTCGAGCCTCATCATCTACAAGTTTTGAGTCAACTGAGGTGGTAGCACCCGTTTATCATGTATCCTTACTATCAACATAGGACAATATTTCATCTCATGATCAAATAAAGTGAAATATTTGCATGACAGATGCATTAGGTTAGTGCAATAGTGGGCATAATGTCTTGGTCCTCTGCAATTATAATAGATTAGCTATCCCCGACCTCTACAAGGTCGTCCTTGATCTCAGTCTCATTTGCGCCCTTTAAAACCTGTTCCCACCATCCCCATGTTCTAGTTAGGGGGCCGCATTTCTACCTAAACCCTATAGGTGGGTGTTCTATCCATCATCAATTCATAGCTCTTGCAATTGTGCTCTTCATGCCCTACTGATCTACAAAAGTTGCATAAGAGTTGTTGCGGTGTCTATACAAACTTCTGCAACAAACGACAGTTATTTGTGGCATGTTTTCCCGCTACATGACATATAGCACACCACAATGCAAGCCTCACGCTTGGTCCTACTTGAGCTTCTAACCTTAAAGGTATCAGTCCCCATCTTGTAATGTAGTTCATAAAGAATGAGAAATGGTCTTTATCATGCATATAAACCTTGCATTTCAGGCACCATATCTCTTCGCACACTTATGGATGAAATTTTCTATCCTACTTCAAACTTTGCATCTCAAGGCAAAGATTTTTCAATTGCGCATGGATATGATGAACCCCCAGATTTGGATCCTACATCGGTGTTTCATGTAGTCTCATCATAATCTCCAAGGCCTATGCCCGAGTCGTTATCTTTTGTTGTGACAACATAACCCTTAGGTGTGGTAGGAGCGAAGCCACAAACCACTCACAGTGCTATCCGTTTGTTAAGTTCATGTTAGATTCATGGATTTTACACTTCAACCTTTGATCTAATTCCCAAGGTGTCTTTCCTAGTTTCATTGCAATTTCCTTGAACCCCACAATCAACTGTGCCTCAGATTTAGGCATACTAAATTCTTTATTCAATGTGGTCTAGATGTTCGCCACCCCAGCGTTTGGGTTATCATTAGATTATTTCATGTACGAGGTTAGTGTACGATCCTACAAAGCATTAACTAGTGTGGCCTTCTTCATGTGATCATCTGTAATGCCCTAAGCTTCTCATACAACTTTCACAACAAACCACAACTGGTCTGAGTCCTCATTTCCTAAGCCTTTAAACAAAGGAAACTTCATTGAATTCGCCATGATGAACTACAGTTGAGGTGGAGGTGGTACAGGTGAAGTCACAGGTGATGGTGGTGAAGTTTGAGGTGGTGTGGGTGGAGGTGGCAGTCGTGGGAGTCCTTGTATTATTAACTAAATATCACTTCGCAGAGAAGCCTACACTACTCCCTCTTCATCAACCAATGGAGGTGAAATCAATGGACTATATTCAGGACCCTTTCTTCCTTCATTCCTATAATTTTTTCTGCTTCACGTAGCTCTAAAAATCAAGGTAGCTGCATAACCCAATTTTCACATAATAACATCCTAATCTAGGTATTCAAAGATTTCAAGTACTTACCTCATGGTCCTTTTAAAAAATGCTACTCCACCTCACTGTAGTTGACTAAGGTGTCAACCGAAAATTCAATCACAAGCCCTCCTATGATGTGATCAAGCCAATGATTGATAGTGAGGGTGATCTTATCTTTATAGGCTTCAAGTCTCTGTACTAACTCCAGAGTCCAAAAAATAGTACTGTCAAGTCTCCACCTTCCTTGGCTATCTATTAGCTTTGTGATCCACTCGTATAGCTCAATTACAAAGGAACAAAAAAAGATCTCGTGTATTTTTGTATATAGGTACCTGTCTAGCGACTGTTCCTTTATTGGTCATGGGCTTCTATTCTCCTGTGCTACAAATTTGTGGATCTTCCTATCCAACTAGTCTCCGATCTCTTTCTTAGTTGGATTCTAGTGATACAACATCACACATCTCTTATGTAGATTATGGTCCTAGAAACGGAACCATTTGTTGGATTGGTGGGGCTTGACTCGGGTTCAGCGTTAGTTAGCTAAAAAAATCCCTACACTACTGGCCCTTTCGGCATCAGGCCGTGGAGAGTGGACCAAAGTCTCACCCAAAGCAGTATGGGGGTATGCTGGAACCAAGTTTCTGCACCCTGAGATGGTTGTGATGTCTATTTATTCCTCCTATTCCTTCTTTCGCACAGGTCGTTAAGTTCTAAGGCTTTGTCTTCCTAGCCCTTTATTCCACCCCTTAGTACCTCCATGAAGGGGTACAATTGGCCTTCGCACAACCCTAACTTGTGGTTCAAGTACTTTCACACTGCTAAAGAAGCTATAGAACAGGTTTCCAAGTTATCCTTAAGTGTCTTACTTATCTTATTAAACAACCATTGTTATGAAACCAACTCACAAAAAAATAGAAAAGATAGATCACCTTATAATTCAGTGTCTTTGAGGGGGCAAACTCCTTTACATTACACAAATGAAAAATTCTTGGATGATACAAATGACAAGACCTCCTTTCTATATATAGGAGTCTAAGGGGTCATAATATAATCAGAACTGACATAACAATAATAATGTAAGGGCACAATAATGATAATGGTGGGCTTCTATGGGACACAATAATAACAATATGGGGACTACATGGGTACAACAATATAATAAGGGGGTTGTACTAATAACAATAAGGGGTTACACTAGTAGTATAGGGACCTAACATGCCCCTCCTTCAAAAAGTGTTGTCCTCAATTCTTGAGTAGTTATTAATGCTTCTATATAAAATTCTTATCCTCCCATGTGGAATATTGAATGGGTAAGTTCTTCCATTTGATGAGATAATTTGAAATTGGTCGATTTCATAGTTGTCTAGTTCTTGTTTCTGTGACTACTCCAGGTTGCAATATGATTTTTCCTTCCTCGTCAAGTTCTGGAAATATTGTTTGAACTAGGACCTTCTGCAACTTTTGAATGATTGGCCACACTTCTTCATCCTTATTCCATTCATCCCTTGCTTTGTTTATCCAATCTGGTTGGATAATAGAAATAGCACAGAACAATGCTTCCACATCCTTGTCTTTTCTTGAGCGTGCATATGCAACAACATTTTTCTTCTCTTTTTTGTAGATGATTTCAAAGTCATAACCCAACAAATTTGTGACCCATTTTTTTTGTTCTTCTAAAGATAATCTTTGTTCTAAAAAGTATTTAAGACTATCATGGTCCATTTTTACCTTAAAGTGTCTTCACATTAGGTAAGGTTTCCATTTCTTAAGTGCATGTAGTATTTTCAACATTTCATTCTCGTAAATAGCTTGCTTGACATGTAGCCAGAAAAATACCCAATAACCTACATCAAAACTTCTTTCACTGCGATGTTGATCTATTTATTGTTTCATTTGATTCTACACCAAAGTGGCGTTATCCTTTAAAAGTTGGAGAACTTATTGTTGATTCTCAATGTGATATTTCACTGATTGAATCTTTTTCTTCTTGATATGTCCTTCTATCTTGAGAGTTTGAGGAGTGGTAATTTCTTCCAATGCATTACAATATATGGTCGGATTCATTTCTTTATGCTCGATGTAATATTTCACTTCTTGAACATATTTATTCTTGATATTCTTTCTATCTTGATAGTTTGAGGAGTGGTAATTTCATCCAATGCATTACAAGATATGGTCGGATTCATTTCTTCTTTTTCAATGTGATCTTTCACTTCTTGAAAAATTTTCTTCTTGATATGTCCTTCTATTTTGAGAGTTTGAGGAGTGGTAATTCTTTCCAATGCTTTACAAGATATGATCATATTCATTTCTTCTTTCTCTAGGGTTGGTTCTTGGTGTATATCCTCTTCTTTTGATGTTTCTTTATCCTTTTCTTCCTCCTATTCACAATCTATGTAAAATAATTTCTTCTTAGCACACTTATGACCTTTAATGTATTTTTTTATCACAATTGTAACAAAGCCCTTTTGCTATTTTTTTCTTCCAATTGTTATGGTATCAATCTTGTAGGTTGTGGAAGGCTAGGAAAAATAACACTTCCATCTTTATAGTTGTGAGGGGTAGACTTCCTTTTTGCCATAATTTTTCTTTCCACTTTTTCTTACCAACCTAAATGCCTTCTTCAATGAATTAGGTTCCCAAAGATGAAACTCATGTTGAATGTTATCCTTTAAGGTCCCTATGGAGACATCAATCATCTGCTTCTCTGGAATATCATTCTCCCTTATATTCAATTTTTGAAAGTCCTCAATGTGCTCTTCCATTGAACACTTTTGTTTGAGATTTATGAATTGGCTAAGGAAGGTGTTTCTCTTTGTATCCTCATAATGTGCTATCATTTCTTCCATGAAAATCAACAATGTAACAAGTGGTTTACGAGAAAAAAGCTCTTTATACCATAAAAATTGATCCAGTTCTAAACATGAAGATGTAATACGTACCTTTTGAAATAGTTTAACCTCATGTAGATCAAAATATTGCTCCATCTGTAGTATCCAATTTATCAGATCCTTGCCATCAAACTTCCTCGTATCGCCTTTTCTTGATTTTAGGATCTTGATCTTGAAACGACTGTAACTCTATACTTTCAGATCTCCAAGTTCTAAAATTGTGTCTTACAGTATCCCTCTGATTCCTCTTTCTAACTTGCAAGTCTGATCATGATTGGATTCTGCAAGGAAGTGTTATGTGAAATCTCCCACGATGACCTAATTATAGACTAGTTTAGTAGAGCAAACTTGTATGACATGTCACATGTCCCTGTTTCAATCCTAGGATCTACAATTGATATAAAGGAAACTACAATCCATCCTCTTTTTGTAACTACTTACGAAATTTCAATCTGATGGTCACAGAGAAGTTTATGACGCTTTTTCCGAGGTCACCTATTTGGGATGTAATTTAGGAGCCTACAGAAACCCTAAATGTCTTGGTATGTATCTCCAAAAATTTAGCAAAACCAAATCTAAAATTTGGGCCCGAGGTTCACCATGTTTTCGGATAAAATGGGTTTTAATTTTAGAATCTAAAACTTCGTATAAAATAAATTATAGCTAAAATTACATGATGACCTGTTTGAGATGAAATTCTGGAGCTTGCAAAAACCCTAACTTCCGCAGACCATATCTCTAAAAACATAGTGAGAAAAGATTTGAAATTTATATTCAAGCTTCAGAATGATTTTGTCTCAAATGGGTTGTTTGTTTAGCTTCTGAAACTTCATAGTGAAAATGTTATAGAAAAAATTCCACGATGACCGGTTTGGAGCAGTGAAACCCTAGAATCCAAAGCTCTGATACCAAATGTTATGAAACCAGCTCACAAAATGATATAAAAGATAGATCAAAACCTTAGAATTCAGCCTCTTGGAGGAGGAAACCTCCTTTACATTACACAAATGAACAGTTATTGGATGATACAAATGACAAGACCTCATTTCTATACATAGGAGTCTAAGGGGTCATAATATAATCAAAGTCGACATAACAATAATAATGTAAGGGCACAATAATAATAATGGTGGGCTTCTACGGGGCACAAAAATAATAATGGTGAGCTTCTATGGGACACAATAATAAAAATATGGGGACTACATGGGTACAACAATATAATAAGGGGGTTATACTAATAACAATAAGGGGTGACACTAGTAGTATAGGGACCTAACAACCACAGTTAGCATCGCATAAACAAATATCCTTAATTGTGATCAATTATACAACATAATCACATACATTTGCATATCACGTAAGAATTATAAATCAAATTCATACAAAATATGACAAGATGCATTAACCAGAAACAAAGACATAGAAATTGTAGAATACTTCTCTTTATTGATATCTTCAAGTGATTACAGACTCTATCCACCTTGCACACACAACTGTAGGGGTCCGTGCACTCAGCCATGGACTTGTACCCTAAGCCTCTACGCACTCAGCTATAGAGCCTCTACCTACACTAAGATCTGAAACTTAGAATTCTTTCCTTATTGCTCAAGACCTAATGCTTCAACTCTTGACTTCTATCGTTGCTTATATCTATCTTACTTAGCTCTTTTTCTACAATCCCATGGTCCACAGAACAAGGGTAGATCTTTATAGTCAAATTTACTTTACAAGATAAGGGTGGACAACCCTTTATGACTCACGACACCTTCGTACTCCACAACCACAAAATCTAGAGTCTTTACAACTTTATTACAAAATTTTACCCAAAATATGGGCTTTTAGTGATCCAGGAGGATTCTGTTGATTCAATGCACATGTTTTCAAGTGTCATTGCCAATGTTCAATGTCATCATCAATTTATTTCAGCTTCAACAATGTTGGTTATGGATCAGGTTGTCTAGGTAATACTTATGGTTTTCAGGGTGTTCAATTGAGATGATTTAGCACCTGGTTGTCGACTTGTGTTCATCGACAATTTTGCCAGGATTGGTCGATGACATGTGTCTTGTCATTTGTCTTCACAGGTTTTAATTTCTACATGGGTCTCACTGATGGCAAAGTATCGATATGGTTCGTCTTTAGGTTGTCGTCGCAATTTTGGATTTTGTTGATGATATGCATTGGTATGTCATCATGCAAAAAATGTTGCTAATGTCAGTTAGTGATGAAAGATTGTACAAGGGTTGATAAATTTTGATTTAATAAACCCTAATATAAATCTAAATCTAAATCCTAAAGCTAATTCATAAACATAAGCTAAAACCTAAGTTCTATGACGTAAAACCCTAAAACTATCACTATGTGCTCAAAAACTGTGTTAAACCTAAGTTTACAACCCTCGGCCTTTTAAAAACATTACACAACATTAAAAAACAATGCAAAACTATTGGACAGTCCCTAACCACATGCTTAGAACACAGTGGAACTAATGGCATGTGAATGGATGTGGGATAACCATTAGATGACCACACAAACACTTGACTGCATCAGAGAAAAGGAAGGCATATGAACAATTTAGCTGGTGTTACGTAAGCGCGAGCTTCAAACTGCATGAAGACCTATCCATGTGAGCAGGTTCAGGAATGTTAATAAACAGGCATTGAAACTGCACTGCGAAGTTAAACCGCATTGCATAAATCTCAGCATGTGAATAGGTCAGGAAAACCGTCAGCAGCGTGCCATTAGCAGAACCACTGGATGTGATCTACAATGGTGGAATTCTGCGGTTCGCTGTCAACCTTATCACATAGGAAGTTAACAACCCTGCACCGTCAACCTAACCACTAGTGGGGAAGACTTTATTATAAAGTTTATTTATGGGTTTTTAAAACAGTTTATGGTTGGAATTAATTCCATGACCATGGCATTAACCCTAAGGTGGAAAATTTCCACTAGACCAAACTTTTAAACGATCCTGAAGCAACCAAATGCATCTACAAACCAGCCCAAGGTTGCTTCATGAACTTGGAGGCCTTTAAAAGGAAAATTTGCCTTCATTGAGTAGGAAGAGTGGTTTTTGACCTTTTCTTGTAGATTCTGGAGGTCATAGGCAATTTTGTTTTTAGCGTTACAGGAGCATCCAGAGTTGGAATCAGAATCTGTAAGAAGCATTGGAAAATTGGTTCAGAGGGCTATCTAATGATAGTGATCAAAAATGATCACGTGCAAATTAAAACTGATCAAATATCTGTGTAATCAACACCTTCTTTTCATTCCTAATAAAAACGGTCACCCATCTTGAAAGTGAACCCAAAGACGTAGTCCATCAAGGATGAACTCCATCATCAATCTTGTTGTCTGGTATGTTGTGTTTTTACTATTTTCACTTATGTTATGCATCATTTTTTATGTTTGATCAGTGGTCATAAAGTCTTCTTCTCAAGCAGTTTTACTTGATTTCAACACTTTTAGTTAACATTCAAATCGATTAAAGGCTAATCACTTCTACATCATTTTTAGTTTATGATCATTTCAAATCATATAATTTGGTATCAAAGTAGGTTGCATTTGTAGAATTTTCCATTGAATGTTAACCAGCTCAAATTCACAACGAGGAGAAGGAATCCTTGAGAAGATCGATCCAGAGATTGGAAAATGACGAGTCAATC
>Ga0115851_100424_pt2 | contig 10191 bp, 3 predicted proteins | sample InSIn2gowninarea_FD_83865 | JGI IMG/M metagenome (GOLD analysis project Ga0115851, IMG submission 83865)
GTGGGTTCAGGTGAATTAATTACCATCCCAACTACAAAAATTACTAAAGATCACAACAAATAGCAATTATGAATTTAGTTATGGTTTTGTTTTTAGGTGGGAGATCCAACTGCAGACCATAATTGTTGGGAGAACCCAGAGAGGATGGACACTCCAAGGACTTTGTACAGAATAGATACATCCACTCACGGGACAGAAATTGCAGCAGAGACTGCTGCAGCATTGGCCGCTTCCTCCGTTGTCTTTGCAGCCATTGACAAACCTTATTCCATTCTCCTACTCCAAAGAGCTACTTTGGTATAAGATTATGCGTATTCTAAAATCACTTTATACTGTTTTATTGGTTTAAAACAGCGATTGCAGATTCGAGAGATATTGAGATATTTTAGAATCCTACTACTGTTAGGAGAAAGGTTAATGGTTTAATTTCTTTTCACTATTGTATACTATTCTTAGAATTTACAGTCTAGATAACTTTAGTAATTAAAACAAACATATGATAGGAAACTATTTCTTTTCACTGTTTTATTCCATTCTATTCTTAGAATTTACAATTTAGATAACTTTAGCAATTAAAACTTATGATAGGTCATATTTGTTTGTGGATGAATGTTTTTTTATAATTTTTATTTTAAATTTAATTTAATGTCCCCATTTTTGGAATATTTTGGGATCAGACAAACCTGGGTGAGATTACTTATTTGAGGTTGCCTACCTTTTTTATGATTCCAAATTATTGTAAAAATTTTTCAAAAATGTCCATCTTTAACATCTCTGTGAAATTCATGTCTTAGATTCAAAATTGAAAATTAATTTAATGAATCGTCTTCTCCAAAACATTTTAAAATACTCATATAATTGAATATTAATGTAGTGCAGCTCTTTCGTTCATGTGTTAGATTCAAAATTGAAAATTAATTTAATGAATTTTCTTCTCCAACTTTTTATGATACCCATGTAATTGAATATGTCATTTAGTACAGCTCTTTCCTTTTGCTGACCAGTACCGGGGAACATATCATGGAGAATGCCCTTTCTATTGCTCTGTCTCAGGCTATGATGTATCTTTCCTTAACATTATTAATTTTACTTCCTTTTTTACTTACACACTATTATTTATTTCAACTACAGAGTGAGTAACTTCTTGAAGTCTTCTTATTATTCCTCTACTAACTAACTTACAGGACGAGCTTGCATGGGCAGCGGTGTGGCTATATAGAGCAACTGGATTGCCATATTATACCAAATACATACTCCACCAAAATTATTGTACTTCCAATGTGTATGAGTTCAATTGGGATCTCAAATGTGCAGGAGTTCAAATCCACCTGTCTAGTGTAAGTCCATATTCACATAAACATATGAATCACCAAATGTTCAACTCAGAATAAGTTTAAGACTGACCACTTGACCTTCAGCTGACCACATCTTCATAAAAATTAATAAACCTGGCAGCTATATTTCTCCGGAGAAACCAACCTGGAAGTTTTCAGAGGCCAAGCAGAAGTGTTCCTCTGCTCAGTTCTTCCACAAAGTCCTCAATTCAAAAATTCCATCACACCAGGTAAATGGAAGTTTCTCCCTGTCATTCTCCGAGTTTCAAATTAAGCTCATCAACAGTATTTGTATCTGTTGAGTTTCAAAATCAAGCTCATTAACAATGTTTGTATCTGTTGCACTTGTACAGGAGGTTTGTTGTTTGTCAGAGATGGTGCAAATACACAATATGCTACAGGGACATCATTCCTTGTATCAGTTTACAGTGACTTACTGTCACGATATAAGCAATACCTGCAATTTGGTGATCAAACATATGAACCAAGCATTCTTATTGCATTTGCCAAACAACAAGTACATATACATATTATAATTTTTTAAGTGTTGCAAAATATTTAATTAATGAGGAGAAGAATTGAGCACACTTGTATATCCATTCCAGCTTTCTCAGAGTATATAAGAGATTCAAAGTTAAATAAATTTGATTTGTTTTTTCATAGCATAATTTGAAAAAACCAGCAAAGTAGTAGCTAACAAATCCACTTTGTATATGTAAATTTCAGGTGGATTACATTTTGGGAAAGAATCTTGCTGGTATGTATTTCATGGTGGGTTTTGGTGACAAATATCCATAGCAAGCTCACCACAAAGGGTCCTCCATAGTTTCGATATACGAGGATTCCAGAAAGATATCATGTACCGAAGGTTTCACTTTGTGGTTCAACAGAGAAGCACCAAACCCAAATGAATTAACAGGTGCAGTTGTGGGAGGGCCTGATCGCTATGACGGGTTTGAGGATAGCAGGTCTGATTCCACCAAGCTTGAGCCCACGACGTATATCAATGCTCCTCTCGTGGGAGTCCTGGCTAAGCTCCACAACAACATCATGGAATAATCGACATAGCAGGGCTGATTCGTGCAAGCTTGAGCCCACAACTTATATCAATGATCCTCTTGTGGGAGTCCTGGCTAAGATCCACAGCATCAGCATGGAATCACGGACTTAAGTTCAAAAAGTTATGCTAGCAATATCTTTTATTGAGTCTGTATTCTATATGCAAATCTGAGTCGATGGAAATATATATGAATTTTGGTACTTCTGGGCTCCAGAATTGTTTTGTTTCATTTCATCCTATTGAATCCTATAATCAGATTGAAGACTTGTTTTTACATCTTAGATCCCATATGCAGATTGAAAATTATTCTATTTTTAAATAGTAGTGATATTAGCATAGAAGAACATGGTGTATGAGAGTCTCGGAAGATCCTGTGCCATCGTGTTATATATGTGAGCATACAGGGAATGCGTGATTATAGGATTTTTGTTCCATGATGTTATATATGAGCATTTAGGAATGTGTAATCATAGGATTTATTTGTTTATTAATGTATAGATTGCTCTTGACTTGCACGAGCCGGAAATTTGCACATATATTTTATTATATTTTTTTTAAATGGCGTTTAACTTTAAAATACAAGTAGGGAGGATGGATAATTTGAATATAGGTTGGAAATTTATAGATATCCTACAACAAATATTGGAGTATATGAGCATCAAGGAATATAGATTTTGATTTGTGTTTAGTTTACAAAATATGCAAGTGATATAAATGTTGTATAAAAGTATATGTATTGTGCCAAAGAAATAGATATTGTGATAAAGGAATATTTTTTGTTAAGATGGGAAAATAGAGATTTAGTTGGGAATTCATAGATATCATATAACAAACATTAGACTATATGAGCATTATGAAATATAGACTTTGGTTTGTGTTTAGATTATGTTTTTTAAAGAATGTATATTGATATCACCACTGTGTATAAAATTATATGTATGTGATAAATAAATAGACATTGTTAAGATGGGGGATCATATATTAATTGCTTACACACAAGTCAAAACCAAAGCTTTTACTTTGTAACTCCATCATGTAGACATTGCTAAAATGACATCCAAATAGAGAAACAACCATCCACTAGATTTCATGGGTACCCAACCATTGTACTTTGGTTCATTAGGATGTCCCTTCATGTACATGGTTCATTCAACTTCTTGCACTTCCTGTATTATACAAACACTATGGTCCATTCAAGTGTTTCCAACCAACACATGTCTCGCTCCTAGTGTTAACGAACTTCCTAATAGAGACGATAGAACTAAACTAGACAACTCCTCTATATGGCCACACACTTCTATAGATTTCCCTTTGTTTTCTCTACAATATGATTTATTATTGATTTGATATAGTTTGTTAATGTTTTTATCTTTTATTTTGTTTTATTTGATTGTATATGCATAGTTTCCAATTAATTTGATGACAATTATTTCCATACGAAATTTATTTATTTTTCATATCATTTGATCTAATTTGTTTCCTATTATTTCATAAAAGTGCCAAAAAAATTATTGAAAAATTCTTGGTAATGGATCCAAATCAAAGAGTTCAAAGCATTGATCATATGGGTGTTTTTAAAGATTTTGATTAAATTCATATGCAAGTAATTTGAATTTGGACCTTGTATACACATTGCTAATATAATTTTATGAGCTCTCAATTCCTTAAATCTAGATGTAGAGGAATTGTTGATAGATTATTTGTATTTGGATCTGGATAAGATAAATTATGTCTAAAAAAAACTTTCATAACTTAGATCATATATATTAGGATTTGGATCAAACTTAATATATCATTATTTGAAATTTCCAAATCCTTGATACTGGATATCCAAATCCAAAGCTTTCTTTCACCTAATATTTCATAGATTTGAAATAACATGGTGGACAATGAAATTAAACTAACCAAATTTTGAGTGCATTTATGATGACATGTAATATGACATGCCATGTTGACATGTCATATTACATGTCATCCCATATGGCCAATGACTGATTTAATTTATTAAGCATACTAATGACTTGGTATGATGACATATACATTGACATGGTAGTTTTGACATAGGTTTTCAAAGTATTCACATTTCATGAATTCATTGTATCTGGATAAGTAATGATTTAATGGAATTTATTGTGGTGTTATGCATTCTAAATTTTATTCTCTATCTAACTATATGGAACTATGAATTTGTTTTGAATTTTTTCATATGTACTATTTGTATGAGGATCCCGATCATTTATTTTCTCACTTCATTCTTCCTAATTCTATATTATTCATTTCCACTTCAAGTACCTGGATCGAGGATTTTATATAAGTATTTGGGTATTGACAACCCATATATGGATTAAATTTTATAGGCCTTATACAAGTCTTATGGATACCGAGATATCGACTTTGTTTTTCACATTCAAATTGTTTTGTTTAGTCCATGTTACTTGTGAAGTTCTTCTCCATGTTAGATTAAACTACCCAGCTATTCGTGGGCTAACCAATGGATTAATAGAGATAATCATGTATGGAATCTACTAGACATTGGCATGCTTTTGCTGACGTGTCATCTACCATAGTATTTCTATCCATTACATACTTTTAGATCCCAAATTTTTGTATCCTAGTCTAGTATATGATTAAGTATTTTCAGATCCCAAATTTTGTATACTAGTCTAGTATATGATTAAGATTAAAAGAATGCATTTTAGTCCATATTGCATAATATTGTGAAAATGAATTATGTTAGGTGAAGGATAACTTATAAACTCTTTGTAACCATTTCACCCAATAAATATGGGATTAATATTTGAATCTATTATTTGTTCATGATTACTTGCATAAATATAAAATTATTTCACTATTAACATACTAGCTATTACTTTTGTACATTTGGCAAATCTTTTCAAAACCGAAATAATATGAATGATAAAGAAAATAGAAAGAATAAGAGAATAAAATAAATAATAGAAAAATAAGGAGAAAAAATCCTCCTTGCATACAAATAAACACTATGACATATTCAAAATCTTGAATCAAATACAAATATCCTTATAACAAATTACAATTTGTTACTAACAATAAGAATTTGAAAAATGGAAAATTATATCGACATCATTGTTTGAAAGGAATAATCGTATGCTTTTATCAAACATTTTTCAGGAGAAATATTAAAATTAGACTTGGGAAGTGGAATTTGTTGTAACAAAAAGAAGATAAAATTGAATGTACTTTATTAATTATGTCATTTAAGAGGAAGTTCTTTTGAGAAAAAAAGAGAATGAAAATTTAGATTCCAAAGTTTGTATAATTTTATCAATTCTTAATAGATGTACTTTATTAATTATGCCATTTAAGAGGATGTTCTTTTAAGAAACAAAGAGATCGAAAATTTAGATTCCAGAAGCTTGTATAATTTTATCAACTCTTACTGATAAATTTCATAATGATAAATTACAACATCATATATCTTTGGAGAAGACTTCTATGGCAATGTGTTATATATTTTGTATTTCCATCAAGGTTTAAGATTTCCATATTCTTATATTTCACAATAAATTTATTTTTAATTAATATTTCATATTGGATACAAGAATATGTATGTGATTTTTTAAATAAAAATTTATTTTTTGTGCTCAATATTTTATTGATTTTATTAATTATTTAATTTAATTTTGTAATTAATTTTTTTTTCTCGAGTTTTATCTCAATGCACATGTTTCCAATTAGGATAGGTGACATAATATTTCTAACATATACAAATAGTTAAATTTTATAAATTATAATGTTATTTTTCTAATTTAATTGATATTAAATTTATCCCAATATTTTAGGTGGAAACTATACCAAATGAGAGCAAGTCCAATGGGGACTTGCCATTAAATGATTCTAGCTTGTTGTTGCTGGAATTTCTTTACTAACACTTAACATGCTAATTTGAACCATAAGGATATTGTTTAAGATGATGTTATCATAAAATAATCAACTATAAATCTAAAGTTAAGATGAATTCACATATACATTTCAAAGTTATTGAATAAAGTTATGATGAATTTGCATATACATTTCAAAGTTATTGAATAAAGTTAAGATGAATTTGCATATACATTTCAAAGTTATTGCAAGTTATTCAGGCTACTTTTTATTGAGAGTAGAATTTTTAAGATATATATATATATAACAAAAAATACAAATATTATAGAAATATTCAAACAAATTAAGTGATTTGGTATGATTGTATGTTATTAATACTAATGTAGATCCATCTTACATCTATTAATCACTAAGTGGAATAAAGGTCAATTGCAACACCAATTTATTTGTGACTAAAAGATTGAGATTTAGACTGATTTATGTGAGTTTATTTTCTTATGACTATTATGGATAATGAAAGAAATCAAATTTTATGAACTTTATTTTTCAATTGAATTTATATGGATTACAATACACTACACATCTCTCCTATACCATGTTTAAAGTGCACCTGTTTACTCTTGCTGCACAAATGAAATATGGAGTGCATAATCCTCTACTAATTGTGTTTTTGAATAATAATAATGTATTATCATGGTTTTGATGGAATGAATAGCCATATTATCAATGCCTTGGAAATGAACATTAGTTTTTTTCCCTTGGAAAAATATGCAGTGCATAACCCTTTACTAATTTTGTTTTTGAATAATAGTAATATATTATCATGGTTGTGATGGAATGAATAGCCATATTATCAATGCCTTGGACATGAACATTAGTTTTTTTCCCTTGGAAACATTTGGGCAGATCAACCCCCAAGGGAATCTTTTAAAGCTCGTCTGCGAGACTAGCAGCACCTAACCCAACGGCGTCGAGGAGAATTGCTCGTCTGACCTCCCGATCGAGGAGGTACTTAACGACGGGGACTCAAATATTTGAGCTAACCCTTGGGGCTTGGACATGAACATTAGTTGTTTTCAATTCTAGTGAATATAATTGATATGTGGGAACAAATTTTGATCTCTTGTATGAATCATAGGAAACTACACTCAATCATTCCCAACAAAGAACAAATGCTATACCGAATTTATTACTTCACACAACCTTTACATTTAAAACTTATCTATAAAAACAAAATGTTTTAGAGGTAGAAATTTAGAAGGAAGAATTAGAAACTCCTATTGAGTCCATCTAGTTGTACTACCATCTTAGATCACAAATTCCTCTTGCATTTAGTCAAAGTAGAGTATCATCCCTTAAGACATCAAAATCCATTATATGTACTTAGAAACAAGTTTATAATATGAATATAAAAAACCTCATGATGGTCATTTTAATAAGTTGTATTGAATGTAGAAGACTCTTTTTGGCTTTGCCATGCCAATTAATTCATTTTAGATTCGAGTGGATTTTTTGTGTAGCAGATATATCTTTATGGAAAAACATTTTGAGGGAAATTACACATGCATTTATTCTTTTCAAATTATGTGTGCCAATGTTTCTATATAAATAGTCTCATCTCGTAGACTTTAGTTAATTTATAGCTTCTATCTTCTCATGCCAACTTCTTTAATTCCATTTAAATTCAACCCGGTATACAATATTAGAGCTAAACAATTCCATTAAAGTCATTATACCTTCATCATCAAAGATTCAAAATAGATAGTGTTGATCCATAACATGCACTTGGGATAGATTCCCTTTGGACCCTTTGTGGGTGACTAATGAACCCCGAGATTGCATATTCATATTTAAAACTATGTATTTATAATATATTAAATTATATAATTCAATATTATTTTTATCAGATTCAATCACAATTGGATATAAATACGTTTTACCCATTTATTTACGTTTCTTACATATCCAAGCTCGCAAATAGTTTAGTTGTTGTACTATATTAATGCAAAAATCTAATTAATATTGTACTTTTGTGCTGTTCATTACTAAATTTAGTTAGTTCATTTTTATGATGTGTTTCTTATGATATGCTTTATTTTAATGAAACATAGAAAAAAATTGATACTGTATATTAAAATGAGATAAGTTTGAGTGCCAATGGAAAACAAAGTGGGCCTAATAATACCCACTTAGCATATAATTTAAACTAAAGAGAGCATTGAGGTATGATATGAGATTGGTAAACCTAAAATAATGTTGGTATAATAAATACCCATAGTCCAAGTTTCTATTCTCCATTTCTTAGGTTAAGAAATAGATGCTTCATGTTATATCATTTGTACATCATATATACTCTATCAAAGGGAAGAAAATTAACTTGGGTGTTTAGTGACTTTCATTAAATTCACTCACCAAAAACAATCGTGTATAGTATGGAATTTAAACTTTGGTACTCACATATGATTATACCCTAGAAGGTTCCTAGAACTATTCACCCATGCTTAACCAAATCGACAATGTGTAACCAAAATACATAACACACTACTTTTATAGGATTCTGACACTTATTGGAACATGAAAATGTTTCAAGTGAACTTCACAAGTTCACCTAGTTTTTCAGTTAAAGGTTCTAATTAGAAATTTATGTTAGGATATTTAGACACTTAGAAGTTAGTTATGCTCAAATTGGTCTAATGTGTCTATTAGGTAGAATCATGTTTCTTTAGTATGCATTATTTGCATCATAATTTGATGGCCATGATGTATTCTAGACATAAAGTAATCTAATGGCTTACATTCTCCTTGATATTAATGACTATTGATCCATGACTTAACAACCAATCGGTCCATAATGTCGATTTAAAGAGCATGGGGGGTCACTGTTAATAATGATTTCATGAGAAATATCTTATGTAATGTTCTTTCCTTTTTCATTAGTTAAATTTCCTCTAGTGGCCACATTGATTGGGAATGTGGAGTATTTCCCTCTTTGAGGGTTTCAACCACATAAAAATCCTAGAGCTATGATATTTGATCTAGTTGTGTGAGTAGTTATTGAAGGTGTTTGTCTTATATCGAATGAATTATCATCCTGAACATGTATCATAGCATGTTCAAAGAGCTACTCTTTTTGTTGATCGATATCTTGAGCTTGTGTTTCCATTTCTAATATTAATTATTTCCATACATTTCTTTCCTAAAAAATATATTCCATTATGTCTAGAGAATTGGTTTTATTTAATAACACCTTTCCTTTCATAAAAAAAGGTGTCTATTTTCCCAAGATACATTTTTTTTCATTATGTCATGAGATATACAATTTAATTACACTTAAAAATAATAATTATAGAGTTCATTTTAATGATATTGTTTGTCTCTTAAGTAGTATGGCCAATGAATTATGAGATTATCTATTGGTAGATGGTGCAGTGGTTGAAGCATGGGAAGTCATTTTGTTGACATATTTCGTCGACCATTAGAAGGAATCATTTAGTATTTCATAGGTCTATGTTTATCTTCTCATGAGGGTTAATTTGTAGTTTCAAGTTGCTACTCGTGAAGTGGAAATATGTCAAAATAAGATTCTATAGGTTTCCACTCTTAATTATGGTCAAATATTCCATCTTACTTTCATAATATTATATTTGGATATATAAAAAAAAAAATTGACTATAGGTTTCATTGTTTCAATATTATTCTTGGGGTGCTAATGTTTTCCCACAAAGAACTAGCTTATTTCTCTCAATCTAACTATGTTGATGGTAGTAACTCACAGTATGGGCATGTAGTGAGCCTAGACACCCCACATAAATAGAAAACATGATTATAATTTGTAGCTGAAAGAACCAAAAGTTGCAAATATGTAACTGAAAAAATAGCCAAAATTAAGAGCCACAGAGATTTGTATGTAACCGAAAAGAACCAAAACATGGGTGG
>Ga0115851_101738_pt1 | contig 10185 bp, 7 predicted proteins | sample InSIn2gowninarea_FD_83865 | JGI IMG/M metagenome (GOLD analysis project Ga0115851, IMG submission 83865)
AGACTGTCAAGCATTACTTGTATTGTAATATTGAAGAAGCTGTTATAATATATTGTTGGGCAGACTTTCTGGGAGTTGCCCCTCCCTTTGTACTTGCTTATTGTTGATGTTCTCGGTTTATTGTACATGGTTAATGATTGAGAATGGTCTTCACTAAAGTATAAAGGATAATATTTTTACTCGGTTTCAAAAACATAAACTAAGTATGTTCATGTTGGAATAGGCGTAGTCCACAAACGTTAGTATTGTTAAAAAGAACGCGTTCGGTGGTGCCGCACCTCGCTACAAGCGGTTGGAAGATCACCGCAGGTGTAGGGGCGTGACAGTTGGTATCAGAGAAAAGGTTGCTCGTAGCAGTAACAAGGGTACTTGCAGGTGAAGGAAGCCATTTCACACGAAGTGGAACAAGGGTTGGTTCATGTTGCAGGATACTCGATAGAGTTGTTGAATGGTCGAGACTAGATCACAGAAGAAGAAGAAGCCGGTCGAGATGGCAGCTGAGTTCCAAGGTGAATCTAGTCATCATGACAAGGACTCTACTAATGAGTTCATTGAAAGGATGTTGGAAAAGATAGAGAAGATGGAGGGTTCTTTGAGAGAAGAACTTGATGAACTCCGAATACAGAATGATGAGCTCAAGACACAAAATGAGTACGCTGAATTCAGGTATGCACAATTTGAACAAAGAATCAAAGAGGTTGAGGAATCAAGGGACCAAAGCCTTGCAAAGGTTGAGAACTTGGACAATACTCTTGAAGATACAAAGAATGAACTTACAATCATGAAGAGGGCCATGGGACATTACTCATTTGGAGGAATGCCTCATATGAAGGTCAAAGAGCCAGAATCTTATGATGGAACAAGGAAGGCAGCAACTCTTGGCAACTTTTTATGGGACATGGAGCAGTACTTGGAGCGGTTGAACCTGACTGACGGTGAAACACAAGTCAAAGTAGCTACTCAGTTCTTGACAAAGGATGCTAAGATGTGGTGGCGAAGGAGGGTGGACCAGATTGCCAATGGCAGTGCTGATGACATCACTTCGTGGAGTGACTTGAAGAAGGCGTTGCAGACCCACTTTAGTCCTCAGGATGACACATGGGAAGCAAGGACCAAACTCAAGTACATAAAGCAAACAGGGAGCCTACAAGCATACCAGCAAGTGTATTCAAGTGCAGCTCTGGAACTTCATGATATGGCAGAAAAAGACAAGGTGTTCAATTTCATCATGGGGCTGAAACCTTGGGCACACAATGAAGTGAGGAGGCAGAAGATTAGGACACTTGAAGAAGCTTTTGCTGCAGTTGACAAGTTGGTGGACCACTTTGAAGAAATTTCTGATGACAAAAAGAAGAAGACCGAAAAGCCAAAGGAAAAGAAGGATGAGGGTGTTTCTAAATCGAATGATGGCCCGAAGATGAAGAAACCTTTGAAGTGTTGGTTATGTGAAGGGCCACACATGGTGAAGAACTGTCCTTCCAAACCAAAGGTGGCTGCAGTTGCACAATCTGATGATGAAGGTAATGATGCCTCTGTAGGAATGATGCAGATACTTAGTGCCTCTGCTACTACAGAAGCAGTCTCCAAGAGAGACCCGGAAAGGAACAAACTAGAGTATGTTCGAATGAAGGTTGGAGGTACTAATGTGCTCACTATGGTGGATAGTGGAGCCTCTCACAACTTCATGAGCGAGGATACTGCAAGGAGAATTGGGCTAAAGTTTGTACCAGCAAGGGCACAAATGAAGACAATAAATTCTCCTCCGATGGACATTCTTGGTATAGCTGAGAAGGTGGATACTACGCTTGGTGAATGGACTGGGAAAGTGGACTTCACCATAGTGCGGATTGATGACTATGAAGCTGTATTGGGGATGGAGTTTATGAAGCAATTTGATGCTTTGATCGTACCACATTTGAAGAAGCTCTACATTTATGATGGCAGGGAAGATGCACCCATTGGTGTGCCTACTATTGGTACAACAAGACCTGATTGTAAAGTAGGGGCAATGCAGATGGAAGATAAGGAGAAGGTGAGCAAGCGGTTCTCTACTATTGAGGCAAAGATTGCAGAACATTCATTGGTCATTAGATCACTCTCAGATAGCATCTTGGACTTGTCAAGAAGGCTAGAGTTGGTGGAAGATGATGATGATGATGAGATATATGTGAGGTCGGATGTCCAAAAGGAAGACCGGGTTGCCTATCTACAAAGAATGGAGGTTGAAAATCCTGACAGATGGATTGAGTTAATTAGTGAGGAAGAGCCTTCAGGCTCTACTCCCTCTACATCTTCTTAGATGAGTAAGAAGATGGGCTCATTGTTAGCTGCTCATGGCAGTGAGCCCTCAAGCATATGGAGCAGGTATGACCGATGATGGTGATGATATTTTGGGTGGATTTCTCATGGCCGAGACCAAGAGATAGTCTTGATGGACACTTTGGTGGGGGAGCTATGATGAAGGGACTCATGACATGATGATATGATGATGAGATGGTTGAGTGACCGAGTTCACTAAACCGAAGATTGGAGACTTGGATGTGATGATCGATTGCTATGATGAGTCTGTTTGGGTAGACTACATGGGCAGCCAGTCATGGGCATCAAGTTGGAGACATGAAGACATGTGGCATGGAGACTACTACTTACGAATTGATGGTGGAGTTGTGCACCTTGGTACAACAAAGCCATGAACTTGTATGGACTTGTGAGCAGCTAGAGAGCATTCCTACATGGAGAACTAAGGCATATTGTATGCTAAGGTATTAATTAGGAATGGCTTATGGAGCTCATAGAGGACATGAGATTGTTGTGACTTTTAGAGACTTCACAGTGAGCTTAGAGGACTTGGTGCATTAAGGAGCTGAGGTGACTTGATGCAAGGGTTGTTATGAGACACTTGAGGTGATAGAGTTACAACGATGATGCTTTGGTGATACACTTGAGTATGGGTTGAGCCAAGACTCAACTACCTTCTACACATGAGAGTTGATTTGATCAGGGATCATGGACAGCACATGGATAGGTGAGACAAGGGCATACTTGTTTCTTTGGAGACTTGTGGATGACACATTGCAGATGATGGAGAGGACTTCATGGACCTGGATGGAGCACACCGAGAGTTGATGAGATGATCTCTTCACTTGGAGGAAACATACACATGGACAACATGTTGCAAATGATAGTGGTTCTACATATGTTGCAGTGATGTTTGCCTTTTGTGGAGGAGTCAGCATCATAGATGATGGTATGTTGTCGAGGACGACAACAACTTCAGGTGGAGGAGAATGTTATGCCTCCAAGCGATCATGCGACGGGTGCACGGAGGACGCGCACCAAACGGACAAGTGCAACGATAAAGGAAGAACGCCGAAATGGCTAAGTGGCCAACTCACACTTGGGCACGCGTATAATGAATGGACGGTGACACATATGTATGCAAGGAACCGTGGGTATTAAAAATTAATCAAGCCGACATGCAAATAAACATAAAGGGGGTTTCCATATTATATTTTAAGGGGTCGGCCTCAAGCAAATACGCTTGGAGGCAAGCATATAAATACAAGGGGACTGCGCTCCATTCGATCGGCAATCAATTCGCACTTCATTACAGCACAAGGGGTAAAATACAACTGCGCAGGGGTAAAGAGAACGCATGGGTAATGCGTAGGTTTTCCTCAGCTCAGAAAGGTAGTTTCGATCCTGGTTGAAGTATGAAGTTTGGTTATGGTATAATATCATGCACGAGACTTGGTTGAGTTGGGTAAGTGACTTGGGTGAGTCCTCCACTTAGTGCAAGAAGTGCACCTTGTTGTAAAAGGCTATTCTATGCCTTGTGTGAAAAATTACTCTAAGTGTTGGCTTTGGTCTTGCCAAGCACACTTGTATTGTACTTTTGAAGAAGCTGTTATTATATATTGATTGGGCAGACTTTCTGGGAGTTGCCCCTCCCTTTGTACTTGTGCGTTATTGATGTTCTCAGTTTATTATGCATGGTTAATGATTGAGAATGCTTTACACTAAAGTATAAAGGATAATGCTTTCATTCGGTTATAAGACGTAAATTAAGCATGTTTATGTTGGATAAGGCGTAGACCATAAAAGTTAGTATTGTTAAAAAGAAAGCGTTCAGTGGTGCCGCACCTCGCTACAAGCAGGTGGAAGATCACCGCAGGTGTAGGGGCATGACACATTAGGTGAGGGGGAGGTATTTACTAACTACCAACTAAATGTTAGTGAGGCTAATCCACTTTGATCATTTTGCTGGGAAAAAGAAAAGGTATGCAAAGCTAATCTAGTGAGAAAAATTCCAGAAAAGGACAAAGTGAAGAGATTTGATAACTTGCAGGAAAAAGTGCTCGGGGGGATATTGTTGAAAAGTATCTTATGTTGGGAGGAACTTGTGAGTTATTGTAACAGTCTAGGCTTAAACATATCAAGTCAATGTCCTAAAGTTTTCCTATCTGAAGATTGTCTTATGAATTTTGATAGTTAATAATGTGTGCACTTAAGTCTGCGTATATGTATATTTTAGCACCTAGAATTAAAATGTTGGTATAGCTTGTTAAAAAATTGAACAGAGAGAAGAACTTAGAAAAATGAAAACATGTGTGTGTATATGAATTTATTTATATAAATATCTACATATACATGTTGAATGAGAACATGAGTAGAAGTCATTCAAAGACTTGAAACAAATAAATGATACAAGTAAAGGAATAATATCTACATGAGAATGACGTTAGGTTACTATGAACCTATTAGAAACGTCATGTATTCAATTGGAAACTAATACTGGTATTAATGAATGTTAATTAATATATACAATGTCTCAAAGACCAACCAATCAAAATCTAAATAGAGAAATAAGAGAGGAATAGAACTATAGCATTAAGAACTAGAAAAATATAGTAAATGAAAGACGTCAATATAGCCATAAAATTAAAACACATAAACATATTTTGTATATTAATAAGGAGAAAGAACTGCCATAATGGAAGTATAGATAGAAAATGACATCAACATATGTCAAATGATATTCTGGGTTTAACAATATGCTTAATTTATAATACATGTCTAGGATTAGAAGCCTGTAGTTTTAATCCTCCATGAAGGAAGAGAGAACTATCAAAGAAAACAAATTGAAAGAAGATAACAAAAATATCGAAATGATCTTGAATTCAGTAGTCACGAACAAGAAGAAAATGGTCAAAGGTAGAGGAACATCTAACCTGGTAAAGACAACCGAATGTTCTATAAAGATTTATGAAGTGTTGTGAAACCCAAACCAGAAACATCAAAGGAAAAGACTTGTAAGTTTGGTAAAATAATTATCTGCATGCATGTGAGAGGAAGAAAAAATTGTGTTAATATTTATGAGTAAGAAATTTATATATGAAATTAAGGTGAAGAATGAGAAAAAACTATATATGAATTACCTTCAATTTAACCCTTTCTACTCGATAGAAAACCTCTATAACATAATAATAATATTTTAATAAATGATAAAAATATTGTACACTAAAGAAGAGAAGAATTAGCCTATATAGAAGAACTATTATAATGTTCTTATATTTTAAAATAAAGAGAATTTTTTTGAAGGGATTAAAAACCCTAAAGAGGAAAATACCAAGTTCAATAGTGTTATTGATTTGCAAAAATGAGGTCACCATCATGATATAAAACTGAGACACGAATAATTTATTTGGGGTTTCCTAATAAACTGCGTATAGAGTTACCATAATTGCCAATAAGTTAGGATTTAAATTTTAAAGACCTGGCTATGAAGGTAAATAACTTTATATTCCACAAATAGACTAAAGAAAAGAAGAAATAAGTTATACCCATATTCTATAATGACATAAGTAAGAAATTTTCCAGGAATATCAAGATCAATTCAAAAAGGCAAGCCACAAAACAAAAGCCTCAAGTTTCATAATGTAAAAATATTAAAATAAAAGCTTACACAATATTATAACAACGAATAGAAGTCTAACAACTTGTACAATGGTAGGGTTTCCATTCCAAATAACCCAATTGTAACTAGAGATTCATTTCAAAACCAATATACAAGCTATTAATTGAATGGACAATGATAAGTTCTTATTTTCATTTGAAAAATAAGTGGATTACTTTGCAATTGTAAGGAGAAATAACAAAATAGGCAATGAGGGGAAAAATTCCAATTACGAAACTAGATATACATACAAATTCCAAACCAGAGAACGCAAACTTAAAAACTTGAACCTTGTATACATACAAGAAGGGATTGGAACTAAGGGTTTATATATAATACCAATTTAAGTGATAAATGCATAGTTGTAAGGTTGTTCTCCATGTCTGGAATACATTTAAACCGTACTGACAAAGAATTCAAATGCATCGATAACCAGAGAATAGACTCTATCAAACCAAATAAAAGCCCTGCGCTCAAATGAATATACTAATATTAAAACTTGTCAGAGAAAGATTTTACAAGAATTAAAATGAACAAACTATAATTTGGTTCGAGAAGATACATTTCATAAAAAATAAAAAAATAAAAGTCTTACCCTATATAAGAAACCCTGGAAGTCAAGACACAAATTCTGGGTTTCATTAACAGGAACTATAGTCACTTGATCTAGATTTCCATCACCCTGGGTTCATATACAAGCAAGAAAAATAAGTGCAAAAATGTGGAACCAGAACAAGTATTAGATCTCAAAGGGCTCTATTTTTTCAATTCAAAAAAAAATGAATGAGTTACGAAATGATGGCCAAGGGTAGTCATTGAAGCTTAAAAATAACCCTAATCAACCAACACTATATATCTGGAAAGGTTTGATAATATTTGTTGATGCCAGGGGGCTTCACTGGGGGAGAAATACCATACCACATGGGTTCATATTGGGGGATATATATTGAGGAAAAAATGACATATTATATTGGGGGATATATAGGGGGTAAAGAGTTTTTATATTGGAAGGTATAAAAAATGGAGCTCAGATCTAATGAAAAATATAATGGGGTATAAAAAATGTTAATGAAAAAATTGATACCTACAATATCTAGTGAAAGTAGGGGTTTTTAAATTGGGAAGGTGTATTTGGTTCGTATTGGTAGGGGGTTAAATAATGCGAGTTTTAGAGGCATTTCCAATATGTAGTCAAATTAAGGGTATTGTTTAATATGCCACGAACACATGTGATATGTCAAAGGTTCGTTGAGTTAAGCCCCAGTGGTTGATGTTAAGGTTGGGTTCATGACCGTGTTAACACAATAAACCAACACATGGAGGAAGATACATGTGTTAAAAGTTCATGAATAATCCATTTTGTTCTGATATATATATATATATATATATATATATATATATATATATATATATACCACATAGCGTCAGAAAATAAAGTGAGTAACACATATTATCAACCTTTGAATAATGTAATACTATAACATAACTCTAATGTGAGTAACAAAAATGTTAATCTATGTAGACATACATTAGAGGTAATACCTTTGAGTATGAACAAGTATGAAAAACCATATTTATCATGAATATATTATAATGAAAAGGAAGGTGTTATGCAACCAGCTCACAAAATAGAAGAAAAGATAGATCAACGACTTCAAAATCAGCCTCTTCTAGGGGGCAACCTCCTTTACATTACACAAATGAACAATTCTTTGATGATACAAATGACAAGACCTCCTTTATATATATAAGAGTCTAAGGGGTCCTAATACAATCAGAGCCTACATAACAATAATATTGTAGGGGAACAACAATAACAATAGTGGGATTTTATGGGGCACAATAATAACAACATGGGGTCCATATGGGAACAATAATACAATAAGGGGGTTGCATTAATAACAATAAGGGGTTACACTAGTAGTATAGGGACCTAACATGCCCCTCTCCTTCAAAAATAGTTGTCCTAAATGCTTGAGTAGTTCTGCATGCTTCTCTATAAAATTCTCATCCTCCCATGTGGAATCTTCAGTAGGTAAGCTCTTCCACTTGATGAGATACTCTGAAATTGATCGATTTTCTAGCTATTGATTTCTTGTTTCTATGGCTGCTTCAGGTTCCAATATGATTTTTCCTTCCTCATCAAATTCTGATAATATTATTTGAACTGGGATCTTCTGCAACTTTTGAATGAGTGGCCACTCTTCTTCATCATTCTTTCATTCACCTCTTGCTTCGTTTATCCAATCTGGTTGGATAATAGAAATGGCACAAAACAATGCTTCCAAATCCTCATCCTTTCTTGAGAGTACATCTACAACAAAATTTTTCTTCCCTTTATGGTAGATGATTTCAAAGTCATAACTCAACATCTTTGTGACCCATTTTTGTTGTTCTTTTGAAGATAATCTTTGTTCTAAAAAGTATTTAAGACTAACATCATCCGTTTTTACCTTGAAGTGTCTTCCCATTAGGTAAGGTCATCATTTCTTAAGTGCATGTAGTATTGTCAACATTTCCTTCTCATAAATAGCTTTATGTAAATACTTTCCTTTGATTGGACAAATTTTGAAAGCAATGGGTCTTTCTTCTTGCAAAACAATACCAATTCTGTTATGAAACCAGCTCACAAAAAGATAGAAAAGATAGATCAACGCCTTAGAATTTAGCCTCTTCAAGGGGGCAACCACCTTTACATTACAAAAATGAAAAATTCTTGGATGATACAAATGAAAAGACCTCCTTTCTATATATAGGAGTCTAAGGGGTCATAATATAATAAGAGCCGACATAACAATAATAATGTAAGAGCACAGTAATAACAATATTGGGTTTCTATAGGGCACAATAGCAACAATATGGGGACTACATGGGTACAATAATATAATAAGGGGGTTGTACTAATAACAATAAGATGTTACACTAGTAGTATAGGGGCCTAACATGCTCCTCTCCTTTAGAAAGTGTTGTCCTCAACGCTTGAGTAGTTCTTGATGCTTCTGTATAAAATTATTGTCCTCCCATGTGGAATCTTCAGCAGGTAAGTTCTTCCACGTGATGAGATACTCTGAAATTGATCGATCTCATAGTTATCGGTTTCTTGTTTCTATGACTGCTCCAGGTTTCAATATGAGTTTTCCTTCCTCTTCAAGTTCTGGCAATATTGTTTGAATTGGGATCTTCTTCAACTTTTGAATGAGTGGCCATACTTATTTGTTCTTATTCCATTCATCCCTTGCTTCATTTATCCAATCTGATTGGATAGTATAAATAGCACAAAACAATGCTTCCACATCCTCATCCTTTCTTGAGAGTGCATCTGCAACAAAAATTTTCTTCCCTTTTCTGTAGATGATGTCAAAGTCATAACCCAACATATTTATGACCCATTTTTTTGTTCTTCTAAAAATAATAATTTTTCTAAAAAGTATTTAAGACTATCATGATCCTTTTTTACCTTGAAGTGTCTTCCCATTTGGTAAGGTCGCCATTTCTTAAGTGCATGTAGTATTGCCAACATTTTCTTCTCATAAATAGCTTTCTTGAGATGTAACCGTAAAAATTCCCAATCACCTACATCAAAACTTTTTTCGCTACGATGTTGATCTACATGTTGTTTCATTCGATTATGCACCAAATTGGCGTTATCCTTTAAAAGTTGGAGGACTTCTTTTTGATGCTCGATGTGATCTTTCATTGCTTGAACATTTTTCTTCTTGATATATCCTTCTATCTTTAGAGTTTGAAGAGTGGTAATTTCTTCCAATCCTTTACAAGATATGGTCGGATTCATTTCTTGATGCTCGATGTGATCTTTTACTTCTTGAACATTTTTCTTCTTGGTATGTCCTTCTATCTTGATAGTTCGAGGAGTGGTAATTATGGTCAATGCATTACAAGATATGGTTGGATTCATTTCTTCTTTATTGATGTGATCTTTAACTTATTGAACCCTTTTCTCCTTGATATTTCCTTCTATCTTGAGAGTTTGAGGAGTGGTAATTCTTTCCAATGCTTTACAAGATATGGTCAGATTCATTTCTTCTTTCTCTGGAGTTAGGTCCTGGAATATATCCTCTTCTTTTGATGTTTTTTTATCTTTTCATTCCTCCCCTTCATACTCTATGTAAAATAATTTCTTCTCAACACACTTATGACCTTTAGTGCATTTGCTATCACAATTGTAACAAAGCCCTTTTTCTCTTTTTTCTTCCATTTTTTTTGTTTTA
>Ga0115851_102239_pt1 | contig 10178 bp, 9 predicted proteins | sample InSIn2gowninarea_FD_83865 | JGI IMG/M metagenome (GOLD analysis project Ga0115851, IMG submission 83865)
GACCAAGCAACGACATAACGCGCGACACATACGTCGATCAAGTCCTGCACGAACACGGCCTCCTTCTTCCCACCAACTCCCCCTCCGCTACCACACAGCCCGCTAAAAACAACGGAACCAACGTCGCAGCAGATGAACGCATGGCCGCCGAATTCCAGCAAGCGTTCCTCGACGCCGCGATCGAAAAACAACAGGCCGCGAAACAGAAGTCCACTACGCAGAATAAAACATCGGCTTCTGGATCAGGGACAGTGGTAGGACAAGCCGTAGGTGGACCTAGATTAGGTGGGGGGAGGAGTGCTAGGGCTAGGATGGCGGCCATGCAGGCTGCTACTGGTACTGCAGGTGGTGCTGCTGGTACCGGTGCTGGTTTGGAGGGGAAGGAAGGCAGGAAGTGAATTACATATGTGGTATCTATTCTACGTACTTAACGGGTCTCGAAACTCGTTGTCCTCACTCCTGCCTGGTAGGGTATGTGGGGTTGTTTATGTGGTTATGGGGAAAAGGAGGGGAGATAGAAACGGATGAAGTGAACGTGGTAACTAGCAAGTGGGACATGGTTATATCTTCACGCACGTACGCGGTCCAACTCATCTAGGAACGAACGAACGAACATCCATTGACTTTGGAGGAACCGAGAAGATTATCTATCGACTGTGGACCACTTTTTCACTTTGAAGGACTGCAGCTCATATGTTGCTGTACATACTCATTCATGCTCCCTTTCCACATACATACTCTCGACGTACAGAGCCAGGAGTGTACGATGAACCCTACGAATTGAGATGACGGGTATTAATAGCTTCAATGCCATATTACTGGTAACGTGGTTTCGTTCATAGCTTATCACCCTCACAGCCGACCATGTGCTACACATGTATCTCACATGCCAGGCTACCATACGCTATACGCCTACAGTAGTTCAATGCACAAGTTACGTGGGAACTTAGGTCTAATATCGTATCATGTTCAATTCTCAACGCTCACAAACATCATGTTCAGCTATCTATCAGATATCAACCTATCTATAATAGCCACCAGGCGCAGGACTTGGACTCGGCTGATAAGCTTGATACTGCTGCTGCTGCTGCTGGGCACTTCCTACCATCTGCTGCTGATAATTAGGCGGATAAGCACCTGATCCGTCGGGCGGTGCGGGCGGTGCAAATCCCGGTTGCTGTGGCGGTGGTGCGTAGTTCGGAGGTGCTTGTGATGAATAGTTACTTGGCGGTTGTGCTTGCGATGGCAGTGGAAGGGCATGTGATGAGTTGTTGTTGAGTGCTGTGTCGTTGTGTGAGTAGACTGATGGGGAGTAATTATCTGGGTCTTGGTGCTGGAGTGGTTGGGTGTTGGGTGGTGGATAGGATGGTTGGTGTGTTGGTGGTTGTTGGGGTTGAGATTGTTGGTTGAAATTATAGGAGTGACGGTTGGCGCCCCCGTCGACGGGGGTGTCGTACACTGATGTGCCCATTTCTTGGGGGCTGAAGGTTGAGTGCTGGGATTGAGTGCGCTGTGGTTGAGTTTGGGATCCGGTTGCAGGGTAGGGGTATGGTCCGTCTTGTGGTGGCTGGGAGGATTGTTGTATGGGTGGTAGTGGTGTATGTGATTGTGGGGGTGGTGATGAAACAGGATAAGGTGGTTGATATTGACCGGCTTGGGGTCCTGGTTGTGGATAGTGAGGGATTGCAGCATTCGGGGGTTGGCCGTCCGTTGTATAGAAGCGTTGTGGGCCGTAACCTTGAGTTGGTGGTGGACCATAGCCAGGTCCTGGTGGGTACTGAGGTCGGCCGTACTGTTGTGCAGATTGTGCCATGGAGGATTCGAGGAGGGATTCATAGTCTCGACGAGCTTTGATGAATTTCTCGTTGAGCTGTTGGAGGTCATCTATCAAGGGTTAGTAACAAGTTCCGTAGTCCCACAGTTCCAGAATGCCATACCTTTCTTCTGTGTGTATTTTCCAATCAGCTCAATGAGCTTCGGACGGATGGCAAGGGTCGCGTGATATAGTTCGGTAATTTCCTCATTCTCCCTTACACTCACATCACTAGTATTAGTGCTGAGGAGTGCCAACAACTTCTCAACGTTCTTGATTTGGCCAAACACTTCAGCCTCCATCTCAGCTTCCCGTTGTAGGTCTTCCTGTGTGGGGTCTTGAAGCTTCTCGACATAGTTGAGCGGGAAAATACCAGTCTGGCCTCGCAGCGAGCCTTTCCACCAATCTTTGTACACAGATTCAATAACGGCTATCACATCGCCTTTCCTAAATTGCAATTCACCCGGTTCCGAGGGCACAAAATCGAATAACGCTCGTACACGACTAACAGTGGCTGCCGTAGTTCCAGAAGGTAGAGGACCAGGCGCAGGCTGCGAATGAGCTATTGTGGACGATTGAGGCTGGGTACTAAGTTCGGCGGCAGGAGTGGGCATTGTCGGCGTCCTTCCTTTTTCTTGAATACTCAGCTGGAGTGCCATCTGTAATTCCTCCTCTTCCTTCTGTCTGTCATACTGTGTGATCTGTCGCTTCCCAGGAGCCTGAGGAGGCTGGATATTCGGGTTCTGGTTCTTTAACTTGTTATATGCTTGTTCCATAATGCCCAATTCGGGGTTGTTCGCGAACATCTTCGTCCATTCTTCCATGCGCTCGACGATCTTGCTTTTAACTTGCTGATGTGTCGTCCTTTCACCAGCTATTCGGAGCAGGGCATCAGTGAAGCTTTTGCTTGACAACTCTCTGTGTATCTTGCTGCCACAGTTCTGCGATAGTGAATTCGCGAGTTCGAGGGTGTATAGTTGCACATTCGCATTTCGATGACCGAGGCGCTTGAGCATGGCCGAGACAACATCTTTGCCTCCACTATCACTCCCATTGACTTTGTCGCATACATCAAGAATGTACTCCCAATTCTCTGAGGTCAGGTTCTCGTCCGTTGCCTTTGCTGAAATGTTGTCAACATGGGTATGTTCCACGAAGCTCGGTGTATGTACTTACCAACGACATCGTCAAATACGTTTTGCTGAGCTCGAAACATGGTGTGAGTATTATGGAGCAAAAGCTCTCAGTTGACAGATGCAGAGTATTTCAGCCAACGGTTGACACAGTAATGCCGTACTGGAGAGAAAGTCGCACAAGCTAGAGACTATTTGACATTCAATATAAGATGAATGATCGGAGCCTTGGACTTATTCAAGGCGCGCATAATCACTGGGCGGCGCAACGGTCACAGATGACGATGTGTGGCGCTCTTTCGGAGTATGGAGAAATATCTAACTATTTTGAGCTATATGTGAGGCGGTGCGGTCGTTGCAGTCGTCGTCCAATTGTGGGAGCCACGATGATCATTTTTATTTTGAGCTATCTAGGACAGCAACATCAGGTAAGGTCCTGGCTTTGCCAGTTTGACTTTCAGACCCTTCGTGTCATCTCTCCATATCTTGTTGTTCGCGTTATCTCAGGTCTTATGCCTTTCCATTTCAGCTCGTTTATGAGCACACTGATCTTCTGGAACAGTCTCTTTTTGAGTTAGAGAAAACACAATGTCACACCGACATATCGTCGTACTCCTCCTCATGAATACATCAAGGCGCCGTCTAACACCGTCATGAAGAATCTCCAGTACATAATCCTCGCCTGTTACTCTTCTGTACAGTGTTGGCCGTCCATACATTTCTCGTCATACATAACTCCTCTTGTACGCGTAGCTGAATTAACGCCGGACAGTAATTGTGGCTGCCGGCTGCCGGCAAAGATGGTGCAACATGAATACACACCATATAGGTCTGTTCGTAGTCTAGTGCTTGCTTTGTCGAAATTGATTTGCGGGGTGCAATGCCTCATCCACCGCGTGCTTGCTTCTCTGCTGCTCTACTCTCTCGAGCTGACTGCACAAGCGGCGCCAGGCTTGACAGTGGCGCGCAATGCTGCATAAATGGATGCTGGTTGGCAGTTAGTCTCAATTCTGAAAGTCATCTTTGTCCATTTACTTACCGTCAATAGATCGTGGGCGCTTGCTCGCTTCTCTGGCTCAACCTTCAATGCAAAATACAAGAAGTCTCGGAATACTGGTGATAATGCTTGCTCATCTTTGATCTTCGGGGTCCCAAACTTCGCAATCAAGTAAAGTGCTCTCAACGGTGATTCCGTTAGATAAGGGGGTTCTCCCTCAATCATTTCGATAGCCATAATGCCCAAGCTCCAGATATCGACCTTTCGACCATATTCCTTTCGGGTTACCACTTCCGGCGCCATCCAGTAGGGTGTGCCTACCATAGTCGTTCGTTTGTTGTGTGAATCGTTGATCTGAGCGCAAAAACCGAAGTCCGTCAATTTGATGTCCCCCCTTTCCGACAATAGAATATTATCCGATTTGATGTCTCGATGTATCACGTTCTTCGAATGCAGGTGTTGTAGACCGTACAAGACTTCTCGACATACCGCAGCAATTTGCGGCTCGCTCATGATGTTGAAGGTGACCACATCGGTAAGACTACCGCCCTGCATATATTCCATCACGACCCACAAATCACCTGAATGGAGATAACTGTCCATGAAATTCACAATATTCTGGTGCTTACTCTCCTTCATGACAATGATCTCGTTGATGATCAGATCCTTCTTAGGTTGTTGTTCCAAGTTCATCTGTTTAATAGCCACGCATTTTCTTGTGCCGGCTTCAAATGCTGTATACACGCCTCCTGACGCACCTTGCCCGATCTTCTGTAAATTCGTATATTTCAATGTGGGGTCACCAGGACTACAAATAGCGCGTAGACGTGTTGTAATGTCAATACCAACACTTGGCTGCCGCTGTCGTCTCGGTCGCGCCTGGGAAGCTGGCCCAACTTGGGCGATTTGTGCAGATATCTGTCCATTTGGCTGCTGTTGAACTGTGTACTCGGCTTGCGCAACGACTGGGCTCGGCTGTGCATGTTTCGGTGGGACAGCTGGCCTCTCCTGCCCTTGACTCGAACTTCGACTGCGATCATGCTGTTTATGTACTATTGCTTGTTGAGCAGCAGCCATGGCTCTTTCCTGCTGTTCCTGATACTGCATTGCACTGTTGATGGATTGAGCCGACTTCGGTGCAGATGTCGTTTTGGAGTTGGAGCGGCTCCGTGTCGCTTCAAAAGATGGTAATTCTACGATCGCTTGCGGACTTGCTTGTATTGTCTCTGGCTGCCGCTGTCCCATTTCGGGTTGTCGCTGCACTTCTCCTTCCTCATTCGGCCGCAGGGGAAGCTCTCGCTCTCGTTGTTGACTGATTAGCGGAGTTGGCAGCATAGGTGCTGAAGGGGCGATCCTGTTCGGAGAAAAGTTCTGTGATGCTGTAAAAGGAGCCTTTGGCGCAGCTCTATTTGGTATGTATCCTTGCTGTGGTAGAGATCGATTGCTAGGTAGCGGTGGACTCGACATGCCAGGTTTCACACCCATTGGTATCGGTGGAGCTGCTCGTGGATTCTCGAAGCTCCCCTCATGATTTTGTGGGAATCGAGGACTGGCAGGGGGAGAGACAACGGTTGCCGTACTTATGCTATTCGCTAAGGATGAGCTGATTCCAAGTCCAGAAGCTGGACTTTGTTTGTGGCTGCTGCTGGTACTTGGGGGTGTATCACCCGTCCTCGCGTTATCAAATTTGTGGTACATGTTCTCTTCGTCCTGGCCTCCAAGATTGCTTTGATAAGTCTTCATAATCTGGTACATCATCTGCGGATTTTGTTTCTGTTCCATTTCTGGCACACCACTATCGGAGAGCATCGACTCCCAATTCTTTGGGAGACCCTGGTCTATGTTAGCACATATACAACACAGTCGTTCCAGATGAAATATTCGTCAGTACAACGTACCGTAAACTGTCCTGTCGCTTCGTTGAAGCAGACATGTGTAATATGTGTCGGATTTTCAGGCGCAGATATTCTGATTTGTCTCGGCGAACCCAGCATGCTGTTCACAAAACTTGAGAACCCGCTCTTCTTTCGGTGCGCTTTTGGCGGCTTGGGCACTTCTGCAGATATGCGTTTCGGGCTCATAGCGCCAATTTCGGACCGGGGAGGTGTGATTTCGACCACTCCATTGATACTTGGATTTGACATGGTTTGCGACAGTCTAAACTCAGGGAAGCGCATATCGGGAGAGGTATATGTCTGTTGAGGACCCGCTGGACGGGTCAGCGGCAGGAGCGATTGGTGCTGCGTCAAAGGTAGTGTATGATCGTCCATTGTAGTTGGGGTTGGAGGAAGGAGTGAAGAGTGAAATGCATGGGTTGTCGCAGGGAAAGGCTCAGTCGCCTGAGTTACTGCCGAATTCCTAGTGTTGATCGAGTAAGGTAGCGATGGTTGAGAGGAAGCATATGCGAAAGTTGACTTGTTGCGCTGGTGTGTATCTCGACCTGAGCGAGTGGGTGATGTTGAGCCGGAATAAGGTGCAGAGGGGCTGCGAGCGAGTGGTCGCCCACTCAAGCTTCGTCGACTGCGCAAAGATGGTTTCTTTGTGAGGATGCTCCCCTTCTGTTGTTCGCTTGACGCGATATTCATGGTCCGAAAAGAGGAATGGCGCGAGGAGGATAACGATAACAAGCGAGAGGGCGAGGGCGGGAGCGAGTGCCACAACAGCTCGAAGCAGCCAGTCTGTGTGTTGTGGAGGCTTCCCGAGCACAGGAATGGCAGACCACAGACACAAGTACAACACTGCAGCTCGGCGGCGCTAATGTTGATTCCTTTAATTTGCAATCACGCCCACTACGCTCGCAAGTTTGTAGTAATCAAGATAGGCGACGGGTATGATCAAAGCGACGATGCATGGCTTGATACCTACGACGGCTGGTCGATGTCTAAACGTACCACTATTTCGCTACCAAATCCCAAGCAGTGTGGTTAGTGGGTAGACCACCATGACCCCGTTATGCACAGGAACGTGGAGCCCGCCCGTTAACTTTGCACAGCAATTTGAGTTCTAATCCAACCACTAATGCAGACTGCCATAGCGATAAACGCTCATTTCACCATGCACGTCCTTGTCCAGCAATGCCAAAGTTCCATTCACGAAACCCTTGCACACATACACAGCCGCTGTGCCATCCTGTACATGCTAAGCCTGATTGTCTTGGCTAAATGACCTCCGGGCGAGATAGGCCCATCCCTACCTCATCCACTTTGAGGGCCGAGTGGCTGCGTCCCTTTCCAAACCGAGACTCCACGCCCCGTCGATCTGGAAGCTGTCAGTACCTGTCACATCTGTTTGCCGTTGGGTAGGAATGCCAACAGCTGACGCGGTCGATGTCCAAAATATGAGGCATGCTATGGGCGTTACAACTAAGGACATGGTGATTTCTAAGTCTGAGGCTGGCCAGGCTGCAGATAGGGCAGCTTTAGAGCACTACCAGACGAGCCTGCGGGTCGCATTTGTGAGATTAGAGAACGCCATTGACAACATTATGCTTTGGGACGTCCCAGCCACAAATTTCCTACATACTCAGCCAATAGCCTTTCGTGTTAATCTGCTTCCTACGATCTTTCTGGTCAGATATTGTTCGATTGTGTTGAGTTTGTTGATGATATTGGTGATCCCGAAAAATGCAACTTCAATTCCCATCTTCCTTCCCAAATCAGTGTTCAGTGGCACACACCTTGACGGTCCAGCGCAGCCTGTGGCAGTCACAATTATGACCTGTTTGGGCAAGTATATGAGCAGGAGCTCAACATGACTCGCTATGCACACATGCCTAATCATACTACAAGCATGGCAGCGGGGAATTCATCTTGTTCTTCACTAACACAGTCCGAATCGAAATCGCTGCCAGCTCGGTTTCCAGCGTTCGTGTTTCAAAGAACACAGTCCTTCCGAAATTCACGTCCCCACTCGACAGGGAAGGTACGGGTCGATATGCCATAATGGAAGATGGAAATTGTTAGAAATAAGCTCTACCCGCAGATCGAGACACTTGTCATTATCCGGGGATGGCTCACAAACGGCTAACATGAAGATGACCTATCTTGCAAACTACCAAATACGTTTCGCTGCCATCTCGTATCGTTTCACCTTCTCAAGCCCCTCCATGCTAAAGCGCCGCTCCTTCTCCTTGTCTCTGTTACTTTTCTCCTTGGCTTCTTTACTACGAATTGCGTGAAGCCCAGCTGGATCGTCTTCGTAGATGGTCCGACGTTTGTCATCGTCAACTTCCACGACGCCCCACCCTCCAACTCGGCGTCCACCATCAAGATGATAGGATAGGTTGTGTTCCCGCTCTTTCATCGCTTTGTAACGGCGTCGAGAATATGTGAGAAGAGCCATGCCGAGGACGAGTTTGATAACCAGTAATACTAGAAAGATAACGATGGACCATATGATGGTGGTGAAGTGCGATGCTACTGAAGAGTTCGAGATGGTGGTTGGTAGCTGGTTAAGTAATTCGTCCATCTTACGGACTATCATGCCCGCTGCCGACGTCGGTGGAGACCTCGTGGTTGAATAGTGCGAGTGGAGACTGGCAAGTGTGGCAGCACTGCTCCGCGCAGGAGATGGCGACCACGATGCGACCAACATTTGGTATGTTTGATACCCAGTACGAATCATCAGGCAGCTCAGTGGTATCACTGGCAAACCAAGTCGCTTGGTCAAGTTCTGCTCAGCGAATGCATTTGTATAGTAGTCCTTTGCGAGAATGTCGAGGAAGCGTCCATATATGATCGGTTTAGTGCTGTTGAATTTGCCAATATAGGCATGCTTAAGAGAGTCGATGACCATTTCAGAACCAAGGACAATAACAAATGGACCGAGCACATGGCCAATCGTCGGCATATACGAGCTTATAGAGCTGAGGATGTTGGGGACAATCGTAAATGATCGAGGAAGGATTGAAGCGGCCGTCAACGGCGGTGCCGCGAGCGTAATGTTCGCTCCACTGGAAGCCGTCGCTGTACCCGCTGGTGCTAGAATGGTAGACATACCAAAACTGATGCCTCCAGTTTCCACAATATTGCGACCGGCTATGATAATAAGCATATGCCAGAGCTGAAATCTCTCCATAACATCAGCACAAGTGAGCTGGAATAAGTTCTCTTTCTCGAACTTCTTGAACACCGTTGACTTGATCTCGACGAATTGATTAGACATCAGTAGTGTTATTAGTGCATTCGAGTAAGAATTGACGGCCACGTTCAGCGTCACGACCTGGTAGAACAGAGCAGTTGCATGTAAGGAGCAGTAACCAAGGGCGAGCAGAAATAGCAGAAATGGCCACCAGACTTTGCTGCGGCCATCAGGTTTTCGTTCGAGAGTTTCTTTTGAGAAGAGACACTCCAAAACGTCCTGTCCGATTGCAGAAAGTAATCGATCGCAGACCTCAAGCAAGTTGTAGATAACATAAAGTTTGATTGCTGCTTGGCCACGAACCCAATGATACATTCGACTTGCATCAAGCTTGAGCAGCACCACGCAGGTACAAATTATCAAAAGGCCTTGGAGAATGTCGGCTTTGTCGTCAGGCATCAAGCTTGAGGGCCTTGATTTCGTCCTCCGATGATGTCTCCCAGACTGATTTTTGGCACGGGCAGCATCTCTCGACACTTGAGTCTCCGGTGTAATTCGCGAAGTTGACTCAGAGCCAGAGGAAGCTACCGTTCGTCGTCTTACCCACATGCGATGACTTCCACTGTAGATGAAGCTAGTTACGAATCGTCCTTCGCTGAGGAGATTGAGGGCCCAACTCTTCACTAGGATGTATATTGATTTGACCATTCTAAGGGGCAACAGTGTAAACGTGTACAGCCATGCATCTAGACAAGCCAATACTCCAAACCAAAGAACCCCTTCGAGATGCACCGGTAGAAACAAAAAGTTTAAAAGGCGGTCAATTTTGACGCGTGAAGATTCGTAGGGGAAGTCATTAGTGGCAGAGCGATGAATGTATAGTTGGGATGGTCTTTGCGAGGACAGCTCAAGTTGTAAGTATGTTGACAGTGACAGAGGCGGCACAGGGATGGATGTCGGAAGAGGTGAGTGCGGTGGATGACTTGGAATGACAAGATTTCGAGGCTTGGGGGGCTCCGGTCTGGAGCTCAATTGAGGTCTGCGATTCTCGTGCGAGATGGACCCGGTAGGGCTCTTGACGCTAGCAGGTGTAGATAGGGCTCGTGGAACACGAGGTCTTCCCGAGGAGGGCGCTCCATCAGGTACGACGAAGTTA
>Ga0115851_102240_pt1 | contig 10176 bp, 11 predicted proteins | sample InSIn2gowninarea_FD_83865 | JGI IMG/M metagenome (GOLD analysis project Ga0115851, IMG submission 83865)
AGTGCCGAGGACGAAGATGGCATCACACCCCAGACTCACACTAACTAACCCCGTCCCACTCATCTCAGCAACATCCCTATGTACACTCAAAGTATCGCCCGGTGAATAGAGATTCACAATCGCCGCTTCGGCCTTTGTTTCTGTAAACAAAGATTCCAGCAGACGCTTGATATCTAAAGGGAAAGCTGGCGGTGCGGTGCTGGGGTAGCGTTTCGCAGTCCAATCGTACTGGCCTCCTAGGGTCGTCCAGCGAAGTTTTTTGTTGAGGAGTTGCGGGGTGGAAAGGGGTTTGTAGATGGTGGGGTCGAGGGGATGGGCGATTGGGGTCGAGGAGGAAAGAGGAGGAAGGGAGAAGAATGAGGATTGGGAAGAGGGGTAAGACAGCTTGTAGTGCGTGTGGATGTTTGTGAAATGAGATGGGTTGGAAAGGTCTCGGTGGAGGAGGCGGGATAGCAGTGTGGATTGGATGCATGGGGGGAGAAGGGAGGGGATTATGTAGAGGCCTGTCTTACCTGTTAGGAACGGAGATTATGAAACTACATGAACAAGAGCTATAGTCTATCATGATGATTCCAGACTCAGGAACTTCCTACCTGGCATGTCTTCGTGCTCGTATACTGGTATCGATCTTGGCAAAGCCATGTCTTGGTGTTCTTCCTCCCCATCTTCACCGGCAAAGGTCCGGAAAATGGCGGTCAGGTCTTCTGCGGTGTAGTGTTTGACCACGCGCACTTTGCTGCTTGATGACGCAGAGGCGTCGTTTGATAGATCGATGATGTCTTGATTTAGGTCCAAGTTGTTCAATTTCATCTTTTGGTACTTTTTGTAGACATTGCGTATGCTGTCTGGAGGGCGTTCACGGGGGTCCAGGTGATGCATTTTTTCTGCTAGATAGACTAGACGCAAGCCTTTGGTGAGATGACATATGTCAAGATTTAATACCATCAGGCAGTGTGTGTAGGTGATACGAGACATGTAGAGAAAAGTGAGAACAGGGGTGTTTGACTAAGCTCGCGTTTGTGGCTGACGGCTGCGCGTTGCCTGATGCGTCAAGGGTGTTTACATCTCGAATTTCCTAACATCGACACCCTCGTTCCCTAGTCCCAGCCGCACCTTCCTCCCTACCCGCACTTACTAACCACAGGTACACTGGAGCTTGCTGGAGAGGCATTCAATTACCTTGACCTCTACCCGGTATAATTTGATCTCGCTGCGAAACAGCGCTCCTGCGATCTAGCTAAACACGCTTGACCGCTTGTCTTCCACCTGAAGCATTCGCAGTCCGTAGCCGATCACAATGGAGAACTACCAGAAGTTGGAGAAGGTCGGAGAGGGTACGGCATCATCCTCTTACAACACTCTACTATGCGCGTAGCCTTTACTCACATGTCCTCTTAGGAACTTATGGAGTCGTCTACAAGGCGCGTGATCTCACCACCAAAGACCAACGTATCGTCGCCCTCAAGAAGATCCGCCTCGAAGCGGAAGATGAAGGTGTCCCTTCAACCGCCATCCGCGAAATCTCGCTCCTCAAGGAGATGAACGACCCCAACATTGTCCGCCTCCTCAACATCGTCCACGCCGACGGTCACAAGCTATACCTCGTTTTCGAATTTCTGGATCTGGACTTGAAGAAGTACATGGAGGCGCTACCGGTTAGCCAGGGTGGACGTGGCAAAGCACTGCCAGAGGGTTCTGGTCTAGCGGGTCAGAGTCTGAGCATGGACGACAAGATGGTGAAGAAGTTTATGATGCAGCTGTGTCAGGGTGTGCGCTACTGCCACGCTCATCGTGTGCTGCATCGCGACCTCAAGCCGCAGAACTTGCTCATCGACAAGGACTGCAACCTGAAGCTGGCGGATTTTGGTCTCGCTCGCGCTTTCGGTGTCCCGTTGCGAACATACACCCACGAGGTATGGAAACAAAACTTGGTGGATGATTGGGCATGTTTTCTAACTTGCAATAGGTCGTCACGCTATGGTACCGCTCTCCAGAGATTCTCCTTGGTGGTCGTCAATACTCTACTGGTGTTGACATGTGGTCTGTTGGCTGCATCTTCGCCGAGATGTGCACGCGCAAGCCTCTGTTCCCCGGTGATTCGGAGATTGACGAGATTTTCAAGATCTTCCGGTATGCAAACTCAACTCACATGTCCCATTCCAAACGCTAATCGTGTATAGTATCCTCGGTACACCCAACGAACAGGACTGGCCCGGCGTCACCTCCTTCCCCGATTTCAAGCCCTCGTTCCCCAAGTGGGGCCGGACAGACGTCGCGAATATTGTCACTAATCTCGACGAGGTTGGCCTTGACCTACTTGATGCGCTGCTCGTATACGACCCCGCTGGCCGCATTTCAGCAAAGCAGACGGTTATCCATCCGTACTTTGGTGGTATGAACGGTGACACACGACACGAATACAGCAACGGCTACCACTAGCCTGTCCCAGGAGGATGCTACGACTGTTACGCATTAGGCGGCCTGCATAATTGGTGAGCAATACGAGACGTTAGTGTCTACATGAGATTTCCTGCTTTGTTCTGGATACGAGGATTAGGGCTGTACCTCATCGGACAGCAAGCGGCGTTCCGGTCAGGATATGTTACAGAGTACATGCATGCAATACTACACATAACGACATTCAGTTGCTTCATCTTTTGTATATTGTTTGTGCTGAACACCTGACTCGCCATCGTGTCCTTGGGGTTGCAAAATGACGTAGCGCGACATGCCCCACCTCAGCCCTACGGGACCCGTGTTGAATGCAGGAACGCGTCCACGTACCAGGTCCCCAACCTTGTAGACTACTCACCACACTTGCTTTCTAGTTACTCAGCATCATGACTTCTTCAACACCGAAACTACTCCCGCCATCCACTGGCCCACGGCTCATCGTCTACCACCAGACTTACCACGACTCAAACGGCAATTACCACTCGTTGCTTCCACTGCTCACGAACAACACGGGCATCACACATGTGATTATCGCAGCCATTCACCTTAATGATGGACCAGGGAACATCATGCTGAACGACCATCGGCCTGACGATAAGAGATACGACCAGTTATGGGGCGAGGTGAATTGGTTACAAGGTAGCGGGGTCAAGGTGTTGGGTATGCTAGGAGGAGCAGCAAAAGGCAGTTTCGAGAAGTTGAGTGGAGACGAAGAGAGTGTACGACACCATACCCCCCACCTTGTATCCTACTGGCAGTATACAAAAGCTAATAGAGACACTAGTTCGAGGCATATTACACCCCCCTCCGCGACCTGATAACCCGTTACTCCCTCTCAGGCCTCGACCTCGACATCGAAGAAGAAATCCCCTTATCCACCGCTACACGCCTCATCTCCCGTCTACGAACAGACTTTGGTCCCTCGTTCCTGATCACCCTCGCTCCCGTCGCCACAGCCTTGATCCCCGATCCTAATATCCCCGCTCACCTGCGTCCACCCAGACCCATGCTAGCTAGCGGACCCAGTCCTAATCCTCTACACCCCACTTTACCTCATCTCAGCGGGTTCAGCTACCCAGAACTGGAATGCAGTGTTTTTGGAAAAGAGATCGGCTGGTATAACACGCAATTCTACTGTGGGTGGGGTGATGCGGGGAGGACGGAGTGGTACGATGCGATTATAGCGGCGGGCTGGAAACCAGAGAAAGTGGTGTTGGGTGTAGTTACGAACCCCGGGAATGGGGCTGGACACGTGGGTATACAGAAACTAGCAGATAACTGCAAGAGGTTACGGCAAAAGTACGGGAACATCGGGAAAGGGTTTGGAGGCGTTATGGGGTGGGAGTATTTTAATGCTGGGGATTGCGAACAAGACCTTGTTCACGTTTCTTCGCTGGAACTGGATAATGATACTGTGCAAGCAGGGTGGGTTAAAGCCCTGGGCAGAGTGCTACGCACAGAAGAAGAAAACAACACAGGGCAGAGACCATTACAAGGTGTCACGGCTGATCAGATCCGCAACATGGTTAGTAACCTCCCTGCTGCAAGAGCGGCTTGGCCAGACGAAGAAGTGGACAAGTTGGTTGTGTTGGGGTTTTCGCGTCAAGAGGCCATTGCGGCGTTGAATGCTACGGACGGGAATACGGAGATGGCGGCGGGGTTCTTGTTTGAACATTATCCGAGTTAGATTGTAGTCTAGAAGGGGATAGATTAGGGTTGGGTAAGGGGGTCTGTAGATGTATGGGGATATTATAATGGATAATGGTGTTGAGAGATGCTGAGCCTGTCATGGATCTGGAGTCGGAACTACCAAGTGAACGTGGTGATTGTATCAAGTGAACCCTGCATCTTTCCCTGCCCGAGCATGAATTTGCCTGTACGATACTCCAGATCCTTTGTGGGCTGTTGTAAGCCAAGGGCGTTGAAGCCAAGACAATATATAATCCACTGTAAGCAAGTCAAACCTGATACCGCAATGTAGCACATCCACCCAGAAGTGGTACAACGCATGAATCTCTCAGCTCACACTAGACACGCTATGTTTCTAGACTTGAAGGACTGTTGCGTGTAGCGGACGTGCTACCAGACCCAGACTAGCTCGCGAACGGCTGCCCAAGCCCCGAGATCGGCTATCTGCCCGATCACTCCGGTGTTTTGCCGAAGAAATGGAATCGGCAATGTGAGAGGTGGAAGAACTGACTTGACTTTACAGCGTGATCATCGTGTTACTACCTTTTTCCGTGTCATTGAGTCAGGACATACAGGAAGGGAAATGGTAGGTGTAGTCTGGGGGGAAGTCAGTCACACGCTGCGAGGTTTAAGTGGAGTTCACTCATGCAGAAGTAAACAAGAAGGATGCAATGGATGGTGTATGACATGTGTGATTACTACCAATAGTAAGAACGATGCGCGTGGGGTATCCAACTCTAATACCTCCCCTTCCAACTCAACCCAATTCTGAGTGGTGAAGCTAAATGAAATCTATCTCTATATCTATACAATGTCGAAGGAAAGAAGAAAAAAAGTCTTCTAATGCTATCGTGATAACCATAATCGTAACCATGAAACTGAAAAAATAATAGAGTAGAGCAGAAACGACAACGCCCTCAACGCGCTTCGGCCATATCCGTCACGGATAACGTCTCCGTCCTGAGTGGAGATCGCTCCCGTGTTTTCTCTAGCCGCGGGACTTCCAGCAAGCGAGATGGGCTATGGCTGCGATAGGCTGATGTGGGAGACAAGAAGTTCGACGAACCGGCCGCCGATGGTGAGGTACGCAGTGCGTGTAACGAGCCGTTTGACGATGTCGATGACAACGAGCAAGTTGTTGATGTGAGCGGAGTAATGGTTTGACTGCTGTGAAGCGAACCGGGTATTAAATCATGTTCTCCAAATTGAAGCATGAAGACGACATAGGAATAGCGGAGAAACCTGCAACAAGACGGAAGAGTATGTTACCTTCCATCATCGCTAGTCCTTGGGCTTCCATCCCTGGGACTCTGTCTCCTGCTGTTCATCTGGGTATTCCGATACGTCTCCTCATTCAACGTATCCAGACTTCGCGCCGGACTAGGAGTCGTACCCCTGCTACCACGACTCCGAGATGGAGAACTAGGTCTCGAAGTAGCAATCTCATAACTCGGCAGAACCATGTCCATGCCGCCAGGCGTCCTGCAGCCCGCGGGAGTTCGCATAGCGGTGTTGTAACTAGGCGTACGTGCCAATGCGTCCATATCGTAGTTCGATGGCGGAAGGTCGAAGTAAGCTTGCTCGCCGTTATGCGCTGGTGTGCTATCACCGGAGGAGTGTTGGCGAGAGGGTTGGAAGCGATTGGGGCGGTCGCTGTGTTCCATGCTGAGGCTTGCGAGGCGGTGTTGAAGGGCTGCTGCTGACGCGCCGCCACCGGGTTGGTGGACAGCTGCGTCGAGGGATGTAAGGTTTTCGGATGAGCCGCGGCGGGATTGCGCATAGAAAGGTGTGTTGGCACCACTGTTCATCATACTGTGAACGCCGCCGGGCGTCATGAAACCGGATGGGTCAATATCGTTGTAGAGGGAGTCCAGTTGATGCAGGCCATATGTAGGAGGCGCGTTCTGGTTGACCTCGTCTTGTATCGCTTGTTGGTTTAGAATGTTCTGGTCAACTACTACACTCTGGTCTTCGTTCGGAGGTAGATTCGGGGAGATGAACAGGTGCACGTGGTTCTTCACCAACAGTTGACTGGTATGACCTTCCGGGTTCTTGAGGTTGACGTATAGCCGCAGTTTGTGCGTTAGCCGTATGTTCTCAGTATCTACTGACTGCCGGCAGTTCTTGAGCGACTTTGGTAAATCGAGAGTCATGGAGAAGCGATGCGACTCGTCAAACAACGCGTCTGTGTCTTCTGTTCCGTCTGGGACCCTGCGCGCCGAGTTTTCTGGCATATCGCCTTCGGTCACCGCAACTTGTATGTCATTTTGGTGGCTTATCCGGCGACCAGCGTAGTCGGCGAATAACTGCCGTGACTCTATCAGTTCCATCTTGATTGTTGAAATCTCCACGCCCTTGCGCAGGGGAATCAAGACGAAATCGGCCGTTATGGACGTTCCGACGATGTAGTTCTTCTGCGGGACTGTGATCTTGTATGCCAGCTTGTTCGCCCAGATGTCCTCGTTGATCTGCTCCATGGGCATGGATTCGAGCATGTCGCGTCCGAGCGTCCGTATGACGCGGATGTGCGCCGTAGCACTGAGCTGCTTGCTCATGTACCCTCTATCCACGTGGGCCTTTAGACTATAAACCACCCAGTTTGTTGGTAACCCCTCAACGCTCTGGTCGAGGTTGGGAGGCATCTTGAACTTGAAATCCCACTCATGGTACCCAGCATTGAGCTTGTGTGCTTTGGTCTTGCTGCCGACGTCGACGGGAAAGAGGTGGAGTTCTTCGACGAGGAAGTTGGTCTTCTGCGTGATAGGCTGCGGGCTTACCGTGTTGGTCAAGTGCCATCTGTGCGCGGAGAGTTAGCATAATTCATAAGAACGAGCTTCTTCGTGGACAGGGAGGTTACCGTACGAGACTTTCCGTGTGCCCGTGAGTGTGATTCGCAAGCTCCTCACTGACATGGACTCTGGGTTGTTCAGAACCAGCTTTCCCCTCAGCTCCGTCTCATGCGACTCGGACGACTCTCCGTAGAAAACAACAAAAGGCGACTCAGGCCTGGGGATTCGTTAGCCGTCTCCATGTTGATATTTGACAATAGGTGAAAGCGTACTTGATCTCGAGGGTCGGCGCGGCATTTCTGCCGAACACCCCGACACTTGGGCGAGGCATGATGATGTAACGAGGGACAAGTCAAAAATCACAAGAGAGACACAACCACCACTCTTCGAGTCCAAAAGGTGGGGTCCAGCGAATAAGTATCAGCTGGGTCTAGTCGCAGGCTGACGTAAGGATGGGTATCACTCTGGGTGGGCGCAGCTCGTATGGTATGCGAATGTGGGATGGCGATGTGGTGAGCCAGCTGGATTGGGGCTGAGAAGAAGCGTGGGAGGGAAGTAGGGTTTAAAGCTGGTGAAGCAGTAGTGTCATTCGACAGGAAGGAACCCACGTCAAGGATATGTAAAGTAAGGTGAGGGCTTTGTTCAGCGCGGCACGCGTGTTGGAACCGCGTTAGATATACCAGAGAGCGTGGGATATGCGGGCAAGGGCGGCCTGCCCAAGCAGCTGCACCCTGATGAGCTCATGGGCATAAGTGGAGACGGTCGGTAGCTACTCGCAGCTCGCATCATTGTCTCTAGTTTAGCGCGCTTCTTTCACTTGTCTTAGAATTTTCTGGCGGCGATTAGGCGTCACATTGGCATCGCAGGGGGGGCATCAAAGAAGGTGTTCCGATAAGCCTCCCGCGAACGGCGGCGATACCAGCGCAAGCCTCTCTTCGATCGATGCAAGCAACGTCCAGAGGGATTACGCGCGTCCTGGATAATGATGGGAATAATCTTCAATAAGTTCTGCATACTCCTCGCGTCCATTCAACCCAACGCCCACTCTTTGTGTCACAAGCGAGGAGTCATGGAGACGTGTTCAGGGTTTTGCTTGCGGCTCTCCCGAGGATATGTGGTACCCGCAGGCCTTCTAGGGTTTCTATGCTAGCGATTACGCCACACATGGAATGGTCGCCGCCATCTTGCATCGGCCAACCTGCAAGAGAAATTCCGAAACGATGGTGAGCTGCGATGCACCTCGCCGGTTGCATATCAAAATGTATATCGTCAACCATTCCAACCTTCTCGAACGACGGTGGCCTGACGCAGAGCTATTAGGGTTGTACATGTGGGAGTATTGCGTGTCGTTGATAGAGGGGTCTTCATCACGATGCGTTAGTAAGACTTTCAGGTGCGAACTATCGTTATGCAGCCTTACACATCACGCTGACTTCATCTCAACGCATCGCCGTCCGGTCACGCCGTCACCGTTTGACCGCCACGATGAAACCAGCACCAGCCTCCTCTACAACAAGCCCGTGATATGCACTCTGCATACCTTAATCTCGGTCCGAGAGGGCACGGTCAGGAAAATCTGCGGCTAGACTTGCATTGCCGCAACTGTGGGTATCAACAGCAGAGCCTCATCAGAGCTACGTACATTATACTGACCCACAGCTGGGAGAAGCGACGCGGCTACCGCTATAAATTCCCGCAGGCGCCGTGAGTATCCACTGCTTAGTAGAGTCGTGATCGTAAGAGACATGTTAGTTACCGGCCGGAAACATTGTCGCACTGTCGTGATTTTCACACCATGTTGCATGGTGGAGATAAGGAAACTTGATTTTGCGACGCTGTGTCGATGGAGTACTGCTCTAACCATATGTTCTAGAACAAGAGGCTCTTTCGCGCACATGCAAGTAAACGTGCATATGCAATAGGGCTGAACGTTTTGCACATGTCAGACATCGGGACATATCGGAGGTCAAACTCTCTCCCAATACCAAGAGCACCTACCAAGACCTCCGATCCATCCATCACCACCATCATCAAACGCGATCGCGCGATAACGTCTAAACGTCTATGCAGATCCGAATGCCTCGTCCTACAAATGGTTTCCGTTTGCACTCGCAGACGTACTGCTGTCGTCATTCCCAGCACCTTCTTTCGGTCGGTCCCAAGTCCTGATGTGGCCTGCAATTCAAACAGTCAGCGATCCACTTCCTTATCTCTCGTTTTTGCCAATCGCGAACTCAACAAATGCGTGGGCGGATCCCTGTGTGACACTAGACTAGACGGGTGTTCCTGCGCACGGCCACAGCGGCGCAGTAAAACCCGCCCTTATCGCAGATCACGTCCCTCTAGTGTACAACGTGCGCGTAACGGGTGGATATGAGGTGATTGAGACGAAAACTTTTGCTGATGCCACTCACCGTTTTTGCATGATGTTAGGATACAGTCCTCTTCGAAGCCTAGCCAGCACAGTGGGTGCTCGTGGACGGCTTTTGCCTACGGGTAATGGCGATTAGAAATTTGATGTTGAGGTTTCAGGACAGACTTACCAGCACTGGAGGTAGCATGGCCGTGCGTGCCCGAGGCTCCACGGGATGCACTACTTCTTCTTCATCCAACATGCTACCCGATGTGAGATTAGAATTCGATCTCAGTCGGTTCATCGAACTTCCTGTCTGTGTGCGCTGCATCTTGAGGTTTGACGAGGCAATACTACCGCGCTGTCGCACAGATGCCTAAATCAACGTCAGCCATTATACTTGCCAGATTCAGCGACTTGGACTTACTGCTCGAGGCCTGTGCAGCATGCCGACACTGAAGTCCCACAGCAACAAGCGACAGTCCTCTCCTACGCTACCAATCCGATAGTTGCGCTCGTCGCATCGCCATGGATCGAACTGCACTGCCGTCACCCACGAATTGTGGCCTTGACAGCGTGCAACCAGCATACTCTCCTCCAAAGACCATATAGAGACAAGATCATCCTGTCCTCCGGTGACGACATAGCGGCCGTCGGGCGACCAACAGACGCACATCATCCCGCCGTAATAGCTCATGTAGTGGTGGAGCAGCTTCTCGCGAAGGAAATCCATAATTCTAAAGGACCCATCCTCGGACACGACGGCAAGATTATTCCCATCATTATCCAGGACGCGCGTAATCCCTCTGGACGTTGCTTGCATCGATCGAAGAGAGGCTTGCGCTGGTATCGCCGCCGTTCGCGGGAGGCTTATCGGAACACCTTCTTTGA
>Ga0115851_102241_pt1 | contig 10175 bp, 6 predicted proteins | sample InSIn2gowninarea_FD_83865 | JGI IMG/M metagenome (GOLD analysis project Ga0115851, IMG submission 83865)
ACGTAACTTTTTAGATTATGAATTTATGGGCACTGCTTGGGCTCTTACGCCAGGCTTCATTATATGGAATGTCTGGAAAGAAAGGAACAAAAGAATCTTCAAGAATGAAAAAAGTCCCTCTGAACGCCTTTTTCAGCAGATCTTAAATCAGCTTAAGGAGACGGTTGGCACTACAGTGTGGAATCCCCCTAAGAACCCACCTTCAAATGCCGAATTGTGGATTCTTCGTCAGCTAGGTATGCAGGGGCTCATTCCTCAGGACCTGGACAGGAAGGTAATGGAAATGGATAATGGGAAGGATTTCTGGCACCCTCCCCATCAGGATTTTTTGAAATACAATATCGATGGGGCTTCAAAAGGCAACCCAGGTATTGCTGGCTTTGGAGGGGCATTAAGGGATGAAAATGGAACCATTCTTTTCATCTTCCATTTCCATTTAGGAAGAGCCACTAACAATATGGTGGAACTAATGGCTATGGAACAATGTCTAGATTTCATGAAACAGGATAACCGCCAAAATGTGATTGTCGAAGCTGTTTCTGAGTTAATTATTAACTCGGTGAAGAGAATCAGCTGTGGCACGGTGCTGGAAAAGGTCTCTAAACACTGGAGGCTGATCCAGGTTTTTCAACGGATTCAGCTTCATCTCCAGTGCCTTCGCACAATTAGTTTTAATCATGTGTGAAGAATGGCCAACAAATTGGCGGATATTCTGGCCCATCAAGGAGTGATCTGTACCGAGAGCAGATCAAGGAATGATCTGTACCGAGAGCAGGGTCACAATGGGGTGGCAAGAGATGCCTCGGAATAGATTAAAGGTGTATTATCATGACCAAGCGGATGAAGATAGGATGGTGTTTCGAAACAGAGCCATGGAGGTGAGGTCTAGATGACTCAGTTTCATTATGTTTTGCTGCTTTTTTCACAGTTTGGTCTTAGCAAGAGGCAAGTCATTGTTGGCCTCCAGATCCCAGGTAAATATAGATACAGATGCTCGAGATGGAAGTTGCTCAGAAGACTCTGGTTATCGGATGGTTGGCCGAATGGTTGGCACAGAGGGAATAGTACGAGGGGCCGAAATCTGAGCTTTCTCGGCGGTCGTATTACCCTTGGTTCTCTTTCAATGGATGCATTACTGCTCTCAGGGTGGTATATGGTTTATCGCATGCATTTTAAGTGGGAAGCGATTTTTCCGAAATGGGAGCGATTCCATTCATCAAGCTACACGTGGCCAAGGGGAGGGACTGAATACCACCCTCATCACGCGCTAATGTTTGGTGCTTTAGACCCGTGCGATATGAGCCTATACCGTCGAATTAAGCAAGGTGGATCTACGGTCAGGAATGATCGTGCATGTAGGTGGGTCCAGGGGGTTAAGCGTTGTGCTTCTAGGTACCGCGATATCTTCCACTGCCATTGGATCGGGAGAGGAGATTGGATGGTTGAGATTAAAGAAGCAAGTATGGATGAGGATTATATCCCGTACTTGTTTCGTTTCATGGCGGGAATCGATGATTTTAGCACGTTCAACAAGTTCGTGGGTTATGTCCCCAGGTGGACCCAATATCCTTTCAGATTGGTACCCTTTTCTCTTCGGGTCCGATCTTAAATGTATAGTGTGTGCTTGGTGCCAGCCCGAATTGATTTTAGAACATCGGATTTCTGTGGGATGATTGAACGGTCTTAACATTTTCTATCTTTTGAAAGTTTTGAGGTTTTGTTGGTAGGGTTCGAGGTTTCTACCTTTAGCTTGTTGCCCTCGGCCCACAGTTCCTTATGGGTTGTTGTATTTTATGTAATTTATTTTCCATATTAATGAAATAGAAGGTACGACTCTTGCTTCAGTGAAAAAAAACAATGTAAAGCCCATTGCACAGTTTGTATAATAAATTTGCAATTTCTAAATTCTACACTGCATATTAACAATGTAAAGCCTATTGCACAGTGTGTATGATAAATTTTCAATTTATGTAAAACATACTTGGGTAATTGTAGAGATCTTATAGGTAATTTATAAACCTTGAGTGAGTAATGTGAAGTAGCATTAAAGTCATTTTTTTCAATATAACAATAGTGTTTTCAATGGCTAAGAACAAATGGGAGGTGCAAGTCATTTAAGCATTCAAATATTACTGTTGTAAAAGCCTTGCAGGGGCTGGGGGCCAATGTTATATTGCCTACTTCACTGTTCAACTATATGCAATTGTTTTCCTCTTACTCATATATTTAATATCTGGGTTTGCTCTCAGAAAGGAAGGTTCTCATCTACATTTACATCGAAACTTTGTTTTCTGGCCTAAGCACAATTTGAAGAATGAAAAAAACTCTTGTGAAAACAATACCTATTTGTATACACTATCATCAATGCTAGTTATTTCCATGATTTTCCTATCTTACATGTAGTATATCTTTCCGAGGGCTTTTTTTTTTGAGATTTTTATTTGAGAAATGAACTGATTAGTTAGTCCTAAACTACCTTTGAACTATATATATATATGTGTATGTGGGCATTAAACTACCCTTGAGGTGTATATATATGTGTAAATGGGCATTAAACTACCCTTCAGGTATATATATGTATGTGGGCATTAAAAAGTAGCTTTAGAAAGTTGTGTTGTTCACAAAATCTAAACATGATCCATTGGCAAAGCTTGTAAATAAATGTTAAGGGATGTAATGGCTTTGATTGTGTCAAAAAATTTCAGTGAATAAAAATAATGGTTAGTTTGAACATGTTTGAACGTATAAGAAAATGATCTTTGCTTTTGAATACCGAATTATTCTGAGATGTTTTGTCTGGTTTAATAACGTGACCATATTCACATAGGTTTATTGTATAGAACATCTATAATCTATTAAGCAAATAAATTATTTATTGGGCAGGCATGTTGTTGCATCACAGCCTTGTTGTTCTATCGAAATCGTTTTCACTCATGAGTTAAACAAATTACACATTTTTTTTATGGTCTGGGGATAAATATTAAGCAACCTATAAATTAGTTAGCCATACCATCGTATTTACTACTGGCTATAATATTTGACTAGTAATTATACCTAGAGTGTGCAGTTTATATGTAGCACACTTGATACATATCTTAACTTACAACCTTGAACACTTTCCAATTTTGCAAAGTAAAAACGTCCTTGCTAGCTACTAGTTGAGTCAGGTCACAAATTTTGGAGGAAGTACTCTATTTTATTCCATTTTATTATATTTTGTCAATAAAGCCATAAAATCTTGTTGGAAACTAGGACTTCTATTGTTGATTTCACATGGTTTAATTAAAAACAATGAACTACATTATATTTAGATGTCGGCATTCTCAATAATTGATTAAGATTGAAAACTTTCTTTGAATCTTGCACTTGAGACAAATCAGATGGAAGAAAAAAGCAATCATATTACCACAGGAATTTAAAAGGTTATGGTAAAATGGGATCCAACTATATGAGCAAATCACAGTAACAAGTACCTAACAAAAATACTTTCAAGAAAATGTTTTTAGGGCTTAAAATGCATTGGGAGTAAAAGGGCTAGTTGGCCTCTTTTCCATGGTGGATGCCTTCGAAGTAGTATTCCACATGGTAAGAACATTCTCTGGCCTCTCTGCAATAAGATATAAATTTGCTAAAAACCATTAGAATTTCATAAAATCTTCCTTTTCCTCCCATTAATCCCTACCCTAAATCCATTTCTATCTCGCTTCTCAAATCAAAACAATTTAAGACCTCCTCCAAAATATGAGTTTTTTCCCTCAGCATAATAATATAGTTCTAAGATGACACGCAAGAGTGATCTGAGAACTTCACGTGCGATTCCTTAATTTACCACCATATACTTTGCCTTATATCACTCATTACGTTGTACTTTTCCTTATATCACTTACTGTGATGTAATAGACTAAGCCATGCCTATAATTCTAGCTAGATTTAATTTTATGTATCATGAGTAAACCACTCGAGCTTAGTGCAAATAACAAGCTTGATTAAACTCAACAAGTGTAATTGAAAAATAGACTCTTACACATGCACAAGACTATCAATCGTCCTGAAGATAGGGCTGTAATTACATAAGACATATATCTTATCATATTTAAATTGTTGTTAGATAATTATGCCTCTGTAAATGCCAAGACTCAAATTGTTGTTAGATAATTATGCCTATGTAAATGCCTAGACTAGTGTGATTAGATAAAGTTAATCCATAAGAGTGATATGAACTCCATGCTACACTAGCAAGTAAGATGTAGCTGGTATTATTACTATGTATTTAATCTCTTGGCCAAACCAGACCTACTCAACGTCGAGACGCTCCTGGCTCTTCGCGGGCAGTGTGGCTTCTAGGGCATCGAAGAGGATGAAATAATGGTTCAGAGCTTCAACGAAATGGTCTGTGAAAGTGGGGTGGTTGTGGTCTGCTTCACGTTTTTCCAAAGCAACGACCTTCGGCTCCAGTGATCGGATTCAGACGAGAAAGTTCTTGAGCCTCTCGTTGTGGACTTCATCGAGGAGTTCTTAGAGGTGGAGAATGCAGTTGATGGTGAGAGACTCACCCAGGCGGGTATAGTTTATGAGGGAGCTGATGTCATCGTCGACAATCTAGGGGTTGAATTCGAATCGCACGCCGAGAGTGTGTGCAAATCGTTCGAGCCATCGCCCAGTCTTGCGCAGCTCTTCGGTGTCGGCTCCAACGCCGATGAGCCGAATGTGACTCGGTGGACTGCCCGGGCACTCGGCCAGGGCTTGCATGAAGGGAGGCCACTGCACACCCTACATTATATTGATGTCGACGACGTGAATCAAAGGCGAGTTGGTGTCCAGCTCATCGAGTATTGCCTGGTTCATCATCAGATGCACGAAGCGGATGAAGGGCATCACTTGGTTCAAACAAAGATATGCTGACTCAAGCTCCCATTCAGTTGCTCCATCCGGTGGTGGCCAGTGGGTGAGGGTGAGATCGGAGTGGTGTTTGAGTGCACGGGTGAATTGGGCAACTAGGCATTCTGTCGAGTCACCCCGTGGCGAACCCCGAGTCGAGAGAGAGATCATCTGGTTGGCTCGCTGCAACTCACATTGAGCAATGAACTCCGCGCATTCTGTCAAGAGATTTCTGAAATGTGCCACACTGGATTCAGTGATGCCCGTATCGATGACCCCCATCTGCTCGGACCTCTCAGACCTCTCGGGCCACTTGGACTCTTCTTCTTCATCATGAGAATCTGAGGAGCCGAGCATTTCATTGAAAGACAAAGCCGTCGCATATAGCTGCAGGCTGTTGTAGAATATATTGTAAAAACTCTGCCCCTAACCCTGACCCTTTTTATTTTCTTTCCTATAATGTTCCTATAGTTTCTGTTGCTCTGATTTTTGCTACTGCTGCATTTGTATTCTTTGTCTCGGTCTATAAATCCCAACTACTTCTAGTCAGAACTGTAACTCGCTTAGCGGAATAACCTATGAAACAGAGTGGAACCACACAAGCTCCTTTGATGAAACATTGGCTTTCTGAATTGAGTCACATATGTTAGCTTGATGCAACATTTAAGTGGCGTGGTTAGGGATTGCATGCTATGTAATGGTGATAGAGGATGGAGTGGTAAGGCATGTGGCTCTCATGCTAAGGCCCACATAGTCCACTAACTTCATTTTTATTTTTATTTTATTCCACACATTACATTTATTTAAGTTATCAGGTTGATACTCCTCCTTTACAACTACGCCTTTTTAAGTTTCTCTTTTTGCACACTTTCATTTCAATCTCTAAGCATTCTCTTGTTCTTGTTCTTTGTTTTGATTTTTTAAGTTTTTCATTTTCAAGCCATGAAAGGTAAAGTTCAATGAACAATGTTGATGGCATATTTTGGCTTCCTTAGATCCAACAAGACTGAGCAGGTAAGTTGAGGAGCTTAGGCCTTCTTTCATTGTGCTTTTCATGCATTTTTACCCTCCTATTTTGCTATGTTTAAGGTCCAATGTGATATTGACATAAGGCATCAGAGGTCATTGTGCATTCAATGGCAAAATATGGTTTCCCAAAAAAATTTGTAAGATTGTTAAGGCAATGTCTTCTAAGATTCTTCCTTTTGACTGTAATATTGTTGTACTTATATGTACAGAAGGCTTACTCTAGTTCTGTGTCAGGGAATGGTTTCTTGGTTCTTTGCGGGGGTTTTTCATTGAATTCTGGGATGCACAATTTAGATTTGTTTCCAGAAGTTCATACTTGTTTCCAGGAGTTATGAAGATAGTGATGCCGAGCGTTCTCCACTCGAAATTTATCTCTCTATATCTCCTCTTGGAAGTTGGACAATATATCTGTGTTTTTCAAATGTTAATCAATTATATACACCATTTCCAAATATTCAATAGCTTCAAAAATCCGAGTGCGCTTGAATCTGTATTCTGTGTCGATGCCTAGCTCTTCAATTTGGCTTTAATCCGAATATAATACCACCGTAAAATAAATTATCAATATAATCTATTCCAACTGTAGATCCGAATTCAATTAGAGTAGTCCTAGATTCTGGTGCAGGTGCAATGCTTGTCATGAAATTAAGAATTTACTATACTGTATAAGATTAGAAATTTATAATATATTAATCTCTTATTTTCCTTTAATTAGTTCACTCTTGTGTCGTGATTGGATTACCAAGAATTACCTGTTTCGTAACTATTAACAGAGTTTTATGATTTTGGAGCTTAAATGTTCTTTTAAATCTAAGAACCGTTGTGTATATGGGATTGATGCTGTTCAGGGTCACAACAATGTCTATGGGGCTACCATCTTCCCTCACAATGTTGGGCTTGGAGCTACCAGGCAAGTAGAGTATCAATACCATTTTTTCTTCACAGCATTTCCTTGCAACTAGAAAATGTCATGGCTAATGATTTAAACAAATGAGTAGGTTGAGTGGTTGGTTATATTTCATGAAAACCCTTAATCTCTGGACAATACTAGAGAGCCTGGGCCTATATCCATAGGCATTATTTTTTCATCGTAAGTAGTATTATGATTTGGAGAGTGCCAAGGGCCACTCTAATTGCAATGAGCAAAATGTTAGGAGGCAATGATTTGAAAAGTAACTAGGGTTATCTGAATGATTATGGGAAAAATCTTGAGTAACTGAATTGGGATAATAACAGAATCAGGGTGAAAATTTTGGTGTTTAATATATCATGGGAACTCTGGCTTCTGATTACTGCCCTCAAAATCAAAATCTTCTAGAAAGTTTGGCTAACAATTTGTATCAACGTTTTATGGATACAGGGATCCCAATCTGGTTAAAAGAATTGGAGCTGCCACAGCTATGGAAGTTCGATCTACTGGCATTCAATAAACATTTTCTCCATGTGTTGTTGTAAGACTCTGGCACAGATGTGCTCGATGGAAGTTCATTCAAAAATGAGAGTCAAGTTTTCACTATTTAGAATGTCTTGTTTGATGTGAGCAAGTTTGCAGAGATCTTTACAAAGGGGGTGTTGTATGTAGCTGGACAGTAAGTTTTAGACTTTTTGTTTTATTCCTAATTAGAACATAAATTTCTTTGATCAATCAATTGTACCACAGTTTTCTATATAATTGGACATTAAGCTGCAAACCTTTTGCTTTATCCATGCTTAGAATATGAATTTCTTTGATCAATCAATTGTACCACAATTTCCTGAAATAGTTTTCTAACCATGTGATTTATTGATGTTTTTCAGGTCAAAAACTGTAGTGTGTGCTAAGCACTTTGTGGGCGATGGTGGAACAACCCAGGGTATCGATGAGAATAACACTGTCAGCGATCATAAACAATTAGTCAACATCCACATGACCCCCTATTTTGATGCCATTGCCAAAGGAGTCTCCACCATTATGGTTTCTTATTCCAGTTGGAATGGACAGAAGATGCATGCTAATTGTTTTCTCATTTCTCATCTTCTAAAGAAGAAATTTAGAAAATAGAATTCCCAAATCTATTTTATATCATTTTGCATATTATAGATTAGTATATTGATCTAGAATTTAATTTTCATTATTGGTCAAAATCATGTACATACTTTTATGACAAATCAACTTTCCTGAGAAGCATCAGTTAGTTAAAAAAACAAATGGAAGCCATTAGAATTCTCTGTATTTCAAATATCAGACTAAATCATATTTGGGCTTCTTAATGTATTTGAATTCTATTCCCTGTGCTTCAAAAGATTTGTAGGCTCCAGGTTGTGATATATATCTAGTGCTTTAAGCAGAGATGCGTTTTCAGTATACCTGGCCTCATTTCTCTAGTTCAAAGCGATGCAATTGGGAGTGGAGTCCCATTAATATTCTATAGTTGCACTTCAAAGCTAAACTCCTAATGAATTCTGAGTGCAGGCATTGAGGGTGTCTTCAATCTCGTATATCACTGCATGGTTCATTATATTATTTTCAAATGTCAGTCTAGGCGTGACTAGTATACCTCTTTTCCATTCAGTTCTTGTTCCTATTATCATTTCCATTCCTCTGTTGGGATTACACTTCTACAACACCACCAGTTTTTAAGTGCATGATATATTCAGGGAGATGGGTGGGTTCAAGCTGCTTATCCGTCAAAATTCTACAGTCACGATTCAAGTTTTGTTTTGTTTCTGGTTATGTTTATGTTTCCTATTTCTAGTAAAGTAGGTTTGTATCTCCAAAACTCAATTTTATAGTGGTAATGTACGCCGTCATGGAGGTGATTTGCACTTATTATTCACCAGAAATCTTGAGTCCTATTTCTTGTTCTATTCACCATGTAGTCATGTCTCTTGTTTTGTTTATGTTTTACCCTTTTTGGTAAAATACACTTGGACTGTGGATTGATATTTTAACAAGATGGGTTGCGAGCAACCAGTCCCTACCCAAGGGCATGATGCCAAGAGAAAAGACTATCAATTCTTGCATCTAAACAATGAAAACAGTCCAACTCCATATCCCACAAGCAGTCTTCTAATGGCACATTTAATCAAAAGTAAGTAAGTCTAACTCCATATCCCACAAACAGTCTTCCAATGTCTAATAGGAATTCCTTCTGTACAAGAGTAGAATATAAGTACATTGTACTCTTTCTTAGAAACCATATTTCCTGAGAGAAGATAATAGTCCTAAAGTTATGAACTATTAACTATCATTGTTCATAAAGTTTCTTTTAAAGAGAATCAAATTATATCAATAAATACGCAGAGAACAGAAACAATTCATCTCTTCCTCTGTTTCTTTATACTAAAATCCAAATGACATTTAACAAAATAGCTAACTAGATAAGGTAAACTTATTTTGACAGCAGGATTACAAATAAAGATAAGTATAGAGTTATACTTGAGCCTTGAGCTTTACCAACTTGAAATCAAAATCATCTTTAAGAGCTTGAAATCGGATGACACTATCCAAGATGGATGGTTGAGGCATGATGCAAAATTTTCACCACCATAATACTCCCCTATTCCCCTATATGGCACTCTGTTGTAATATCTAGCTAAACTAAACAAAAAGCTACAAATAATCTAAATTTGAAAGAAGTCCAGTTAATTTTGATCGAGTCACTATTCAACCATAACATCGAGTTGGATCATTGCATCCTTTGGCCCCAAATTGTTTGGCACCAGCCGATCTCTTTTCCAGGTATTGTTGATGATACTCCTCTGCTCTGTAAAACTTCTTCGCTGGCAGGATCTCTGTCACGATCTCTTTATGAAGTGACCTTTGGTGCCTTTCCATTGATTCCCATGCAGCTCTTTCCTGCTCAGCTGAATAGTAATATATGCTAGATCTGTATTGAGTGCCTTTATCATTTCCCTGCAAATATATGCACACAGTGCTGACAATTCATGTATCTAATGAAATTTCTATACACCAACCAGATACAAGTGTCTTTATAGTTTTTGCCTTCTATGGTTATGAAATAGGAAAACCACATCAGGATCCAATTATATTTTCTATAACCCACCCTGCACCCTATAACAGGATCCAATTATACTTTCTATACCCTGCTCTGCACCCCTATAGCAAGTATGTTAACAAGCCATTGAAATGAAAAGTATATGGTAGATACATTGCCAAATACCTGGATTTGGTTTTCTGGTTAAGGAACCATATGAATGTGTGAAAGGCTTTGAATATCAGCTTTCAAAGAAGCCAATGCTTCAAGCTGGCAAGTCTATTAGCATAG
>Ga0115851_102242_pt1 | contig 10172 bp, 10 predicted proteins | sample InSIn2gowninarea_FD_83865 | JGI IMG/M metagenome (GOLD analysis project Ga0115851, IMG submission 83865)
GAAAAGTTCACGCACTTTCATGAAGATAAAAGTTTCTTTCATGTAGAGAAAAGTTCACGCACTTTCATGAAGATAAAAGTTTCTTTCATGTAGAGAAAGGTTCATGCACTTTCATGCAGAGAAAAGTTTCTTTCATGTAGAGAAAAGTTCACGCACTTTCATGCAGAGAAAAGTTTCTTTCATGTAGAGAAAAGTTCACGCACTTTTATGCAGAGAAAAGTTTCTTTCATGTAGAGAAAAGTTCACGAACTTTCATGTAGAGAAAAGTTCCTTTCATGAAGAGAAAAGTTCACGCACTTTCATGGTTGGCTCATGGTATTAGTCCGATAGTTTTTGATCCTATGGTTTTGGTCTGTGGTATTGCATCCAAAAGTGTTGATCCCAAGTGTTGGGTTCATGGTATTGTGTTATTATGGTTTTGGACTGTGGTATTGTGAAAGGCCTAAGACTATAAAAGAGGATGGAGATCATTTGGCAAAGCATCATCTGAATGAATTGAATATCTAATAAGTGCTAGATATGAAATATTTATGATTTGGGTTATGGTGTAGATCTAGATCTGAATGAAGGAGGAACCTTAGCACATAAAGACAGATAAGTTCTATTGATGGGTCATAATCTTTAAGCTTGAATGATAGTATCTTTGTAGGATTTTGATCTGTTATATGTGGCGCATGCTTGATCTATAAATCTGATAATCTGGGTTAATTAGTGTCTGAATATTTGAAAGAGTGAATTATCATTTATAGATCTGTACGCAGGTTTAGTGAAGCGAAAGCACGTATACACACTAGTTCAATGAATGAAAAGAGCGTATACGCAGGTTGTTCCAAACACAGAAGCGTATGCATGTAGATTTCAAGTTGTTGAAGTAGTGTATATCTTTGTAGTTGTGATCTAGTTGCTTCTGTTTATTGCTACAGTGTTCTGGGTTCATAATTTGGTGTATGGTTACTGTCACTATGTTCTGGGTATAGCTTTCAGAGAAGTGTATACTTGATTTAGTGCTAATTGGTGAAAAGGAGATTGTTTGATGTACTTGATGATTGATTGATGTTCATGGATCTAGTCTGAAAATTTATGAAACGTGGTCCCTGGAAGAAAGAGAAGGTTGTAGCCTTCAGTAGGCCAGCACCCCCGTACTAGTATCTTGGCTAGTACAAGAGCTAAGGGGGTTGTAGCTCCCTTCCAGGAGAAGCTGGAAAATGAGACAGGGTTGTAGCTCTCTGCAGGTTGCAACCTACATACTGGTAAAGGACTGCACCAGTACATTGTAAAAAGAAGTTTCTAATTAAAAGAAGATAGAGATGAGTTGCAACAGGTGGTTTTCACCCACATTCGGTTCCCACCTTATATCTTGTGTTCTTGTGTGTGTGATTGTCTTCAGATCTATTTTACTGTCTCTAGTTACTGGTTATTTGATTCTGATACACAGATTAATAATCAACTTCTGAAAGATAAAGTAAATTATAAGTTTGCATTATACACATGGGTTTCCTTCTACATAGTTTCGTATATACGCGGTTTTAATTAACTAAAGTAGTGTATATTATCTGGATTTGAAAAAGGGAATATTTGACTTGATAATAGTGATTCACCCCCCCCTCTCAGTATTATTTCCAACAGATACCTGAGTCCCTGACTCAACGCTGATATCCCCGAACGGATCCCTGATACATAGAATACCCAAAGGAGACGTAAGCAAAGGTGAGCTACCTTCACTTATAGTTTGATGTTCTTGTATTTACCTCTGCTTTTACTGGAGTGGTCCTAGATAGTATGAGTGTAGAAAGATTTCTCTCTTTAATGACACTAGTTTTGGTGTATGATCTTTGGCAGTTAACTTACACTTCCTATCCCAAGATCCTAGCCTAAAATAATGTGTGTTTACTCTAAAAAGAGTTGCTAATTGATTTTATTAGGTATGTTTTAAATGTACTTCGTTAGATTCTTCAGTAGGGGTGTTGGTGTATGAAGTTATATGGGACATTGACTCAAATCATGCAAAAACAATGCTTATAAATTTTCACTTTCAATGAATAAGTTGCTTCTACAAAGGGAGAAAAATTCATACATCAATATATATACCATGCATCCTATTCAATAAAACAATAGGTTAATCAACAAAACTTCAATTCTCACTAACAACTTTTGAAACCAAATAATGTAGATCTAACCAGCTAAGCAGAAAAGAGTAAAATTTTTGTATTTTTTCTTTAATGAATCAAAATTTAAGAAGTAAAGATATTTTCTTAAAAAAAAAAAAATCTCAAGACACAGCTTAGTCAAACAAGTACATTTGTCGATCCCTAATTGGTCTACAAGCATATTTCCCAACCCATGAGGTCACAGAGCAAGCTATTTATCAAGAAATGGTTGGCTAACACTTTGTACTAGAGGCTACAAAGAGTTTCTTTTAGTACTAATGCATTGTTTGTGAGGACACAGTGCTTTATAGAGAACTGGTTACACTAGCAGAGAACATTAGTGAGGAAAAATGCTCAAAAATAGGTTGTGGGGATTAGATCTAGGGCTGAGCACTGAGAGAAGTGTAGAAATTCTCACTGTACATTAATCTAATTATTCAATGTACTAAAGAAAAATACTTAATCTACTTCTACAATCAAACTTGCGGAAGCTTAATCGAATTAAGCAAGATCAAACAAAACACATAATGAAACATAGAAGAATACTTTGGGGAAGGCCTCAGCTAAAAACCCAGCTATCTCTATTATCATACAAATGGAAATATCTCAGGAATACACAAAGCTTTAGCTCTCAAGCTATCAAGCTCTCAGTGCAATCCTTAACAGCTACTAATAAACAAAATAGACAACACATATGCCTTCTCATATGTCCTCCAAGCCTCATATTTCCTTGCGCAGTTTTCCCTAGTGCTCCAGCTATTACCTAGTTTGATACTAATCACACACACTGCTCTTGCCTCTGTAGAAACTGCGCAATCCTCATGGAATGAATTCCTTTTGCATGAAAGAGATTTCCTCATGGGAATATTCTTACAATTGATAGTACATTGTCCCTACCTTTAATATCAACTAGGTCTTTGTCTGAACTGGCATGCATGAGCTATTTATGAGAGAATATTCAGTTATCTAGAGAACACTAGTCGCATGCATGCATGCATTAACTGACTGAACTCACAATTAGTTCCTCAAACTCTTTGGAACTAATTTACCTGGACTTAACTCAGTTAACTGAGCTAACTAATTACAATTCAAATATGACTCATCCTTATCTCCTTAATTAAGGGATAACTTCCTCAATAAAAGGGATAACTGTTGCATGACTTCGCAAAGACTTCGTGTTTGAATTTCACAAACTAATTAACTCAATATGAATTAATTAATTATTTTTCAAACAGCTGTCGAGACTAAATTTGAATTTTAATTCAATGACAAATTAAAATTGGAATATATCCTGAAATGCTATCTATAGCAATTCTATTTATAGCATTTATGTTCCTATATTCAACACTCCCTCTCAACAAGAAAGGGATTATCTGCCACCTTGATCCTATCTCAATGGAACTTGAATTTACACTTTGATAATGCCTTAGTCAAAATGTCAGGATCTTGCATCTCTCTCGAAATATACTGCAACAACATGATCCTCCTCACCACACAGTCTCTGAGATGATGATATCGAATGTCCATATGCTTGGACCTGTCATGAAATACTAGATTCTTAGAGAGTTTGATAGAACTCTGATTATCATAATAGATCACAGTTGGATCCATCCTTTGATCAAACAAACCAACTAGAATTTTCCACATCCAAATGGCCACACATGCTACCTGACTTGCAGCCATGTATTCAACCTCTGTTGAGATGACTGTAACTGACCTCTACAGCAACTGAAGAAACTGCAGCTAAACCAAGGTTTAAAATTCCTCCTAATGTGCTCTTCCAATCTAATGGACTCCTTGTCCAATCTGCATCTATGAAGCCTGATAGCTTCACTCCATCTGACTGTCTGTACCATAATACAAACTGAGATGTGCCTTTGAGGTATCTCAAAACATGCTTTGCTGCCTTCCAAAATAGCTTGGTAGGCTACACCATAGCTTGACTCAATTGGTTCACCGCATAGCACAAATCTGGTCATGTGTTCACTAGGTATATTAGTGAAGCCACAAGCTATTTGTACACAGTAGCTTCTACTACTTCTCTTGAAGTATCATCCTCCTTCCTCTAATTACCTGTTAGATGAGGCTGCATGGGCTTGCACTTCTCCATGTGGAATCTCCTAAGTATCTCATTGGCATACTTTCCTTGAGACAGAAACAATTCCCCATCCTTCTACCACACTTCCATGCCTAGAAGGTAGTGCATGAGACCCATGTCTTTCATCTCGAACTTCCTTGAAAGGTCCTCCTTGCAAGACATGATCAATTGATCATCACCTGTCAATATCAGATCATCAACATAAAGAACAATGATCAACTACTTACCTTCCACCATGATGTGGTACAAGTTTGTATCCAATTCACTCTTTGTGAAGCCTAACTCGGTGAAGTAGTTGTTGATCCTAGTTTACCAAGCACGAGGTGCTTGCTTCAACCCATACAAAGCTCTCTTGAGTCGGCACACATGCAACTCACAATTGAAGGTCTCAAAACCTTCCAGCTATTCTATGTACACTTCTTCCTCAATCTTTCCATTGAGGAATGTAGTCTTCAGATCGATCCGATGGATCTTCCAACCCATCTATGCTGATAGTGCCAACATCGATCTGATAGATTAGTACCTTGCTACAGGAGAAAAAGTTATCATCATATTCGATCCCCTCAACCTGTGAGAACCACGGGAAAAAAATCTTGCCTTACGTTTCTCCACACTACCATTAGCAGCTTTCTTTACCTTGTAAATCCAATGAGAACTCACAATTGACTTGTTCTCTAGACTTGGAACCACATCCCAAACACTATTCCAAACTATGGAGTCGTACTCCTCCACCAGAGCATAAACCCAAATTTGCTGCCACACTGCTTCCTCAAAGGAAGATGGCTCAGTCTCAACACATTCCCTAACAAGGGCCATGTATCTAGTGTACCTTTCAAGTGACCTCCTCTGTTTGTGCTAAGAAGATGGTTCTCCCACATTCTCTCGCATCAAACAACAATCTGTTAGCTTCTCTCATGTGCTTCCACCCATCTATGGAATACTCTGCTTGATTGGATGTCTCCACTCCTAGAACCTCTGCATGTGATTGCTCCACATTAGTCTAAGGTTCCTCCTCCTTAGGAACCAAAAGTTCCTCCATAGCCTGTAGTTGGAGCTCCCTCTCAAGGGAAACTGGCATGGCCTTTTTCTCATCAAACTTGAGATCTCTGCGAACCACTGTCCTCCGGCTGGTAGGAAAATACACCTATTAGTTGTGGGGTGTATTAGTGTACCCCACAAGTATCCCCGACTCTACTATCAGCTCAATTTTCTTCTGGGAATCCTTGGTCACATGGAAATACACCGATGAGCCAGAGATCCTAAAGTGACCCACATATGGTCTCCTCCTAGAGAAAGCTTCCTCTGGTGTCTTCATCCCAAGAATGTGATGCGGGCTTCTATTCTGCAAATATACCACTATGTTTCATGCCTTAGCCCACAAATGAAGTTGTAGGCCTTGGTCATGCAGCATCCCCTGAGCTACCCCCATAATCATTTTGTTCTTCCTCTTGGCCACCCCATTCTGCTGTGGGTTATGTGCTATCGTCAACTCCCGTTTAATTCCTTCCATTGCATAGAAGTCCTTAAACTCTTGAGAGACATACTCTCCACCATTGTCACTTCTCAAGGTCCTAATCTTCTTCCCTGATTCTTTCTCAACCAAAGCTTTGAACTCACAAAACTTTGAGAAGGTTTGATGCTTCTTCTGCATGAAATAGATCCAACATTTATGAGAAAAATCATCAATGAAAATCACACAATACCTTTGTTTCACGGTGGAGGTTGTCGAGAATGGTCCACACACATCTATATGAACTCGCTCCAAGATTTCTTCAACTCGATGGTCTCGATCATGAAAGGGAGATTTTGCATGCTTACCCAAGGTACAACCTTTGCATGTGCCCACTTACTCAAGTTTACCTTTGGGAAGTCCGGTATAGATCTGATGCATTATCTTCGAGGCCCCATGATGCAAGTGGCCCAACTGTCTATGCCATAACTCGTCAATATCTTGGCTTTGCACCATTTTTTCTTTGGAACTCAATGCGGCACAGTCATCTACCTCCAGCTTCCAGATATTCTTCCTTCAAATCCCAATCCTCTTGGTCTGGCTCGTGGCTATGTGTCTTAGGAATGCCTTTCCTTTACTGAAGACTACATCATAGCCTTTGTCTTCCAACATCACGACTGATACCAAGTTTCTCTTCAGTCTAGGCATGTACTTTACATCAGATAGGGTGAGAGGAGCTCCATGCTCCCTCTGAAACACAATGATACTTTCACCTGAAATAGAATAATTTCCATCATCACCCATCTCTATGCGCATCTTGAGGTTTTTCTCCTCCAAGGTACTGAATAAACTCTATCATCGGTCTTGTGGAATGAGGCTCCACTATCCAGGTACCAAACACAAACCACCATCGATGAAACCATGCATGTGATGAGGGTAAAATCCAATTTGAACTAAGAGGCTAGTGCCTCACCTTTTGACCCTTTCAAGGATCCCTTCTTGGATTTATTCAATGGACAATTAGTTGCATAATGGTGCACCTCGTGACAATTAAATCATCTCACTTTAGATTTGTCAATCTTCTTCCCACCATGGGAAGAGCTCAATTTGGAATGGGAGTCCTTCCCTTTCCCTTTCCTCACCTTACTTGCTAAGGCTAGATTTTCTTCATCATCATGCTTAGATGAAGAACCATTTTTGGTGCACCTCTTGATCTCCTCTTGCATCAAATCTGACCATAGTCATTCCCAATCCGATAGTTTCTCTCTTCCATTCACTGAGTCTTGGTAGCTATGCTAGCTCTTAGGAAGACCAAGGAGAGAAAGACTCACCATATCATCATTAGCTTTCATTATTCCTAAACTTCCAAGCTCATCTCTACAAGTTGTGAGCTTGTTTAGATATGTAGAAATCATGTCGCCCTTTTCACACTTTATTTTCCAAAGCTTGTCCTTGAGCACCAGCTTCCTCTAGTCGATATCATTCTAATATAGGTCCTTCGATGTCTTCCACATTGAAGACAGAGTCTCCTTCCAATGGAGACTTGAGACAATATTATATCGAACTCCCTCTAGAAGAATCCTCCTCGCTCTCGTCACACATTTCTTCCATTCCGCCAATTCTTGGGCATTAGCTACTGCTGGCTTGGGGACTTCTTAATCAATGAAATCCTTCAAACCATTGTCTCCTAATACTACTTCCATGCGATCCTTCCATGCTATGTAATTCGAGCTACCATCCATGGCATACTCGATTCTCAAGCCATTGAATGCCATTGGTGAACTTTGAGATGTGATAAGAAATTGATTTTTTACCTACAATCAATAACCTCAAACTTCAAACTTTTCCCTTCTCAATATGTTGTTCATAGCTTTGATCACCTTTGCTCTGGTATAATGTAGAAATTTTCACTGTAGATTAATCGAATTACGAAATGTACTAAAGCAAAATACTTAACCAACTTCTATAATCAAACTTGCAGAAGCTTAATCGATTTGAGCAAGATCAAATAGAACACATATAATAGAGAAGAAGAATCAATCACACATGAAACACAAAAGAATACTCTGGGGAAAGCCTCAGCTAAAATCCCCGCTATCTATATTATCATACAAGTGGAAATATCTCAGGATTACACAAAGCTTTAGCTCTCAAGCTATCCAGCTCTCAGTACAATCCCTCACTGTTGCTCATAGATAGAATAGACAACATATATTCCTTCTCTTCTGTCCTCCAAGCCTCCTATTTCCTTGCACAGTTTTCCCTAGTGCTCCATCTGTTACCTAGTGTGATATTTATCACACACACTGCTCTTGCCTCTTTAGAAACCGTGCAGTCCTCAAGGAATGAAGTCCTTCTGCATGTAAGAGATTTCCTCATGGGAATATTCTTGCAACTAATAGTACATTGTCCCTACCTTTAATCTCAACTGGTTCTTTGTCTGAACTGACATGCATGAGTTATTTATGAGATAATATCCAGTTATCTAAAGAACACTAGTTGCATGCATGCATGCATTAACTCACTGAACTCACAATTAGTTCCTCAAATTGTTTGGAACTAATTTAACTAGAGTTAACTGAGTTAACTAATTACAACTCAAATACAACTCATCTTTATCTCCTTAATTCATAGATAACTTCCTGAATCAAAGGGATAGTTGTTGTATGACTTCACAAAGACTTCATGTTTGAATTTCACCAACTATTTAAGTCAAGATGAATTGATTAATTATTTTTCAAACAGCTGGTGAGACTAAATTCGAATTTTAATTCTCAATTTTAATTCAAGGACAAATTAAAATTGGAATATATCCTAAAATTCTATCTATAGCAATGCTATTTATAAAATTTCTATTTTTAGCATTTCTTGTTGCTATTTTCAACAAGAAGGGTGTTGTATAGTCATGAGTGGTTGGAAAGGGAATGAAGAAGTACAGGAAGGCTTGGAAGAAAGAGAGATTTAGGAAATTTCTGTGAAAAGCCAGGAACTAAGTGTAGTCCCCAGTAAAGTTGCCAATTATGCTATGGGCATTAATGCATGGGTTTTTGGTGGTGTAGAAACCCTCAAGGATCTTCCAGGGATCCTTGGAAGATAGTCATATTAGCTACAACTGTCACAAAGATTCATGCACATCTATGCTTAACAAATGAATATCAAAGGGAGAAGGACGTATTACTTAGAGTCTTAGTGTGGTGTTGTTGGAGAGCGAAACGTAGCTAGGTGGAAGACCCCTGAGGTAGCTCTAGATCAAAACTTGCACATAGCAAAGACAAGTGTAAACATATAAACAAGTTATACTACCAATATCTCTGAGTGGACAACATAATTGGAGTTCTATATTGATGTAGAAGAGTAATTACAACCATTAGTTGTATCAACCTTCCCTTAACCTTCCAAATCATATCTCTCTCTCCCTTCTTAGTCGCTTCTAATGCCTTAGTCTGAGACTCTGCTCGACAATCAAACAGGAAATCCTTTCAAATGGTTCGACCTCTTTCATAATAGCCCTAGCCTTGCATATATAACATGTGAGGATATGGTTGCTAAGTCCTTCATGAGTTCCATTAGGAAAAAGCAGTGATGTTTCCATGCCTTTGTGCTCTTTGCCAATTGCATCCTCCATTAGGAATTAGTAATTTGCCCATATAGGTCGAGTTCTAATGTTTCCCTACATTTGTAAGCTAACATAGGAGAGAATCTTGCGACATTACTCGATCAACTCGTTCTATTGACCCATAGAAACTCATTAGGGTTCACTAATGCTCTTCCTGAGGTAACAGACAGAGTAACCCTAGGCACTAACACACCGTTAGCCTTGGTTGGAAGCTTTATAAAGCATGTTGCTAGTGTTTAGACAACGTTAGCTTGACAACTGGGCCTATGAACTTGGTCAGTCCTTCATTCATGATGTCTTTCACCTCTCAGATGATGAGGAGGTTATTTTCTGGTATAACACATATGCACTAAATAACATGATGCTCATGATAGCATGTAACTACTCGGACTACGTGAGTTAGTAGCCTGTGGATTCGATCTGACATCCCCGTCGTATGTCTCTGGCACTGGCATGGGACATCACCCATCTGGGCATACTCAGGGATCCCATGGGTCAAACCCTCAAGATTCTGTGCAATCACCTCCTCATTGTCGCTTCCCTCTTGATAAGGAGTGACCTCAAACTACCAAGAAATGCGCCTGGTGATTAGGGACATCCTGACATGGTATTTTGGTCCAACATCTACATTCATAAAATCAAAATTTCATGAACACATATATCTCAAAAGCAACAAAAAACAAGAAAAATTAAAATTGTTTATCTTTACCTCCATCATCATAATCCTCCCCCTCTAAGAATGGCATATGCAGATCTGTACAGAAGTTGGAACCATTGTAAGGCGAATCCTCCACTACATCAACTGTCATTGCATCCACGCAGAAAAGGCGGGTTTATAGGACATTTATTGGCCCCTAGTAA
>Ga0115851_102244_pt1 | contig 10169 bp, 3 predicted proteins | sample InSIn2gowninarea_FD_83865 | JGI IMG/M metagenome (GOLD analysis project Ga0115851, IMG submission 83865)
TATCCTTGATGTGCTCTGTTTCCCTCTCAATGGTTTTACCCTACCCTACCATTTCTATTACATTATTTTTTTCTTTCATGGCTTCAATCCACGCATATCTCTGGATTTAGCATATCGCTGGCTTTTTGAATCACTTAGCATAGCTTTGTATTTGGGTTTAATCGGTCTATGACTCTATGGCTTTATCTTCACGAATTTATCCCATCCCCTGCGAATTCAACCATAACTGCGTTTTTGAATCACTTCCCATAGCTCTGTATTTGGGTTTAATGTGCTGCGTATTAGTTTGGTTTAGTTTGTGGTTCTGTGGTATAACTTATTCTTTATTAGTTTAACCCATGCCAGTTTCTTTATTAGTTTAACTCATGCTAGTTTAATTTAGTTTGTGGTTCTCCGGTATAACCTCTTTCTTTATTAGTTTAACCCACGTTTTCTTTTGGATATAACTTGGTTTCTGTGTATTGTGTTATTTGTTCGTTTAATCCGTGGGTTTTTTCTCTTCTGGGAATAACTCATATTGTATATTGTGTTGTGTATTGGTTCAACCTGATGTTTTTGGCTTTAACGTGTTGTGTATTGCACCGTGTGCACCAGCCATAGATTTAAGGCTCGGTTTCCTCAATAATTTGTTATATGTTTGTGCCGTGTGAATGAGCTGGATTTAAGGCCTTGTTTTCTCTCCAAGAATTTTATCCTTGATGGGCTCTGTTTCCCACTCAATGGTTTTACCCTACCCTACCATTTCTATTACATTATTTTTTTCTTTCATGGCTTCAATCCACGCATATCTCTGGATTTAGCATAACGTGGGGCTTCTTTCACTGTATTGTGCGCCGTATGTTATTTTAACCCGAGTATTTTTATTATTGCCTGGTGTGCTGTGTATACGTTTAATTCGTGTTATTCTTTTATTATAACCTACTTTGTATTGTGTTATTTGATACTGTAATCCATGGCTTTTAACCCTTATACACTTTATAAGACACAAATTAAAACCCACCTTGAAACAAGGTTAACATGTCAATTAAACCCAAAACGCACCTATTTATTAAATTCTCAAATTAACATATAATATACGTTTTCAAATTAATAATAATACGTACGTGCAGTGAGTTGCTCTTTTTTATTATCTCTGCTTTATACAACTTTTAAACTATTAATAATAATCCGACTCAGCTGTGTCAATGGGGCATTCTCTGTTATATATATAGCTTTCCTTCCTTGAATCCTCCGGAATCAGTTACATTACACTACAGCTTATGGGGCATTCTCTGTTATATATATAGCTTTCCTTCCTTGAATCCTCCGGAATCAGTTACATTACACTACAGCTTTCACCTTCGCCTTCTTTGGGGATTCAACGCCCCATCAAGTTCGGCCCCGTCCAGTCCACGATTAGCTAGTCCCTCTAACATTTCTACTCATTTATTTCCCCCGGTATTAGCGAGGCCCTGTACCATTCGTGCTAGTTAAAGCCAGATACATTGTGGGTTAATGTGCTACTTCAATCCATGGTTTTGAACCCTTGTAATTTTTATCTGTAACTAAATAAAAAACCCTACCCTGAATCAATTTTAACCTGTCAATTAAGGCCACCAATGGATTTACTAGCTCAACCTCAACCTCAACCTGACCCAGCTTCGTTACCCTTTCCTTGTCACCGGTTTATTAATTTTTCAAATTAATAATGCATACATTTTCAAAATATTAATACAACTCTCTTTCTTAACATTGATTTATTCAACTTAATGAAAAATAATAATAACGCAGCTCAGCTCAGCTCAGCTCTTTCGCGTCAATGGGAAATTCTATGTTATATAGCCCTCTTTCGCTTCGCTTCAATCCTGTATCAGTTACAGACTTTTTTGGAGAGTCAATTATGCCCCTCTACAATTTGTAATGGTTTTTCCTAGACATAGTTAAAGTCAAATAAAATGAAATGAATTGTTTTTTACTTTTATTTGGTATAACCAATCCTACGTTTTAAAAATCAAACTTAGTTATATTATTAATTACATATATAATCATGATTTATAATATATATTTTTATTTAAATTAAGTTTATTAAGTTTATTAGTTTTTGGGCCAGGAGAAAAATTAAAATAAAACTCCCATTTAATATTTTATCAATAATACTTTTTTATGGGCATAATTTTTGGAGTTGTTTCTGGAAATGACTTATACTTTTAGAAAAAGTGTGAAGGAAAGTAAATTCATACTTCTTTTCATTATATAAATATGTGATAGAAAGGATCATTCTTTTTATATATAAGAGAAGTTGATAATTTTTGTTATATCTTATTAAAAATATATGGTTTTTCTCTAATACTTGTATGGTACTGCATGCAAAAATAGTTTTGCCCAAAATAAATGTTGATGTAATTATACGTTTTTTTTTTTCTTTTTTTTTTGAAATATTGTAAGAGAAGTTATTTTTTGTGGAAGGGGCTAAACTCCTTACAACTGCTAAGGAGGATGGGCTCCATTTTTCTTTGAGTAGTGTAGTTATTTTTGTTTGTGTTGATTACTTTTCTTTAAACTCATACCCATCACAACACATTATTTTAAGAAGCATTTGCTTTACAACATTTATATTTGAAGAAGGTCATCTTACACTTCCATTATCATCCATTTATATTACAACACTTATTACAAGTGCATTTAACGAAAAACACGCTTATAATTAAAAAAAATTAAAATATTTTACCCAAACACAAATTACACAACCTTTTACAATGTACTGGAAAACACTAAATATGTCTCTAATTAACAAACCATTCATATTGGTACTTTGTTTGTTTGTTTTTATTTTCATTGATTTTAAAGCCTTTTGTATTGCATTATTTTATAAAATCTAATGTGAGATTATATATATATATATATATATATATATTTCTTATATATTTACTTCTCTGAAATGGTATATATATGTTTGTGATTTTGAAAATGTTTTATGTATTTATGTTGATATTTTGAATGGAAATCATACCATATTTATTTCTTCATTTTAAATTGTGTGTGTGCATAGGTAAGTGGAATTGTGTGTTTGCCTCTTTGAAATTGGATATATATGTGAGTGGTTTTGACAATGATTATTTTTTTTTGTATTTCAACACAAAATTGTATATTTTGTGTTTACTTATGTGGAGTTGTATTTTGTATTTTTATTTAATTCAAATTCCATATGTATCTGAATGGTTGTATGAATGATTATTTATGAATATGTGTATGTAATTTGAAATTGTGTTCATGTGTTTGTTGTATTGAATTACAAATTTGAATGTATATGCATAATGTAGATTTTAATTTGTATATTGTGTGATTGTTTATTTGAACTTGTACTCTATATGTTTCTTTATTTCAAATTACATATATATATGTGTGTGTGAATGTATATTTATGTATATTTGTATTGCATGTGGGTTGAAATTGCAATTGTGTGTTTGTTGTATTGGATTGTGATGGTAATTTATTTCAAAACATAAATTTGAATCTATATATAAATTGTATGTTTTACTTTGTATATTGTGTGTTTTCTTATTTGGAATTGTAAAATATGTGTTCTTCTATTTGAATTTGTATTTTGTGTCTCTTATTTAAAAATTTAAAATTGTATATTTCCTTATTTGAATTTAAATTTTGTGTGTTTGAAATTGTAATCATGTGTTTTTGTTGTATTGAATTATGGTTTTGAATGTGTATGCATAGTACAGATTTTAATTTGTATATTGTGAGTTTATTTTTCCTTAAAGTTGCATAAGCATATTCAAGTGTTTTCTTTTATTGACTTGAAATTGTATGATACCTAATTAGTTATTTGAAAGTGTATGTTGTGCGTTTAGTTGAATTTGTGTATTATCTGTTTGTTTATTTGAATTTGTACTTTGTATATTGTGTGTTTTCTTAGTTAATATTTGAGAATTTATTTTTGTATTGACTCGAAATTGTCTGATTTGTGTTTCCTTATTTGGAATTGTAAAGTATGTGTTCTTCTATTTCAATTTGTATTTTGTGTCTAATACTTAAAAATTCAGGAAAATGTATATTTCCTTATTTAAATTTGAATTTTGTGTGTTGTTTGAAGTTGTAATCATGTGTTTTTGTTGTACTAATGAATTTGAATGTGTATGCATAATGCGGATTTTAATTTGTATATTGTGTGTTTATTTTTTTCTTAAAGTTGCATAAGCATGTCTGAGTGTTTTCACTGACTTGAAATTGTTTGATGCACAATTAGTTATTTGAAATTGTATGTTGTGTTTTTGGTTGAATTTATATATTGAGTGTTTATTTATTTGAACTTGTACTCTGTATCTCTTTTTATTTGAAATTGAATATATGTGTGTGAGTGACAGTGTGGATATTTATTTATGAATATTTGTATTGTATGTGGCTTGAAATCGTAATCATGTGTTTGTTCTATTGAATTGTGATTGTAATAATTTCAAAACCTAAATTTGAGTTTGTATATAAAACGTATGTTTTATTTTGTATATTGTGTGTTTGTTTATTTAATATTTGAGAGTTAGTTTATGTATTAACTTGAAATTTTATGATGTGTGTTTCCTTATTTGGGATTGTAAAATATGTGTTTTCCTATTTGAATTTGTATTTTGTATTTAATATTTAAAAATTCAAAATTGTATATGTCCTTATTTAAATTTGAATTTTTCCCATTGTTTGAAATTGTAATCATGTTTTTGTTGCCTTGAATTATGAATTTGACTGTGTACTCATAATGTATATTTTAATTTATATAGTGTGTGTTTATTTTTTCTTAAATTTGCATAAGCATATTTGGTTGTTTTCTTTTATTGATTTGAAATTACATGATGGCCAATTAGTTATTTTAAATTTTATGTTGCGTGTTTAGTTGAATTTATATATTGCGTGTTTGTTTATTTGAACTTGTACTCTTTATGTTTCTTTATTTGAAATTGAGCGCGCACATACACACGCACATATATACACACACGTGTGTATGTGTGTGAGTCATTGTGTGGATGTTAATTATGAAAATGTGTAATGTATGTGTTTTGAAATTGCAATTGCTGGTTTGTTGTATTTAACTGTGATTGTAATTAATTTCACAACCTAAATTTGAGTTTGTATATAAAATGTCTGTTTTACTTTGTATATTGTGTGTTTTTTATTTAATATTTTAGTGTTTGTTTTTATATTAACTTGAAATTGTATGATGTGTGTTTCCTTATTTGGAATTATAAAATATGTGTTTTTTTTATTTGAATTTGTATTTTGTATTTTGTATTTAAAATTTTAAAATTCTATATATCTTCATCTAAGTTTTAATTTTGTGAGTTGATTGAAATTGCATATAAAAGTGAGGATTGTTTTGTCAATGTATGTGCTTACATTTTATGTTCCATTGCATTTAAAATTGCATATAAAAGTGAGAATTTTTTTGTCAATATTTGTTGGTTCATGTATGTGTTTACATTTTATATTCCACTACATTTGAAATTGCTCAAGTAGGTTTACTAACTATTTTGTCTATAAATGCATGTGTTTTGTCAATAAATTATTAGCTTAAGTCTCATAGTTTTTTTATATTATATTTTAATGTTTATTTATTATATTGAATTTTACTTATAATTCAAGATTTGTAATTCTTATGCTTGTTTTCAAAAATGTATTTGGTTATTTTTTTATTTTCTGCATATTTTTAACTGATGCTTTTTTTTTGCATTTTCCATTGAAGCATTAAAATGTTAATTGGAACATTTACAACAAATCATAATTAGAAATTATTTTTAAGCTTCCACCTTCCCGTGGTTGATCCTGCTAGTAGAAATTATAATCTCTAAGAAAAGATGAGCTCTTTTAATTGTTATCAGAACTTTTTTTATATAGTATAGATCTTAGCCAATATAAGATATAAAATTTTAAACAAATGAAAATGAATCATTCACTACATCAAGAAAATATTAAATCAATCAAACCTTTTCATAAATAAATTGACGAAAGATTATTTTAAGGAAAAAAGGTGGTGATCCCAACTGTGCTAGTATCTTTACACTTGAAGAGAAATGTTACCAATTAATGCCTCATTTTAATCCTCATCCTTAGCAAAACATAGTATTCCAATTGAATTGGTATAAGTCATTTTATGAGAAAAACATTATTCACTAAGTTTACTATTAATCAATTGATACAATGTGTTTACAGTGTTGCAACATACACAATGAAAACATACAAGTCTCGTAATCAATTTATTGTATACACTACTAGTAATTATTCTTCATATATCATAAAATATATACACACACATATAACAAGAATGATGAAATTTTAATGTATAAGAACATTTTTTCCAATGTAAAACATGTCCTTTATAAATAACATAATTTATAAAATGTACATCCACTACATTAAATCATCTATTTGTTGCATATTAAATTAATAATATAATAAAAATGAAAGACGTAATTATTGTTCATATGTCCAATAACAAAAATAACATAACTATGTCATTTTAGTGTATAATTGCATTTGATCCAACCTAATTTGTAAATAGTACATACACAATGTTTAATAAAGGAAATATAATAAAAACAAAAGTCACATGTATCCTTTAGATGTCCACTGAAAAACGAAAAGAAAAAAAACAAAAAATGGGACATTATGTCCAACACGAAATATCACACTCTAACAAATATAGTTTGTAAGATGGTACATAAACCATATTCAATCAAGTTTTTCCCTCATTAAATTGGAGTTGTCTATAATGCGACTTTTTGGAGATTCCGGTGACGGAATCTGGCGGAAGAAATTGAGGTTAAATCTTGATTTGTTGTAGTTAAAATGGTTTTTTAACTGCATATTTGGATTCAGCACCCTGAAAAACCCATGGGACACTTTGATTGTGCAGAAACTAGCTATCAAACATGTGATTCCAATAAATTGCTACTGATTTTGACTGGAAAAACCAACCTGGAAAGCTATCAAAAAGTCGCATTATAGACAATTGCCATTAAATTTACTATATAATAAAAATGAAAGACAAATTGAAATAACCAAGCAATCTTTCTAGTGTCATAGAATTCTACTAATAGAATCCCATTACTAGGAAAGTTGTTCTTCCATTCAACTTTAGAGGTGACTCCATCTTAGGCTCTGCTTATTTGATAAAGGAAAAATATAATTTATTTAAATAATATAATTTAACATTCATATAGGTGTTTATGAGGTTCTTCCAATAACTATGCAACATAAAGTAGTATTTATCAAATATTTTGCATTTTGAACAATAATATCCAAAACACATATATGCATGGTGATAATACATTCACATTATCTTTAAATGAAAATTAAAATGATCTCAAATGAAAGTGGCATACAAGATGACACTTTCGAAATATTATTTTTCCCATTCTCATGCAAAAAATACTTTTTTGGCCATTTGGGTAATTCTAAAACCATCTTAGGAGAGTTACATGTTTGACTTGAAACCTTGTAGTTGTTGTAAGATTTTTATCAAACTTGGACGCTTATAGATTGAATGGGTTTAACTGTTAAGAACATGTGCTTCCTCATATGAGGCCACATGTTTAAATCTAGAGAGGGATTTTGTACACCTTTAGAGATTATAGGAATCAAATTGCGATGCGAAGGTAGGTCCTTTGTCACACAAACGAGGTGATATCATACATCAATTTTGTGTCTATATATATATATATATATAACAAGAATTATATATATAACAAGAATTATGAAATTATAATGTCTAAGAAAATTTTGTCAAATGTAAAACATATCCTTTATAGGTAATATAATTTATAAAATGGTACATCAATTATATTAAATTAACTATTTGTTGCATATTAAATTAATAATATAATAAAAATGAAACATTGAATTATTCTTCATGTGTCCAATTAAAAACGATAACAGAATTGTGGCATATTAATTTATAATGGCATTTTATCCAACATAATTTGTAAAATAGTACATACACAATGTTAAATAAAGCCAATATAATAGAAATGAAAGATATACTTATTCTTCACATGTCGAATGAAAAAAAAGAAGAAAATATGAGATTTTGTCCAACAAGAAATATTACTCTGACAAATGTAGTTTTTAGATTGGTACATACACCATATTCAGTTGAGTTTTTTCCCTCTTACTAAATTGACTATATAATAAAACTGAAACACGAATCGAAATAACAATGAAATGTCTCCATTTAAGTTGGTAGGCGCATATAAGCTCTATCGATTCCAATGTCATACGATTTTACTATTAGTATCCCATTAGTTGGAAAATTATTCTTCCATTCAACTTTAGAGTTGCCACCATCTTAGTCTCTTCCTACCCTATAAAAATTATATATATAATTTATTTAAATAATATAATTTAACTTTCATATAGTTGTTTCTCATGTCCTTTCAATAATTATGCAACATAAAAAAATAGTATCTATCAAATATTTTGCATTTTGAACAATACCCAAAACACATATATGCATGGTTATAATACATGCACATTACCCTTCACATGAAAATGGAAATAATCTCAAATTAAAATGGCATATAATATGACACATTAAAAAGATTATTTTTCCCATGCTCATGCCAAAAATATTTTTGTGGCAATTGGGGTGATTCTAAAGGTGGCATTTGGTTACAAAGTTGGAACGGGTGGGTATTGGACATAGGACCCTCACTGTGTCAACAATACTAATATGGAGTTAAAAACCCAATAAGCTTGCAGGCTGGGCATTGATTTGTCTGCCCACAAGTGGATATAATAAAAAGGAATTTCCATTCCAACAAGTAATGGTGGTCTGACAATGGAGCTGTGTGTTGTAATGAACTATGAATAGGAACAAAATTCAATGGAACTATGAACGTGTGGAACTTGAAAACAAAACCTTGAACTAGGGGCATAGCCTTTACCCTTTATAAACATAAGTGTAGAACCTTGATGCAGGATGAATCTTTTTGTAATATGAAAGATTCCTTGGAGGCTTGGATTTAACAATGTCAAAATGGGGACAATTTTATAATCATCTAAACTTGTTTTTCATCAGGATCATGACGACATAATTTGTTTTGTCATTTGAGCAATATATTTCCATGCCATCATCATTTTGGGAGGTATAATGAAGCATTATGGCCTTTCTTTTGTAGCAATGATATGGAGGTGAGAATGGAGTCAATTTTATACTCATCTGAAGTCATTTTTCACAAGGATCATGATGACATAGTCTTTTCTAGAATTTGAACATCTAATTTTCAGGTCATCGTCAAATTGGGAGGCATAATGATGCATTATGGCCTTTCACTTGTTTTTCCTTCAGTGAAAGGATCAATCTATATTTTTAGGTTCTAATGATATTTGTATGTTGCAACATGGAAGAGAGATCTACATACTCAAAATAAATTCATTGCTTTAGCCTTTGCATGAAAACCAAGGCGAGGTAGTGCTGAAAGAGGGGCACACCGACACTTGATTATAAAGTAGTAATGTTTACAATATTTAGTATCATATTTGGGAGAATACTATGATGATTATGAGTATGATTTGAATTTGACCAGCAGATTCCAGAGGACTTATTTTTAGTTATGTGAGAGTCTCTATTTTATGCCACTTTTGCGAGAAGTAATTTATTTTTCTTATCAAAAGAGAACTTCTTAGTCAGCGAAATTTATTTGTAGGAGAACGTCTCTTTATAGGAGAGATATTTTGCACAAGATGAGAGATCCATCCTTTTGTTGATGAAGATATACCATGTATTCATTATCTTTTGTTGAGATTAATGAAGTGGCCTGCTGTCTATTGATTGAGGGCCTAGAGACGTAGTTTAGACTGGAGGAAACCCATTATCATATCTTGTATTATACTTTCCTTTTTATTAACTTATTCTTGATTATGTTGATGGATTGGTGAAAAATTGCTTGAAGTATGTTCTTTCTCATGTTTTGCAAGAAAATATAAGTGTTAGTAAGGTCATTCAATGAATCTTTTTGTTTAAGAAAGTATTCTAAAAAAATATGAGCATAAAGTGGTATAAGAGCAGTTTGACCATTTTTCCAGGGATTGGGAATGTCATCATGGGAAAATGGTTGGAATGAGAAGTACTTCAAGAGTTGGAATAGATTAACCATTTCATTTAAGAAGATAATGTAGATATTATAAGGCTTCTA
>Ga0115851_102245_pt1 | contig 10168 bp, 8 predicted proteins | sample InSIn2gowninarea_FD_83865 | JGI IMG/M metagenome (GOLD analysis project Ga0115851, IMG submission 83865)
TGGGGAAGACTGAGCTCCAAAAGATCACATATCTCCGATTTCCTTTGAGTCTAATTTCCTGATGGGAAATGGAAAGATGTCTGGTTGATAATATAACAACAAATGGTATATAAAAGATGTGTATTTGAAGACTCCTTCTCTATCCAATTTTATGAATTGGTCATGGATTTTGTTGGAAATATAAGTGGCATAGTCATACTTGAGAGCAGGGGGCTGTCATGGAGTAAATATTGATAATAGGACAAGGGTGATATCATCCACATATTCACTGGACCTAAATCCCAATACCAAGGATAACATGTCAACAATAAGTTTACTAGTTTCAGTGAAAAAAGCGTGCAGATAAGGAGGAGGGTCTGTAGGTTGGTGCTTTGGTGACATGAACATCTGAGTAATATGGGTTATCTCAGAGTTGGGAAATTGAGAAGGCTTTTCCAGCAAAAGTCCCATGGAAAGAGGAGTAAGAGGGTCAATGGAATGGAAATGTATCATCTCATTGATGGATTCAACAGTTATGGAAAAAAGGACAGTTTGGGAAGAAGACATAACTGCTCGATGGACAGGGTCATAGTTGGCACAACATTGGTGAATGATGTCTGGGAAAACATGGACTGAGGGAAGGAAGTACATGGGAAGGTTTGATTCCCACAGTCCAAAAATATCAGAATTGTTTAGATAACTATCCCTAATTTGGCATAAGGCTTGAAGATGATTATAAGCAGTGGTTAAGTCCTTTATTTGAAAATCTTTGTCTGCAAGAGGCAGATAATTTAAGTCTTTATGAAGTGCATTTACAGGCACGACATTCAGGGCTGCGAAGGCCTCCATGTTTGGTTCTTGTGTTTTCAAACTAGAATTTGGGATTGTTGTGGAAAATTGGACTGAACAACAGGTCTAAGAGTCTTTTTATGGGCTAAACAGACTGTTCTCAACTCAAATTTGGTTTCCACAGAAAGAATTTTCAGTGAAAAAGCAGAATTTACAGGGTTACTAGTAAAATGGATAAATACTTGGATTAAGGAGGAAAATTAAGTAACTGCAGGTCGAATGATCGATTGCAGAGCGCGTTGCCATGGTCTCTTTGGTCGGGTGGTGGTTGAAAGCTGGTATAGTGGCTCTAGTCATTATTTTGCATGGGAGCGTGAACAAAGAGAATTACGGTGAAAATTATATTTCGTCGTTTTTTAACGAAATTGGGTTTGGCGGGTAATTTTTGGCATTTATTGAGCAGATGATGGGACACCTTGTCGTTTAGCGAGGGGTATGGGATGGTGATGTGGAAGTGACGTCAGCGAGGGGTCAGCGGGAGGGTGGCAAGTGGTTTTACCCCGGACCACTTATGAGCTAAAGTGGTTTTGGTCAGGAGGGACGCGAGCAGCGCGGGCAGTTGACATGCATCCTGGTACGAGCGGTGATACCGCCAGTCTCCCGGGCATTAATTCCTGGCGATGGAGTGGGGCACAATATAGATCTTGACCATCTGATGGGAGGGCACCGATCGAACGGTGGATGCTCGTTGGAGGTGATAGAGGGTTAATGTGCAGGGGGCAAAGTATTAAATAATGGTTTATAATAGTACCGAGGTGATTTTCATTGGTTATCGGGGTTGAGGTTAGGTTATTAATTAACCAAAGGTTATTAATTAACCAAAGGTTAATTAATCCCAAATTTATGCCTGCGGAGGTTATTAATAAGCTCTTGGTGAACTATTAATCCCTATTATAGCAGTGATATGGTTTATTTAACCGGGGTGGGGTATATACAATAGCAAGGGATTATATTATATATAGTACGGGATAAAGGTATCTTTTTCAGGGGAATTATATAATACAAATTAGTGTTAATATGACAAATGAAAGCAAGCGCTAAGTTTACATGTTTTGGAATTTTTACATAAAAAATTAGGCCCAAAGGGAAGAGAAGGGGTCTATAAACGAAATATGGCCATTTTCATAAGTAAAATGGGAGTTTGCTTAGGCAATAATGAAATGGAATGAGTGGCCTTTTGGGGATATTAAGTAGATCTTAATATCTCGGGGGGGGGGGGGGGGGAATTTTGAAATAGTTAAAAGAAAAGAAAGGGGGAAATAGTGTTTTTTTTGAATTATCCACAAACAACGCCGAAGTATTTTTGATTAAAATAATATAAAAAACTTGAGGGAGAAAATCAGCCACAAGCCTCATTCTGCAACACCAAAACTGCCTACCGAGCCTATTGTACTTATCATTTTTTCTTATTTTTCTTTGGGTGCACTTGGACTAGTAAACCCTTATCAATTTTCTTTTCTTTGCATGATAAGCCAATCTAAGTCTTCCCTTATTTCTTCCAAGAACTCAGATTAAACAGTTGAGCTCCTTTGCTTCTCTACCTATCTACTTATCTGCCAAGTTTAAACAATTTGGACAAATTTGTATTCTCTGTCTCTAAAACAAGAAATTCAAACATGAACTAGCCAAGATTAAGCTATTTGGCCATTCATCAATTGTGGCATAAAGTTCAACAAGTTGCACACAATTACTTATTACAGGAAATGAAATACTAGTGGCATTTGGACCTGCACACTTTCCTGGTCTATTTGTTTGGGGTTCATTTGTTTCACTTTTTGACCATATTATTCTTTTTACCCTTTGATTTTTATTTTAGGCTATACCCTCTTTACATTTTTTAATTTTTTGATTTTTTCAAAATATGGAAAACCTTTACAATAAGAAAATGTATGAACATATTGCAGAGCTAATCAAGTCAATCATGAAATATGATACCTATTGATATTGGAGCATAATAGTACCCGCAATTTTATTCATTGTAAGACAACGAAGGAATTTAATTGCTTCCTATATACAGCATCAAAGTGTCAAGTGATGGTTGCAAATGGAAGAACCACAAATTGCTCTGGAAAGTGCCATAATATCAAGCTATCTATGGGAAAATATGTGTTGAATAGTCCAATGCATTCCATTCCAATGGGTGGTGTTGATGTTGTACTAGGAATCTAATGGCTACAATGTTTGGGTATGATAGCTTTAATTTTCAAGAACTTTTCTTGAATTTTTTCAGAAGGAAAGGAATTTGAATTAAGGGGTATCTCAGGGAAACTAGGAAATATAATAATCTCTAACGGCATGACAAATCTTATAAATAAAGAACAACATGACGTAATTGCACAATTATGTTTGGTAGAGGTTCCCACGTCGAAATCATCTATTTCTCCAAATCTCCAAAAAGTTTTGGACAATCATTCCAAGGTATTTGAGACTCACAAAGGCCTCCCACCTATTTGTGATCATGATCAAGCTATTCATTTGATTCCAGGAAGTGTTTCTCCAAACATCAAGCCATACAAATATCCCTATGCCCAAAAGAGTGAAATTGAACGTATGGTTGCAAAAATGCTAGAGGCTAGTATAATTCAACCTAGTCAAAGTTATTTCTCTGCTCTAATAGTATTGGTGCACAAGAAGGATGGATCATGGTGCATGTGTCTAGATTATAGGGAGATCAACAAGCTCACTATTAAAGATAAATTTCTCATTCCTGTCATTAATGAATTATTGGATGAATTTCATGGAGCAATTTATTTCACCAAGTTGGACCTTCGTTCAAGAAATCATCAAATCAGAATGAAGAATGAAGACATTCCAAAAACAACGTTTATAAATCATGAGGGTCATTATTAATTTTTGGCCATGCCTTTTGGCCTTACTAATGCACCTTCTACATTTCAAGGTTTGATGAATTCCATTTTCAAACCCTTTGTTAGAAATTTTGTGTTAGTATTTTTTGATGATATACTAATCTATAGAAGGATCATGTTCAAGATGTTGATAGAGTGCTCAAACTATTGGAGGAGAAACAATTATATGAAAAAATATTCAAATGTTTCTTTGGAGTACAAGAGGTGGAATATTTTTGTCATATTGTATCTCATGAAGGTGTTAAGGTAGACCTTAGTAGAATTAAAGCCATTAAGGAATGGAAAATCCCCACATCCATAAAGCATCTGCGACGATTTCTCAAGTTGACATGGTATTATCACAAGTTTGTTAAGAATTATGGGAGAATAGCAGCGCCTCTAACAACATTACTAAAGAAAGATGCATTTTCTTGGACTCTAGAAGCAATGAAATCCTTTTAACATCTTAAAGAGGCAATGTGCCAAGCACCAGTCTTAGCTACACCAGACTTCACAAAAACCTTTATTGTGGAATTTGATGCCTTAGGAAATGGAATTGGTGCGGTTTTAATGCAAGAAGAAAGACCCATTGCTTTCGAAATTCGTCCAATAAAAGGAAAGTATTTACACAAAGCTATTTATGAGAAGGAAATGTTGGCAATACTACATGCACTTAAGAAATGATAGCCTTACCTAATGGGAAGACACTTCAAGGTAAAAACAGATCATGATAGTCTTAAATAATTTTTAGAACAAATATTATCTTCAGAAGAGCAACGAAAATGGGTCACAAATATGTTAGGTTATGACTTTGAAATCATCTACAAAAAAAGGGAAGCAAAATGTTGTTGCAGGTGTAGTCTCAAGAAAGGATGAGGATGTGGAAGCATTTTTTTGTGCCATTTCTATTATCCAACCAGATTGGATAAATGAAGCAAGGGATGAATGGAAGAATGGAAAAGAAGTGTGGGCACTCATTCAAAAGTTAGAACAAGACCCCAGTACATCTGATACATTTAGTTGGAAAAATGATTCATTATGGTACAAAGATTGCATATACCTTTGTAAGCATTCCCATCTCAAACAAAATATTCTTATGGAATTGCACACCTCTCCCTTAGGAGGGCATTCAGGATTTTTAAAAGCTTACCATAGGGTTAAAAATATTTTTTTTGGGATGGCCTTAAATCTAATATTCAAAAGTTTGTGGCGGAATGTTCGGTTTGCCAAAAAAATAAAGTTGAAATAATTAAGACCCCAGGTCTATTACAACCTTTATTCATTCCAATTCAATGTTGGGAGGAGGTTTCAATGGATTTTATCATAGATTTACCCAATTCCAAAGGAAAGAGTGGCATCATGGTGGTATTTTATAAGCTTACCAATTATGCACACTTTTGTGCATTATCTCATCCCTTTAAAGCGAGTATAGTTGCTATTGCATTTATGGAAATGATTCAAAAGCTACATGGAAACCCAAAGATTATTGTAAGTGACAAAGATCCCATTTTAACTGGAACGTTTTGGATAGAATTATTTTCTTGTCTGGATACTCAGTTAGCTCATAGCTCATCTTATAGTCCTCAATCTGATGGGAAAACTGAGATAGTGAACAAATGTTTGGAAGGATATCTTCGTTTCTTTGTATCTGAGAAACAAACACAATGGTTCAAATGGTTGCCTCTGGCTAAATGGTGGTATAACACTTCCTTCCACACTGCAGCAAAAATGACCCCATTTATGGCACTTTATGGATATCATCCACCATCCATCACATCATATTTAAGAGAAAATTCTATGGTTCAAGCAGTGGAATATCACATCGAGCATCAACAACAAGTTCTCCAACTCTTAAAGGATAACCTCACTTTGGCACAGAATAGAATGAAACAATAGGCAAATCAACATCTCAACAAAAGAAGTTTTGATGTAGGTAACTGGGTATTTCTATGGCTACAACCATACAAACAAATGTCCCTCAAGTAAGCCAAGAAGGATAATAAATTATCACCAAAGTATTATGGTCTGTACAAGGTGTTGCAAAATATTGGTACTATGGCATGCAAATTTGAACTTCCTACAACTTCCTGAGTGCACCCAATTTTCCAGTTTCATGCTTAAAGAAGGTTATAGGTGACAAGCTTCTAGTTCAAACAATATTGCCAGAACTTGACGAGGAAGGAAAAATCATAGAAAAAATAACTCGACAACTACAAAGTCGATCGATTTCAGAGTATCTCATCAAGTGGAAGAACTTACTCATTGAAGATTCCACATGGGAGGATGAGAATTTTATACAAAAGCATCCAAAACTACTCAAGCATTGAGGAAAAAACTTTTCTAAAGGAGAGGGGCATGTTAGATCCCTATAATACTAGTGTATTCCCTTATTGTTATTATTGTGCCCCATAGAAGCCTACTATTGTTATTTTTGTGCCCTTACATTATTATTGTTATGTCGGCTTTGACTATATTGTGACCCCTTAGACTCCTATATATAGAAAGATGGTCTTTTCATTTGTATCATCCAAGAATTTTTCATTTGTGTAATGTAAAGGATGTTTCCCTCTCAAAGAGGCTATTTTTGAAGTCGTTGCTGTATCTTTTTTCTATTTTGTGAGTTGGTTGCATAACAGATTATTTGGGTATATTGTAGATATTTGCAGGGGATCTTGATCGTCTAAGCCAAAATTTTGGTCATAGTCAATGAATCTGTCAATAACCCTCATGATCTTACAGAGGAGAGGTTTTCATGACTAGAAGCACAATCATGGATATAAACAATAATGTAAATCTCTTCATGTCATCCCTGAGCAATATGATTAGGCTATTTGGAGAAGATGGGGGTTTGTTTTCGTTGCTACAACGCCCTCCAAATTTTGGCCTATATTCAAACATTGGATCCTCCCTATGATCATGTGAATTGTCCTTTCTAGTTATTAGATTCATCCCATGTTTTCTACCTAAGTTTCTAAGTCCCTTTTTGAAGGAATTCCCATTAGGGGATTTTTTAGGTCTAAAATGGACCTCCTAAGAAAAATGTACAACCAAAATAAACTTTATAAGAACCAATAGGATTCAAGATGACGATGTCAACCATGGGGGATGATTCACCATTTTTGGAGTAAAAAAATACAAAGATTAAAAAATAATAAAATAATAAAATAATAAAACTACTTTTTCAACTCATATTTTCAACTTATCTCCCAAAGCTTTTACTCAAACTTTGAGTGGGAGTACTCGTTGGATGAAATATTTAATTCCCGTCCAAGGATACCCATGTTGCAAACTTTTGATGGACCCTACTACACAAAAAATGAGAAATACATGAAAAAACATGATTGCAATCACGTTTTTCATGTATTTGTCATTTTTCACGTAGCAGGGTGCATTGAAAGTATGAAACATGGGTACTTCTTGGATGACAGATCAAATTTTGCATCCAACGAGTGTTTTCACTCGAAATTTGAGTAAACTCATATAGAGATAAGTTGAAAATACGAGTTGAAAATATAGTTGTTATTTTTCCTCTAAAATTTGATGATGTAATCTAGTCTTATTTTATTATTTCCACTATTATTTTATAATTTCCTTAAGAGGCCTATTTTAGACCTCAAAAATCCCCTAATGAAGTGTTGTCTTTTGTTAAGGGAAGTGTCACTCTTTGTGAAAGGTAGTCATGGCACACCTTTAAGAGGAAACTCTGATTATTTCTCCTACATGAATTAGTTCTATCTATCATAGAGACATGCAATGGACTCATTCTCAAGGTATTTCACACTTTCTTGTTGCAGTCGACCCTTGTGTTAAAAGGTATATCTTAAGTGTCGCACATGGAGGTAAGTATTGTTTTATTGATGTTTCAATGGATACATGTTGATTTTTGGTGTTGAACTTTTCAGTGTCATGTGGTTGGTCACTTATAAGTATGTGATCATGTTCAAGTCTTTTATGTGATCATGTTCAAGTCTTTTTACATGCTATGGTCTCTTCTACCTGCCTTATCGATCCTAAACTTAGTTAATTTTGGAGCTCTCTTGTCTTCGTAACTTGCCCGACCAAGCACCTATCTTTCTACCTCTTGGAACTGTGCACTGTGCAGTAACAAGCCTCAATCAAGAATCATTTGTCTCCTGAAACTATCCATTACATAGTCACAAAGAAATGTCTCCATCAACTGCACACTGTGTAGTTCTAGTGCTCAGTCACCATTAGTTTCTCTTACCCATTGCGTAGTCTTTTCCCTGTCTTGCCTCCATTATGTATGATGCACTTTTTTTAGTAGTCAGGTTATGTTTGACTCCCTACAATTCTAAACTACGTAGTATGTTGACCCTCCCTCTTAGAACTATGCATTCTGCAGTCATAATGAGAAATCATATCCTCTATACTTCCTTAACTTCCCCAATTGTGTAGGCATGCCTCCCCATCTCTCAACCACTACACACTTTTTGGTTACAGAGCCTAGACCCTAACTCACTACCTCCTTCTCCTACACATTGCTCAATCCTAAGGCTCTCTCCACAATCTTGCACATTATCCCAACTCAGTTAGTATGTTACATGAGAAAGAAGATAGACTAAGTTATTTTGGGACTGATGTCGTCTTGTCATGAGTGAATTCCATTTGCACGCGTTATTATCTTGACATGACAGGATGATGCTAAAGGAGGTCACCAAGGATATGTCACAAGAATATACTAGTGAAATTTAATATTTAAAGATATCATCAAGCAAAGAGATAAAGGGACACTAGATTATGAGAAAAGAATGAAGATCAAGATCACATTTAAGACTCCATATCCCAACTAGCCTCTTGGAGAATAAAGTTGAAGAAAAAATAAGACCTATCATGAAGATGTGAAGATAGAAGCAAGAAGAAAAATTTGGCATTAATACTCTACAATAAAATTCCATGTCATCGTTGCCAAGTCATAGCTTCTCAAAGTGCTAACATAAAATCCATGTGTCATTGTATTTTCCCACAAATTCGTGGAAATGTAATATTGCATTTTTTTTTAAATGAGAAAATATAAAATGTGTGGAAGCCCAAGGGTCACACATAGAATGTGAAAAGTCATGTATAAGCTCAAAGGCCTCATAGGAATTCGAAAATTTGCATGGAAGATCAAGAGCCATGAGGGAAGCTCAAGACTCACAAGGAAGGTGGAGAGTCACCTCATTTGTTATATATACACCCTCATAGCTCAAGAAAAAGACTTTTCACATTGGCTTCTCAAGGTAGGCATAGGAGAGAATATTTGTATTTTGAGAAGCAAGTATTTTTTAACATTCCACTATTGGAACTAGTATTGTATCATTGTAATGGTGTATCTTAGGACTTCCACTTTATAATTCGAAGCTCTTGGAGCTAACACACTTTCATGAATTTATTGGGAATGATTGTAATACTATTATTTCATTATTTTTGGTGTATGTTTATGTTTCTACATGATGAGCGCCAGTATTGCAGCAAGGATGTTGCAACTTCTGGGCTACTAGCTTTACTTATCAACCTGGGATTCGTACAAACTTGGAGGTGACAGTGTTGTATGAACAAGTAAAAGTGATGGTCTTGCCTGTTGTCACTGTTCGACTGGCGAGAGACCACTGGGGTTCCAAGCCATACTTCTACAGAGTCAGAAGAATCTTGATTGTTTTATGGAAGAAAGGTAAATATACTCTAAGAGAGTTACTCTATTGCATTAATGGAGAAGGTCAACATGTAATGCTAAATCACACCATTCCCTAATTAACCATTTACGAAGCTATGTTAGGCAGAAATGCTAAATCAACATAAAACAAATGCTACTATCTAAGTTGCAAAAGTAAGAAGCATCAAACAATACTAACGTGCAAGTAAAGAGACTAAACTAAATCTGTTTTTGCTTTTCTTGGTCTTTTTATGCAAAATCAAGTATGCAAACTAATTGTTCTTGTGGATGTGGCAGGTGGATTAAGGTGTTTGAAGATGGCTAGAAGGTTTATGAAGTGGTTGGATGGTGTGGAGGGTCCCTAGGAGGCTTTTGGTGACTTCCTAGAGGTTTTCCATCAATTCAGCCTCAAAACGGGCCGTTTCAGGAAAACCTACAGGATGTACTAGAAACCTACAGGATGATCCTGCAGGAATTACAAGAAACCTATAGGATACAACCAAGAGCTAAATGTGAGGTGTAGGAGGTGATGGAAGGCTTAGGAAAGGTGTGTGATGGGTGGAATGGAGTGGTAGAATGTCTAGGAACACTCAGGAGTCAATATCCAAGGCAATAGATGGCTAGATTCGCTCAATGTGCTTGGGAGAATTTCTATGAAACATGATGGAAAACTAGTAAAAGTGATGGTGAAAACAAGGGATGGCTAAGGTGGATGAAGAGGAAGGTGGCTATTGGCTATGAAGTCTTGGTCTCCTCTTGAAGCACCTTCTCTGCATAAAACATGTGTGTCTTCCAAAAAGATATGCAAAAAGATACATTTTCATAAACTAGAAAAGCAGAA
>Ga0115851_102246_pt1 | contig 10168 bp, 8 predicted proteins | sample InSIn2gowninarea_FD_83865 | JGI IMG/M metagenome (GOLD analysis project Ga0115851, IMG submission 83865)
TGATTTTCATTGTGTGGAGTGTAGAAGTAATGAAATTCATCTCCACAAAATGATGAAAAGGCAAGGTTGAAAGAGGCCAGTCTAGAACAACGTTTGCTCGTGGTACGTTGTAACGACACCCAAGTTTTATAAGAAGAAAAAAGTAAAAACACATTATTCTAAAAGAGTTTGAATCCCAACAGAAATATAGTGTTGTTACAATAGTGACCATCTATTAGACACACCAGTCTATCGAGTGCCCTCCACATTATTCGCATTCCATAACTATAATATTGTTCTCCGAAACAGGAACCAATAAAACTTAAATTGGTACATTGACACACCAATCTATCGAGTGCCCTCCACATTATTCGCATACTATAACCATATTATTGTTCTCCGAAACAGGAACCAATAAAACTTAAATTGGTACATTGTGTATTGCGGAGGAAGAATGCTTCCTCTGCATATTTATTATAATTCGTTTACCTAGCTAAAACTCTCGTATTAAATCGAATGTTTTTAAAATGCTGTTATGTGCAGTAGAATTGATTTAAATTCTACTGTCATAAATTCATTTTAGTTACCTTGACATATTCACTTATGGCAATATCAAACCCTCAACTTAATATGTTGTATAATAAACCTTCAGTTTGTTGATTGAACTGTACTTCCTCCCTTTCAACAATTGAGGTTCATTAGCGCAAGTAGCAGAGATAATAGACAAGTGAATGTTAATATTCATAGCATCTACGTATTTGTTTTCTATTTTCTTTATAGTATAGTTTATATTTACGAAACATTTTCTTCACAATTTGACATTAAATCTTTTCAACATAATACAATTTTTATCGCACATGCGAACTAAAATTATAGTTCAATAAAATAAATGATTAATTAACAATATCAATATTAACAATTTTATGTTTTAAATGTATGTAATCATATAATTTTTATTTTTGTTCTTTATCATGATGTTTTAGTTTCAGTCAATGTTAGCAAACTCAATGACATATATTTTAATACAAATATGAGTTCCAAAACGAATATTTCTTGAAAAAAATAATTCAAGTTTAGTTTTTATGGTGTATTTTATTGGGTTTATATTTTCTATTTTTACTAGCAATATTTAATTGTATGATTAACGAGACTTGAAGATTTGTGTTTTGGGATTTTGTAAGTCAAGGCAGCAGGTTAGGAGAGTGGAAGCAAAAAGTAATATGCTACATGATTAGCTACCTTTTTAAAATGTACTGGATTAGATTTAAACAATTCACTATATATATTTGCTAATATGTTATTATAATCTCCATAATGGTGAGAGAGTGAAAGCAAAAAATAATATGCTACATGGTTAGCTACATTTTTAAAATATACTAGAATAGATTTAAACAATTCACTATATATATTAACAAACATGTTATTATAATCTCCATAATGTTGATACATTAAGCAGACTAAAAACATTTACTGATATGTTATTATAATCTCAATAATATTGATACATTATACAGAGTGAAAAAGTTCTAAGAAAGAAAGATTCCTCCGTATTCATATCAACACTAATAATTTTTTATCTTACCTACATCTAATCCTTATCGAACTAGTAGCTACGAAACTGTGCCTAGAACTAGAAGGGATGCCACATGTGAGCCTGATGGTTCTAGTGTTGCTTCTTACTAGTTGGGTGAAGGTGAGCAACTGAATCTGTTTGAACTATTACTGGATCCGTATATGGCTTTGATCTGATGTGTGGCGGAATTTATAAAAGACAAAATCATTGGTACATATTTTGAGGTTTTAAGATTTCATGATGAATTAAATAGATGGCCATGAACCATTTTCGAAATGTCAATGTGTGATCATTTCTACATATACACTTACCTGGTTAGCTGGTCCTTTCTCCGTGATCGAAAATAAAAAAGGCTGATGGCGATTCAGGTTCACACCCCCTTTTTCACTCATAGTTGCTTAATCCCGCAGCACAAAACAATAGAAAGCATATTCTTTCACGATCCTTGACTTGAGCGTTTTCTCTTCTAGTCACCAAATAGCAATCTCATTTCATCTCGCCAGAATTTCACTCCTCCCTTATCTTCTTAAACTTGGGTGTCGTTACAACGTACCACGAGCAAACGTTGTTCTAGACTGGCCTCTTTCAACCTTGCCTTTTCATCATTTTGTGGAGATGAATTTCATTACTTCTACACTCCACACAATGAAAATCACCTCCACATTCACCACAGATAATAAGTCACAAAACTGAAAAACCTATGTAATATGAAAATTACCCAATAATGTGAAAATAACTTCAAATTTTTCTATGTACTAATTATATCAACTTTTGTTTTTGGGTTCAAATTTCATATTACAAATGCAAATGAACAACGTGCATAATTTATAAATATGCGATTGTGAAACCACATTATAACTTAATGAATTTGATTAAATCTCTTTCAAATTTCTTTTTACGTTCAAAATGCATGGAAATGAGCGGCCTGTAATAACTAAAGAGAAATTTGAGAGCACGTCGGCACAACTCGCTTAGAAAATAGAAGGATCTAGGTTTTGAATGTCCGGCTACAAATTCATATTAACAATAAGATCTATTAAGATCCCCCAAATTGAAGTTGAACCAAGTTATATCATCGCTCGTCCAAAAATTATGTTCACATGAATGCATTTCAAGTTGAACCAAGTTATCTCATTGTATTTGGTATACATAACGGAAAACACCGCTATGTTTTCTTTAATCGTCCAAAAACCATGTTCACATGAATGCATTGGCGCTAGCCTAACAAAGCTCAAGTCAAAAGAGAGTCAGCGAAAGCTTTTTCCACAACTCAGCACAACGTAAATGTTTGGAAAGGATTGTGGAAATAGAATATTATCAAATAATGAGAAAACCTAAACCCCACACAAAATCACATGAACTATGTTGCTTTGCAATAATCATCTTAGTTTTGATACCCACATTTCTATATATGCATCTACATATTCTTACTTATACTATTTTTTTTTAATAAAATATCAAATATGTAAATACATTTTTATATTTACATTTATATATATTATTGAAAATCAACAATATAAAGATTTCAAATGATTAGGTATATTAAAGACATCAATAAAATAATAAAATTAAATAATTTTTTTCTATTATATAATATGAAAAAGTTAATTTCTTTTGTTTTAATTATCTATATCTTAATCAAGCACATACAAATAGGCTTCCTAATCAAGACTTCAATATGCAAAATATTATGTCAAAATACTAGTAAATTCCAAGTGAAGTAAAAAGTGTAAGTTAACTAAAATCATTAAGAGGAAATAGAAATATCAATGATGCATGGAATGGATGGAATAACTAAACCATATTTATTTGTTGAATATGGATTCCATAACTTTAATTTAATTATCAATAATTTTAAGGTGGATGGTAGGGATTTAATTTCCAGCCAATTTTCTAGGATATTGTTAGTGCTTTGCACAAATCAAAGCTTTAGATTTATCTCCAAAGTAGTTAGGTCTCTTTTCCCATTTTAATTGAATTGATTAGTTAAAAAAATGTCATATGGACGTGTCATATGAACATGAACTATGATTTATTGGGATATGGTATTAGTAAACCATGGTATTGTAACAAATCATATTTACAAGCGAATAATATTCACCACAAAATGAGAATGAATCTCCATGGTTATCAAACTTGTTACATATTTTTGTTTAAATGTATATATGTTTTTATATTTTAGTCATTTTTTAATGCTTTTTTTAGTCTTGGTAATGTGAGATATATTTTGAAGTTTCGAATTTGAATGATGGACGCACGTGCTGAGAGCTCCCGCCCCTGCTGCTGATCCATCCTGCCCGCGCCCTGACTGGTTCGCAGGCTTGCCTGGCAGGCTGCAGCCAGCTTTGCCCATTCGCCCGCCATCGCCCTCCCGCTGGCCTCCTGCCTCCTCATTGATCCCTTCTCTGGGCATCTGCGCTGGCTTCTCAGACCTAAATGGCTGAGAACGCCCCACCTCCCCCTGATCCTGAGAATCATGCAGATCTTTTTGCCTCATTGATCCCTGGAAATGCAGCTGCTAAGCCTCACCCCTCTATCTCTAAGTTTATCAAGAAGCTGGATGAAATCCCAGAAGTATCTCTTCCTCCATCTCTGCTAAGAAAATCAGCAATAACTCTCGCAGAACGAGGATTGGTGGGTTAGTTCACTGGCCTGTGGCCCTCCCCAAAAACAGTCCAAAAATGGGTGGAGTGAAACTGGATCATTATGACTCAAGGGAAAATAGCCATCAAATTCTGTGGAAGGGGCTATTATACATTCATCTTCGAAACCAAGGAGGACAGGAACCTAATCTTCAGAAACGACCCCTACTTCATGGATCAAAGAGGCCTCTATTTGAACAGATGGACTCCAGACTTCGATCCAGAAATGGATATTCCAAGCGCAGTCCCGGTTTGGGTCCATCTCCCCCATCTGCGCTGCATTGTTGGGGGGATGAATCAGTGAAGGCCATTGGGAACGCAGTTGGAAAATTTATAGACAGATCGGAGCCAAGGGAAAACATGCATGCATGCGCAAGGATCTGTGTCGAAGTGGATTTGGGGAAAGGCCTTCCAGAAGCCATAAAGATCAAAGTTGACCAATGGACGTACATTCAACAATTAGACTATGAGCAGCTGCCCTTCAAATGCAAGGTATGTCACGAATATGGCCATTTTGTTAATAGATGTAGTAAAAATAAATCAAACGAAGCTATTGAGGACGAGGAATCTCCAAATGTCTAAGGGGAATAAGTAAAAAGGAAAAAACCTTCTCACCCATAAGGGAATACCTCCAAACCCCCCCTTGAGAACCCCCTTCCTCCCTCTCGCCCCCCTGTTAGCCCAGCTCCCTCCTTTCCTTCCGCCTCCAATCCCTTTGAATCCCTAGAAGTGGAAGATCCCTCCTCTCCTCCCCCCTCCCCTCGTACCACCTTAGCCGTCACCCCTTCCCAGATCCCACAATCTTCCCCGCCCCCGACTATAGAAAGAATCCTCACAAGAAACAAATCGAAAGAGACCTATCTTCCTTCAGAACCTCCAAGGAAAGCAGGCCAAAAATCAAATAAGGAACTCCGAGATGAGGCAGCAACAAAAGAGATGGCCACAGGAACACAGCAACCAATGGACACTTTTCTAGACAGGCAAAAAGGAAGTGGAGAAAAAATCAAAGAGAGAGGAGGTCCCGATCAAAAACCTGGTAAATGATGAATATGGTCTCTTGGAACTCTAGGGGAATGGGCTCCTCTTTAAAAATAAATGCAATCAGGGATCTAATAAATCAGGAGCAGCCAGACTTTCTCCTCATCCAGGAGACCAAAACATCGGAACAAGAATTCCAAAAACAAGTGAAAAGAATCAAAAATTTTGAAGGCCACTCAATAGGATCAGAAGGAGCCTCCGGAGGCATTAGAACCATCTGGAACAGAAAAAAATGGTCCCACTAACATTCAATCATGCAACTGGTGGATTAAAACAGAGCTCAGAAATAAAGCAACTCAAGAAACATTCAGCATATACAACATCTACGCCCCTAATCACTATCGGGACAAAGAAAGATGTTGGGAATCATTATCACTGGATCTACAGTCACTTAATGGCAGTAATATAATCTTGGGCGGAGACCTGAATCTAATAAGAAATGTGGAAGAAAAATATGGGGGAAAATACTATGCTGACCCCTCCAGAGAAGCTCTAGAAGACATAATCCAAGCTCACAACCTCTTAGACTTCCCTCCCTCCAACGGGAAATACACATGGAGCAACCAAAGAATAGGCAACCACAACATCAAAGAAAGGCTCGACAGTTTTCTACTGCAGCAAGGAATCACAGCAAATTTCTCTCTCATCAAAAGCAAAATCATCCAAGCATCAGCCTCTGATCATAAGCCAACAGTGATCAGCATGGAAAAATGGAGAAATCTGGGGCCCCTTCCCTTCAAGTATAATAAAATCTGGGATCAATCTGAAGAATTTCGCTCTCTGGTTCAATCGAAATGGGCGTTGGAAGTCTGGGGGTCGCCCCACTTTGTTTGGGAAAGCAAATTAAAGTCCCTCAGAACAGCCATCAAAGAGTGGGCCAAGGTGCACGCTGACATAGAAAAAAAGAAAAAAAATGATCTTCTTGCGCAAATGGAGCAGTGGAATAAAGACAAGGAGAGATCTCAACCCTCTAACGAAGATCTCAGCCACGAAAAGGATCTCTTCAGAGAACTCTACAGGCAAAACCGAGCAGAGGAAGAGTAGCAAAGGAAAAAATCAAGGTGCTTATGGCTAAAGGCGGGCGACAAAAACACAGCCTTCTTCCATAACAATACCAAAATCAGACATGCAAGGAACCAGATAGATAGAATCGAGGTCGATGGACAAGAGATCAGCGAACAAGATAAAATCCAAGAGGCCGCATTTAACTACTTTCATTCTCTTCTATCAGCTAGCCCTCAGCAAACAGATTTCTCCACTTTCCTCAGCACTATAGAGACTAAAATATCAGATTCACAAAACAGGAACTTGGATCAGGAGGTCACGGAAGAGGAGATCAGGGAGGTGATCTTCAGCATGCAACATGATAAGGCACCAGGGCCTGATGGTTTCATGGTGGCCTTTTATAGAAACCACTGGGACACCATCAAAAAAGACTTCGTGCAAATGGTCAAAAATGTTTTCAGTAAATACAAGATGGGGGAAAACACAAAATCCTCACATCTGGCCCTCATCCCCAAGGATATCAACCCTCACTCTTTTGACCGCTTTCGGCCAATCTCCCTCTCCAATGTGTCTTACAAAATTGTAACCAACATTTTGGCCAACAGGCTCAAAAAGCTTCTTCCCAACTTAATATCAGCAAATCAAGGAGGATTTGTCCCCCACAAACAAATCACAGATAATGTAATCCTCATTCAAGAAGCCATCCACAGGAGCATCAATAGGCAGGAGCGAGGGATGATCATCAAACTCGACATGGAAAATGCTTTCGATAGAGTCGATCACCATTTTTTAACTGAAGCTTTGAGAAAATTCAGGATATCAAATAACTTCATAAACATCATCTCGGGGTGCATCTCCAATCCTTGGACTGCCCCTTTGATAAACGGTCGACCCAGCAGGTACTTCAGAAGCACTAGGGGTATGAGGCAAGGATGCCCCCTATCCCCCTTCTTATTCATCATCATGGTTGAAACTCTAAGCATTCATTTAGAAAATCTCTGCAAGAAAAAGTTGATAACAGGCATCAGAATAGAAAGAGGGACCAAAGAGATCAACCACTCGCTTTTTGCGGATGACACCTTGCTCATAGGAGGAGCCTCAAGCACAATGTCAAAAAGGTTCAAAAAAGTACTCGACGCTTTTTTAACTTCCTCTGGAGGGAGGTTGAACAATATGAAATGCAAAATATACACTTGGAATGCGCCGGAGCAAATCCAACAAAGAGTCTCTATGATCCTGGACATCCCAATACAAAGGAACTGGAACTACTTCTCATACCTTGGCCTGCCTCTGGCCAAAGAAACTGTGAAGACTGAAATATGGGCCAGACACATAGAAAAAATGAGAGGTCTTCTTCAAGGTTGGGGAGCCTCTTAGCTAAATCTGGCCGGTAGATCGATCCTCATAAAAGCAGTGCTCTCTGCCCTTCCTATCTTCCAATATGCGACCACTCTGGCTCCCGCCAGCATTCATAAACACATGAAGCTATTAATGAGAAGCTTCTTATGGAAAGGGGGAAAACAAGACTCCAAGAAATTCAGCCTGGTCAAATGGGAGCAAGTCATCCTCCCCTACGACAAAGGTGGGCTTGCTATCAAAATCCCGAGCTTTTCTAATCGGGCCATGGGATTTAAACTCATTTGGAGATTTCTCAATGACAAAGGATCCTGGTGGGTGGAAGTCCTGAAGAAGAAATACTTGAATGGTCCTTCCTTTAACCTTCTCTCAGACCCAATAATCGAAAGACCTTGCACCCCGGTGTGGAAGTTAATAAAAAAAGTTCTGCCTCAGTTCAGAGAGAACATCTCCAAAGCTCCTGGAAGCGGCAAGGAAGTCAATATATGGACTGACAAGATCATGGGAACAAGGCCAATAAGCCAATCTCAAAATTTCAAACCCCTGCAAAGATGGATGGAAGCAAACCATCTAACATCTCTTTACCACATTTCAGATTGGGATCAAAACAATTGGTAGGGCTAGAAGAACATCCACACTCCCAACGAACTCAAGGAACAATGGAACAATCTTCAGATTTCCCTCACAGGTGCAGCCCCCACGCATAGAGAAAAGGAAGATCGGTACATATGGGACCCAAGCGGAGGGAAATACACAGTAAGGGAAGGCTATAAATTTCTCCAGGATTCCACTCAGGTAGCCAAATGGAAACTCTCCACAACGGCTTGGAAAACTGAATGCATTCCCAAAGTTAAACACTTCAACTGGACTCTTCTCAAAGGAAAGGTCCTCACAGCAGAAAACTTAAATAAAAAAGGGATCCTCGAACCACCAATCTGTTGTTTCTGTCACGCGGAGGAGGAGAGCAACCATCACATTTTTTTACAGTGCCCCCTCATACAAAATTGTTGGTCACAGATAGTCTCTCCAATGAAAACTGAAGGGACCTTTGATCAAATCTCCAACCTCCAAGAACACTAGGCAAGAAGCTATCCTTTCCCCAAGAAAGGCAAAAATATCATCATTCGCATTTGGAAGTGTATCCCAGCCATGTTATGTTGGAAAATATGGCTCTCAAGAAACAACTACATCTTCAATGAAAAGAAGCCCAACATCTCTAGTATTCTGATCAAAACAACAGCTCTCATATCAGAAACGATAAGTGCAAACTTGGCTGCAACCCCATATCAATCCAACTGGAACAACGAAGAGCTGGATTGGTTTGACAAATTTAGCATCAACTACAGCAACAACTTCCTAATCCATTCCACCTCCAGCACGGAGAAAAGCCAATGGAAGCTCAGAGGTTCAATGGAAGAAGTCAACAAATGGATACAAGAACAACAAAGACACTCCCTGCACTTCGATGGGGCAGCTAAAAATAACCCGGGCAGAGCTGGAGCGGGAGGCATCATAAAGGATATCCAAGGCAAAATACTGGTAAGATATGAATGGGGCCTGGGCCAAATGGCCAACAATCTAGCCGAGGCATATAGCTTATATCTTGGTACTCAAATTTTGAAAAGACTAAGGATCAAAAACCTAATCATAGTGGGAGACTCAGCCATTGTGATAGCTGCAATGGTCAAGGGAACAAACTTTAAAAAAGAAACTCTCAATAATATAAAGACCAGGATTGAAGCTACCCTTATAAAAATAGGAAATGTGACCTTCAAGAATGTACTAAGGGATAACAACACTAAAGCAGACACGCACGCCAGCCAAGCTTCAAGTCGACCCACAGGCCAAGTCAAAGAAAACGATCACTGCTATGAAAAATATATTCCGTAACAGTCTCAGCTGCCAGCTCAATCCCCAGGTCAATCATTGCAGTATCCATTCAAATATTCGGATCACCGCTCCCTCTCCTCTTTCAGGCAATTTCTGGCATTTGCTTGTCCTTTTTTTCGCAGCAACTCAGACCTCGATTCTAGATCTTCTACCTCCTCCATCTCCCAACGCCACCAGAATCCTGATTCCCCCTCTTTCCTGTGACTCTCCCGCGCTGCTGCAGCCTACCAATAGTCTCTTCAATCTCCTCCAAGATCGCTGCAGAGATCTCCCAAGGAAGACCAAGTTCCTCCTCAGTCATGCACCCCCTGTACCTTATCTGATCGATCCTCTCCTCGCTCCCCTTTATTTATTCACCCTCTCCTCCCTTCAAGCGCACATCAGAAGCTTTCTCTTTCTCTGGAAAACGCATAGAGGTGCTACTTGGAGTTTTCAGTGCAAGAATCGCAGTCACCACAGGGACGTTTCTTCCCAAAGACCAAGCAGAAGATTGCTCCCCGCAGTCCAAAGGGAACTCAACATCATTCAAGCATGGATCAGCGACCTCAATCTGACTGCTCCTCCTCAAGACAGCAAGGTAATCACCAGGTTACGGTTATCCTATACAGCTCCTTTTCCGCCTCTTCCATATGATTACATTTTTCCTTTAGATTTTCTATCTCTGCCTTTTTCTTTTCAAGTTTCT